>LULE01000251.1_pt1 | contig 17172 bp, 16 predicted proteins | sample 728231 | NCBI WGS metagenome assembly LULE01 (sample SAMN03860297, study PRJNA289734) | marine metagenome | biome: seawater column; feature: ocean; material: water; isolation source: Red Sea water column Station 192 - depth 10m | place: Saudi Arabia: Red Sea | collected 2011-10-15 | depth 10 m | reverse complement strand
CGCCTTACCTGTAGCATCATCACGACCTGAGAGAATGATTGGTTCAATAGCACCATCAAGCTCTGGAATTGCAATTTGAAGTGCTACCTGAACTGGGTGTAAACCTAGATCACTATCTTCCCATTCTTGTGTGGTTTGGAAGACTAATGGAAGTGCAACCATATAGGGTCTGTTTAACCTTTTTAGGGCTTCAATAGCTTTAGGATGATCTTGTCTTGCTGGCCCACCAACTAGTGCAAATCCTGTTAGAGATACAACTCCATCTACTATAGGTTGATCTTTATTTATGGAATCATAATAAAATTCATTAACTGGTTTAGAAAAATCTAAACCTCCACAAAAGATAGGTAGTACTCTCGCACCTCTGTATTCCAATTCTTGAATAACAGCAACGTAATGAGCATCATCTCCCGTAACGATATGACTCCTTTGAAGCACTAAACCTATTGTTGGAGTTTTGTCATCTTTAGGATTTATATCTTTCCTATTATTTTCCCAATTTTGATATTCTTTAAGACTTTCAAACATGCAAGGAGCAAGAGGATGCCAAATTCCTAAATCTGGGAATGTTTCTGGGTCTTGAATTTTGAATTCTTCTATTTGATCTTTTATGATCTCTGAAACAGCATACTTTTCAGAAATCATTAACAAGAAGTTTTTTAAGTTCTCAGTGGTACCACCTAACCAGTACTGAAAACTCAGAATAAATGTTCTAGCATCTTGAGCTTTTTCTACTGGTAGATATTTAAGTATTGAAGGTAGTGTATTTAATAACTTCAACATTGAATCTTGGAAACTTGCTCCATCAGATTCTTTTTTCTTTTTTATTAAATCTCCAATAATACTTTTAGATTGACCAAGTTGGGCCATACTAAATGAACCTAGCTTATTTAATCTCATTACCTCTGGCATGGAGGGGAAAACAATTGATGCTTTAAGTTTGTCTTTAAATGGAGATACTGCATCAACCACTTTTTGAGCAAGGTCTTCAATGAAAATTAGAGAAGCAACAAATATATCTGCATTAGCTATATCTTCTTTAAAATCTTCAAAATTACTATCATTCCTAAGTTCTTCGATAAGATAGCCGCTAAGGTCTATACCTATTGGCCCATTCATCTTATTTATTGACTTTGCAGCTTCCGTTAAGGAATTTTGGTATTGTGGCTCAAGGACAACATAAACTGCTTTTATTACAACTTTGTGTTTGTTATCCTCAACAGGAGATACTCTGCGGTTTGCTGAGCGGACCTGCGTAAACATTGATTTTCTTTAAGTATTTCTACCAGCCTACGAATGAAAAGACGTTATTGTGTGCAATATAAATAGCGTGTAACAACCTTTAAAAAAAAATTTTTTAAAAAAATGATTGAAAATTCTAAAAAACCCATACCAGTACTAGTTTCCGGAGCTTTAGGCAGAATGGGTAGCGAAGTTGTTAATACTGTATTAAATTCTACAGATTGTGAACTTGTTGCAGCAATTGACATAAACGAAAAGAACAATGGCTCAAATATTTCTGAATTATTGAAGGTAAAAAATTGTGATGTTTTTGTTTCAAATGATTTTGAAGGAACTTTATGTTCTGTTAGTCAAAATTATAGAAATGAAAAAATCAAACCTGTGCTGGTTGATTTTACTCATCCTGATTCTGTATATGAAAATACCAGATCAGCTATTGCATATGGTGTATCACCAGTTGTAGGAACTACAGGTCTAAGCCCTTCGCAAATACAAGATTTGTCTGTTTTTGCTCAGAAAGCATCGGTTGGTTGTGCAATAATTCCTAATTTTTCAGTAGGTATGGTTCTTCTTCAGCAGGCGGCATCTGTAGCTGCAAGGTTTTACGACAATATTGAATTAATTGAGATGCATCATAATCAAAAAGCTGATTCTCCTAGTGGGACGTGTATAAAAACTGCAGAAATGATTGAAGAATATCCAAAGAAATTTAATCAGAATTTAGTAAAAGAGTCTGAGTCATTGAAAGGTGTACGCGGTGGGCTCAGAGATTCAGGAATCAATATACATTCTGTACGATTACCAGGATTACTCGCTCATCAGTTAGTAATTATGGGATCTCCAGGTGAAACTTACACAATTAAACATGACACTATTGATAGAAAGGCATATATGCCAGGAGTTTTACAGGCTATTAAAAAAATTGGTAATTATGAAACTTTAGTTTACGGACTTGAAAAATTGATTTTTTAAAATGATAATTCCAATTAATTCAAGTCAAATTTCAAAACTTATTCCTGCAGTTGGTACAGGAAGTCAATTTAAGTACGCGTTGGGGAATCCTAGAAAAATTCTTCAAAGAGTAATAGTTTCTTCAATTGGTGGATTTATCTCATTAATTATTAGTTCGACTGGAGATCAAACTAATAATTTCTGGTTATTCCTATGTGTAGGTTTCTTTTTGTATATCATCTGGGGCCCTATTCTTGAATCAAGTAGAAAAAACTTGCAATTAAGAAAATATAAATTTTTTTCTATATTTGATGGATATGTATCAGATATTTATAAAACAGAAAAGATTGAAAGTTCAAGAGAACAATCTAATAGGCAAGGTCGATTAGAAGTTATCGAAAACAAAAGGACTTGGTTAGTACTTGAATTAGAAGATGAAGATGGTTATTTGGAAAAATTAAGTTTTCCTATGGAAAATAAGCACAGTCAAATTAGGGTGGGTTCGAGTATTAGATGTTTAATAACATCTGATAACCGTAATTTTGACAGAGATTTTTATTTGACCGATGCTTGGCTTCCTGAAATTAACTTATGGGTTGGTGAGTACCCCTATTTATTAAGACCAGCATTTGAGGAAATTTGCTATATTTATCTGAATAGATAGTTGATGCTTATATAATACGATGAAAAATAAATTGAATTTTAAAATTGTTGGATCAGGTCCCACAGGTTTATTACTTTCAATTGCACTTTCAAAATTTGATTGCAATATTTTTTTAACTGATTTATTAACAAAAGATAGATTAATTGATAAAGATAAAACTTATGCAATTACTCACTCAACAAGAAAAATCTTATCTAAATTCAGACTTTGGGAAAAATTAGAACCATTTTTATTTGGCTTTGATACCCTTTCAATTTCAGATAGCGTAACTTCTGCTTTCACCAATTTATCAACTTCTGACTTAGATGATGATATAAGTTCTGCCGAAAATATTGGCTGGGTAGTTAAACATTCGGATCTCATGAACGTATTTTTTCAAGAGATTGACAATTATGAAAATATTTTTTTTATAACACCACAGAGATTGTTACGTAAAAAAATATTATTTGATTATCAATTCTTTTCAACAGGAGCAAACTCACTTGATAAAAAATTCATAGATTTTGTTGATATAAAAAAATCTTATAGTCAGTCTTGTTTAACTTTTAAAGTTTCTCTTAGAGGTCATTGTGAAAAACGAGCTTATGAAATTTTTAGAAAAGAAGGCCCACTTGCATTATTACCTTTAGAAAAAAATTTATATCAAGTAATATGGACTTCCAGTACATCAAAGGCAATTGAAAGGTTGAATTCTGACAAGAATTTTTTAATGGATAATTTATCAACAATCTTGCCTAATGAATTTAAGTTGGACCAAATAATTGGCGAATTTAATATTTTTCCTGTTTCATTATCCTTAAATTTACCAGTTTTAAATTTTAAAAAATTAGTTTTTGTAGGAGATGCATTTCATACATTTCATCCTGTTGGTGGTCAGGGTCTAAATACTTGCTGGAGAGATGTTAATACTATTTATGATCTTTTTAATAAAAATACTGCTATTACTAAATTGCAATTGATATTATTTAAATTTAAGTATTTTTCAAGCAGAATTTTAGATATTATTGTCACTATTTTTATAACTGACTCGTTGATATCAATTTTTGCTAATCGAAACGTTTTTTTATTTCCAATAAGGAAATTTTCATTTTTACTTTTAAATAAATTTCTTTTTACAAGAAAATTAGTCCTTAATCAAATGACTAAATCTCTCATTTACTCAAGTATTAAATAGAATTCATGAATAATTATTTATCTAGAGAAATGATAATTTATTTATTTAATGTATTAGGTTTAGATGAATCTACTATTGAACTTGGTATAAAATTATCTATAAAAAATAACACTCCATTACCAATATTATTATGGAGTTATGGAATGCTAACTATTGAAGAACTAGATAAGTTATATTCATTTTTATTTCAAAAAATGGATTAATAATTCTGTTATAATTCTCCTATATTTTAATCGAGAACAATTACATATTTAACTAAGGGAAATCAGGTATCAAGACAATCTATAGAGAAGCTTGATTTATTATTAATAATCCTAGAAACTATTGATTTAAATGGTATTCAATCCCTTTACGCTTTATCAAATAGACTTGATTTAAATGATGTTCTGCCAAATAAAATTACTATTTGGAAATTAAGGAATAATAATCCATTGAGAAAATCTTATGTTAACAACAATATTAAAGTAAACGAATTCGATGCCTTAATTAAAATCACCGTTGAAATGTCTAAATATTTATATCCTTATATCAGAGAGATACTGAAATCTAAAGAAGATATTAAAGAGAATTCAATTATTTGGAATGATTTTAATAAGAGATTTATTGAGTTGATTAAAGAGAGATTTAATGTAGATAGTATAAGAGTGAAAAAGCTTTTAAATCAAACTGAAAATGGTGAGATTATAATAAAATCTTTGCTTATTTTATCTTTTTGTATTTCAAATCAGGGTTATCAAAAGTTGAAGAATTTTTTATACGATTTTTAATATGATGCAAAATAAATTGTCATTTCATCAATCTTCAGTAAGTCTCGAAATAATCGGATTGCCAGATTATTCCAATAATGAAAATAAAGATCAAATATCTATAATTTCTCAATGGAAATTAACCATAGTTGATAAACCACTTATTGAAGGCAAAATTGAACATTTAGGGCCTATTATGGATGCTTTTTATATTTATTCAAATCTTTTAATCAAAAACGAAATTCCAATATATGAGTCTAAATTAATCGATATAAAAGCCGATAATCTCCACATACATAATATTGTTCTCAAGAGCTCTAAATCAAATGTAAAGCCTTTAGTTCTAAAGATTGGTAATTCATTGCTTTCAGATACCATAAATTGTTTTGATCAGTTAAATGAATCGCCAAAAGTAAGAAGGATAATAACTGATATACATACTAACATTCCTAAAAAATTAAGATTTGGGTTAAATAAAAAAGTTAAATTTTTCAATTTCTTTATTCCACCGTTTTTTGCAATTTGCTCTTTAATTCTATTCTCTTCTTCTTTTATTTATTTTTATAGTCCTTTTGAAAATATAGAAAAAAAAGAACTAACAAATCCTGAATAAAGAGCAATTAGCATCTTAAATACAAACACGATACTATAGGTTAATTTCTTTTCAGAGTTATTCAAATTTTTTCTTTGAGCTTTGATTTATGGCAGATTTAAACATCCCAAATTTGAATATTAAACCTGATAAATATATTTTTAAAAAAAAATTAAATTTAAGAAGAAAATCTAAAAGAAGACTATTTACTGAATCTTTCTTTTTGTTTATTTTGAGTGTTTTATTAGTTTATATAAATTATTTAATTCCTAATAAAAATTTGCTGTTACAAAATCTACCTTCGACATTTAATAAATCTTTTTTATTATTGATTGATCTCTTTTCATATCTCTATGAGATATTTTTGGTAATTTTTATTTTTGTATCTTCCTTTACTGCTCTTATTTTAATGATAGGTTCACTTAATAGGTTATTTAAAGTCTCTAAGAGAAAGTCAAAACAAATTGTTTATAAATAATTTCAAATAGGTTGCATTAGGCCACCACTTCCTGAATCAGAATCATCATCATCATTTTCTGTTTCTTCTCCAAATAATGCAAATATGCCTAATACAATTGATGAAAGAATAATTGATAAGGGTAAAATCGAAGTTTGGATTCCGACGTCTATATATTCACCCATAAAATAAATAAATTTTTATAAACCTAACCGAAATCAAACTGATTCGCGGATTTTAAATAATTTTTTAATAATTTATTCTCTTTTAATAAGTTCTTTATCGAAATTCTTTATTTCTCTTTCAAAAGACCCGAACCACAACATTAGTTGATCAATTTGATTTTGAATTTCAGTTGCACCTAAGCCCCTTATAGTGATGATTGAAAATTGTTCGCCTTCATTAAAATTAAATTTATTTTGAACACTACTTGCCAAAGAATTTTTAAGAATTTTAAAAGTAGAATTTTTTAATTTTGTCTCTATCAAGATGTTTGGCTTTTTGAGCTTGATCTTATTAAAACCACATTTTTTAGCTAGTAATTTTAGTCTCATTATCATAATTAAGGACTCAACAGGTTTGGGTAAGTTTCCATATCTATTAACCCAGTCTGTAGCTAATTCAGTTAATTCATCATTATTTGAACATTCAGTAACAGATTTGTAAGCTTCAAGCTTCTCTTCTCTGTTTAATATCCATGTTGCAGGTATAAATGCATTTATTGGTAGATCAATTTGAGTGTCGTTAACTTCAGGTATTTCTTGCCCGCTGATTTCTGAAATAGCCTCATGGAGCATTTCTATATATAAATCATATCCAATAGCATTAACCTTTCCACTTTGTTCTTCTCCTAGTAAACTACCAACACCTCTTATTTCCATATCTTTCATTGCAAGTTGGTATCCACTACCTAGTTCTGAAAAGTCTTTTATCGCTTTCAATCTTTGTTTTGCAGCGTCATTAATTTTATTTATATTTGGATAAAATAACCAAGCATGTGCTTGTACACCGCTTCTACCAACTCTTCCTCTAAGTTGATAAAGTTGTGAAAGGCCAAATTTGTGAGAATCTTCAATAATGATTGTATTTACTTTAGGGATGTCTAATCCACTTTCAATTATCGTTGTGCATATCATTAAATCTACTTCTCCATTATTAAAAGCAATCATTGCATTTTCAAGCTCTGTTTCGTTCATTTGCCCATGAGCAACAATAAATTTTAAGCTGGGAAACATATTTTTTAATTTGTTTACAGCTTGATCTATATCAGAAATTCTTGGAAGAACATAAAAAATTTGACCTCCCCTATCAAGTTCTTGATTAATTGCAGTTCTTATAACATCCATATCTATTTCAGATAAATATGTTTTTATTGATCTTCTTGATGGTGGAGGAGTGTTTAGTAAGCTCATTTGTCTTAGTCCAGATAAGCTCATATAAAGAGTTCTTGGAATTGGAGTTGCCGAGAGAGTTAAAACGTCTATGTTGGTTTTGATTTTTTTTATTTTCTCCTTTTGCCTTACTCCAAATCTTTGTTCTTCATCAATAACTAGTAGTCCTAAGTTTTTAATTTCTATTTCTTTTCCTAAAATTTGGTGCGTTGCTACAACTAAATCAATTTTGTTATTTTTCAAACCTGCATAGATTTCCTTTCTTTCATTAACGGTTTTGAATCTATTGAGTAATGATACTTTTATTGGGTAAGGTGAAAATCTATTACTTATTGTTCTCCAATGTTGCTGAGCTAGGATTGTTGTAGGTGCTAGTAATATTACCTGTTTGCCTGATGTAATAGCCTTAAAAATAGCCCGAACAGCTACTTCTGTTTTGCCAAATCCTACATCTCCACAAACTAGCCTGTCCATTGGCTTATCGCTTTCCATATCAGATTTTATTTCTTCTACAGCAGTAATTTGGTCAGGTGTTGGTTGATAAGGGAATGATTCCTCTAATTCATCTTGCCAAGGACCATCTTCTGGGTAAATGTAACCCTTTAATTTTTCTCTCTTTGCATAAAGTTTTAAAATATCGACAGCAACTTTTTTGATTTGTTTCTTATTTTTTTCTTTTATTTTTTCCCATTCTGTCCCTCCTAATTTATTTATTTTCGGCTTTATTTTTCCGCTTGATCTATATCTGTTAACACTACCAAGTTGATCAGCGGCAACACTTATCTTTCCATCTTGATACTGAATGACTAAATAATCTCTTGAATCTCCAGTTATATTTATTTTTTCTATTTTTAAAAATTTTCCTATTCCATGATTTTTATGAACTATAAAATCACCGGGACTAATCTTATTTACATTTATATTTGAATTGACACTTCTTTTTTTTCTTCTTATGAATACATTATTAAAAAGAGATTGTTGTGAAAATAATTCTTTATCTGTTATCAGGACAACTTTCCATATCGGAAGATAAAACCCCTCGATTTCGTAATTGTTCTTATTTTTTAAAATTAGAGGAGTTGAATTATTAATTGACTTATATGCTTCATCAATATCATTAGGATTGTTTAAGAAGTTTGCATTACATTCGTGCTCAAAAAGTAAAGTCCTTGTTCTCAATGGTTGTGCTGATAATATCCATACTTTTTCATTATTTTTTATATTTTTATTTATATCATTGGATAATTTCCCTACATTTTTAGAGTATGAATTTAATCTTTTATCGTTTAACAAAAATCTATTATCGATATTGATTTTAGATTCAAATTCATAAAATTTTATTAAATTAAAATTTCCTAGTGATTTTAATATTTCGTCAAACTTTAAATGCAAATTAGGTTTGGCCTCTAAATTAATGTCATTATTTTTAAGGTTCTCATTTAATTCATACGTACAATTATCAAAATTACTTTCTGAATCTAGATACCAATTATTTGCAAATTTTTTACAATCTTCTAATTCATCAATTACAAGAATTGTTTCCCTATTTATAAAATCTATTATGTTTGAGGGTTCTTCTTCAATTATTCCTAAATAACGATCAAGATTATTTTTATTTATATCTTCTGAATTAAAAAGATTGTTCTTAGATAAATTATTTAACTTATCTTTTATTAGCAAATCAAATCCAGCCTGTATTATTTCAATATTATTTATACTTTCTAATGTTTTCTGTGTATTGGGATCATATTCTCTTATTTTCTCAATTACATTATCAAAAAATTCTAATCTTATAGGAAACTCATTATTGACAGGATAAATATCTATTATTTCCCCTCTCCTACTCCAGAATCCTTCTGTTGAAGTTACATTATCCTTCGTATAACCCAGCAAAGTAAGTTTATTTGCTAATTCTTGAATCTCGATTTGAACTCCTTTTTGCAAATCTAACTTGTTTTCAATTAATAGGTTTTTATTTATTAGATGAGGTTGTAGTGATCTCTCAGTTGATATAACAATATTAAGTTCATTTTTCTCTTTTTTTATTAATTTGGATAAAACAGTAAGCTGACTAAATTCAATCTCTTTGGATTTATTAATTGATGAGTATGGTAGATGTTCTGTTGGAGGATAATATAAAACTGCTTTATCATTTATACTTTCAAAATAACCAATCCATTTGTAGGCAATTTCTACATTAGGACAAATTAATAATATATTTTTTTCCTCTTTTTTTGCGATGCTATCTAAGATTATTGATTTTGCATATCTACTTGAACCAACAATATTTAATTCATTATTTTTTGAAATTCTTTTTATTAATTCAGAAGTAATTTGTGAGTTCGAAATATAATCAACTAAAGTATTTAAACTCATTTATAACTATCAATCTTGATTACAAATAACCGATACATTATATTAGATTTTATACTGATTGTGAATAATATTTGATGGATTCAGCCGCAATAAATTCTTTTATACCCACACTAGATCAGGTAGACAGTTGGTACGAAATCTTTACACTTTTACCAATATTAATTGCTCTAGAATTATTATTATCTGCAGACAATGCTGTAGCACTAGCTTCTCTTACTAAATCCCTCGATAGTTCAGAATTAAGGTCAAGAGCCTTAAATATTGGTATAACAATATCTTTATTATTTAGAATTATTCTAATCATATTATCTAATGTTCTTCTAAAGTTTATTCTCATTAGAGTTTTTGCTGGTTTTTATTTAATTTATTTATTCTTCTCTAATGTTTTTTTAAATTCAGATATAGAAAACGCTGAAAATGGGACAGATAATAATAAAAATAATTTTAGGTTTTTAAGGGTTGTAGCGCTTCTTTCAATTACTGATTTTGCTTTTTCCATAGACAGTATCACTACTGCAGTAGCTATAAGTGATCAATACATATTAATTATATTTGGAGCAGTGATTGGAGTATTAGCCTTAAGATTTACATCGGGGATTTTTCTAAAACTTCTGGATATATTTTCTAGATTAGAAACAGCCGGTTACGTAGCAATTTTAATAGTTGGGATTAAACTTTTACTAAATACGTTAATTAAAGAATCTATTCTTCCAGACTATTATTTTTATTTTTTGATTCTTTTTGCTTTCATTTGGGGATTCTCTAAAAAAGAATCTAAAACTTAATCTGAGAGATATTCACCTGCTGATGGCTTTAACTGTTGAATCAATTGCTTTTTGCTAGAAATGTTTTTGCCTTCAAGTTTTGCTTCTAACAAAATAATCGGATCAGTTTTAGTTGAAATTATAATTCCTTCATTTTCTATTACAGCAAGAATAATACCTGGTCTTGAATAATTGCTCATGAAAAGGTATTTTTCATTTTTAATTACATCACTAGTCAAAACTTTGATTTTAAGTATTTTAAGGTTCTTACCTCTAAAAGTTGTATTTGTTCGTGGGTATAATGCTTTTATTTTTTGAGAAATTTTAATTGCCTCATTACCCCAATCAACTTTAAAGTCTGATTTTTCAATCATTCTTGCGTAAGTAATTTCTCTTCCAAGGGTATTTTGTTTTATTAATTGAGGATTAGTATTTTTATTAATATTTTCTTCGATTATAGATGTAGCATTTAAAAATAATTTTGCCGATAAAATACTAAGTTTTTCCGATAGTGTATTTAAATTATCGTTATTATTAATTTTAATTTTTTCTTCCAACAATATGTCGCCAGTATCTAGTCCCTCATTCATTTTCATAATTCCTACACCAGTAAATTCATCGCCTTTTATTAGGGACCATTGAATTGGGGCGGCACCACGCCATCTTGGAAGTAATGAAGCATGTGCGTTCCAACAACCAAATTTTGGGATTTCCAATATCTCTTTGGGTAAAATTTTCCCGTAAGCTATAACAATAAATAAATCACAAGAAAGTGATTTAAGTTCATTTATAAAATCTATATTGCCCCTGATTTTTTCTGGAGTATAAATTTTTATAGATTCTTTCTCAGCAATGCTTTTTACAGGTGAGGCTATTAATTTATTTCCCCTAGATCTCTTCTTATCCGGTTGGCTAACTACTGCAATTACCTCGTGCTTAGATTTAATAAAAATATCAAGACTAGGAATTGAATATTCAGGTGTTCCCCAGAATATAATTCTCACGCGTCACCAGTTATTGATAATTCATCTACCCATATATGTGGAGAAATTCCACTTGTTGTTACCTCCTGGCTTGATTCAATATTTACTATATTTTTCAAAAGATATTTGATATCCCCTGCTACGGTGGCAGATTCTATTGAGATTTTTTTTCCGTTTTTGTAGAGCCATCCATCAAATGGAAGAGAAAATGAACCTTGACTTGCTCTGACACCTGCATGGATTGCATTTAACTCTTCTATATAAACAAATTCTCCCTCATAAGTAGAGTGATCTAGTGATGTTTTTAGATCAAAGTTTTCATCTGATTTTTCAACTACGATCCAATCAGGAGATACTGAGACTTTTGATCCTAGTCCAGCGTGGCCAGTGGGAGTCGTTTTAAATATTCTTGCAGTTGATTCAGAATGTATAAAATTTTCAATTCTCCCTCTGTTAATTAGACATAGTCTTTTGGTTGGGGTTCCCTCTCCATCAAATGGTGTTGAAGAAATATTCTTTTCGTGAAGGCCATCATCATAAATATTAAGTGCTTCTGTAGATAGTTTCTCTCCGATTGAATTTTTATTAGATAAGCTCACTCCATCTATGATGCTTCTAGCATTAAACATTGAGCTAAAGGCGTTAATGATAGTTAAAAAAGACTCTGGGGAAAAACATATTAAATATTTATCAGTTTTAATAGATGAATAATTTAAATGAGAAATTGTTTTATTTGAAGCCTCTTTAATACACGACTCTATATCTATATCATCAGCTCCATATCCAAGTTTTACGGAACCTGAACTACGAGGCTTCTTATTTTTCTCTTCTGCTCTTGCATATAAATATAGTGCTGCTTGACTTTTGGAATAACTTCGAAAGGCACCCTCACTATTTGCATAAACTCTCTCAAAGAAACTCTCAGATAAACCATTATATGGAACAGATTTTATGGATTCATGACTTTCTAATAGTTTTACTTCCGCTTCTCTTAAAACTGTAAGTAATTTTTTTATTCCAACAGGATTTCTTTTTTTAACTTCCTTAACTTTAATAGGATCCTTCGCTAGTGGTGAAAATTCTGTAGATTCATTCTTATTGCCGAAATCAGAAGCTATATTTGCTTGCTTAAGAGCCTTTTTAATACCAGATTCACTAATATCACTTGTTGTAGTAATACCAACTAGATTAGATTGATTCCAAACTCTTATAGTTAAAATTTGTTTTTGTGATGCCTTAAGTTGTTTAGCCTCTCCTTTATCTACTTGCACAGAATAATCATTAGAGAAGCTTGCTCCATAATCCCATTTTTTAAGATTTAGGAAATCTGCAGCTTTGGAGATTTGAGTTGTGATTTCTCTTGAATTCATATCCTATCTTCCGCCAACAGTGATTGAATCAACCTTAATATGAGGTTGGCCAACAGTTACGTTGACACTTCCACTAATGGATCCACAGAATCCAGGAGCCAATTCGAGATCATTTCCGCACATTGATATTTTTGGCATAACTTCTTTAGCCTCACCGATCAATGTTGCTCCCTTTACTGGACTAGTTAATTTTCCATTTTTAATAAGATATCCTTCTTCTACCGCAAAATTAAATTGTCCTGTAGCACCTACACTGCCACCACCCATTGATTTGCAGTAAAGCCCTTCACTAATACTATTGATTAAATCCTCTTTAGAGTGCTCACCTTTAGCTATATAAGTATTTCTCATTCTTGAAGCTGCAGCAAAAGAATAATTTTGTCTTCTTCCACTTCCTGTTCTTTTATGGCCAGTTCTTAATTCACCTGCCCTGTCAGATATGAATTTTTTTAAAATTCCATCTTTTATAAGAACTGATTTTTCGGGTTCCATACCTTCATCATCTACTGATAATGAACCGAAGGATCCTTCTGATATCCCTTCATCTATTGCTGTTACAGATTCATGTGCAATTTTTTCATTCAATTTATTCTCAAATGGTGTTGTTCCTCTCTCTATTTGAGTAGTTTCAAGTAAATGACCACAGGCTTCATGGAATATAACGCCACCAAATTTATTAGCTAATACAACAGGCATTTGTCCTGCATCAACATAATCTGCATACAACATGTTCATTGAACTTTCAAACACATCATTAGCTGCTTTTTCGTGATCCCATAATCTGAATTCATTAGGCATTCCTGACGATCCAAATCTTCTACTTCCACTAGATCTATATTGGGCATCACTTGCAATTACGTTGAGACCAACTGTTTGATGCAATCTAATATCTGAGACATAGGTTCCGTCACTGGAGGCTATAATTACTTCTTGAAGATTTCTTGAGTAACTTCCTTTTCTAGTTATTATTTTATTATTTTTTTTTAAAGACTTTGTGCTGACTAGTAGTTTTTCACTTATCTCATGAATAGATGGGACTTCATTAATCCATTTTTTCTTGGATAAACTATAGTCCCTATGTTTATTTAAACCGTTAAATACTTCTCTTTTGTTGTCTGTTATGTCTAACATCTCAATAGCCTGAGATACCGATCTCATCAAGCCATGCTTTGTTAAATCATTTGTACTTACAAATCCATCCTTTTTCCCCTTGAAGATTCTAATGCCAGCACCCCTTCCAAATGATGGACTTACACTTGTAATAAAATCTTCTTCTGCTAACACGCTTGAGTTGTCAGTATTCTCTATAAATATTTCTACAAAATCAGCACCAAGTCCAATTCCGTAGAAAATGATTTCTTCTAATAAATCTTTATTGCAACTACCAAAAACGATTTCATTTGATTTGATTTGTGACGAAAGCATATGAGTCTATAAATCTTCTCTGTATTAAAGATTATCTAATCGAAGGTTGGAAATCTTTGCTATCAAGAGGTTTTAATAAGTATAGTCTTAATAACTGGTAACCGTTTGATAAATATTTAGGTAATTTTTTAAAAGTTTTAGATACTTTATTTCCATCACTGTTTGCAATATCAGAAAGAACCTTATTATTCTCTACTATTTTATCTAATCTTCCATAAAAAGATTTATCATAAACGTCCATTACTACAGGGAAAACTCTAGCTGCAGTTTCATTTGTTTTATTAATAACAAACTGGTCGTAATCTCTGGCATCTAAACCTAAAGAACTGTAGAAATCTTTTTTAATTCCCAAATCCCTTGCATACATAGTTGCAAATACAGCTAATAGAAAGAACCTAGACCATAACTTGGATGTTAATGGAAGATTATTCAAAAAATATCTAAACCTATGGAAGTAGTCGAATAATGGGTGTGTAAAAGTAGAGCCGCCAATGGTAATTTTTTGGCTTAATGATTTAACAGTACGTGGCTGTGCTTTCATTAATGCGTCAAAGAAATCCCCATGTCTATTTTCATCTTGACACCAATTTTCAAAGTAATTAAATAGTGGAAAAATTTTGCTATCAGGGTTCTTTTCGAGATGCCTATAAATTGCTATGTATCTCCAATAACCTATTTTTTCGGATAAATAAGTAGCGTAAAAAATACTTCTTGGAGGGAAATAAGTGTAATCTTTATTGGCTGTTAAAAAACCTAAATCTAACTGAAGTCCAAAGTCACTCATTGATTTATTTAAAAAACCTGCATGTCTTGCTTCATCTCTGGCCATATGAGCAAAACATTCAGCAAGTAGAGGGTTTTTGACTTTAATTCTCTTACTAAGTTCCTTGTAAAGTAAAAAACCTGAAAATTCTGATGTACAACTTCCCTCGAGAAAATCAACAAAAAGCTCTCTTGTCTCAGGATCTAATTTTTCTGCAGCGCCTTCAAATTCACTATTTCTTACAAAATGATGTCTATTGTAATCTTTCCTAAATTCCTCACAAATAGCTTCCAATTCCTCCTCGTTTATTGATAAATCCATATTTTCCATAGCCTCAAAGTCTGTTGTATAGAATCTTGGGGACAAAATTGTTTCTTTTGCTGGTATCTTTCCATTATTAATATCTTTTTTATTTTTTGATTCAACAGTTGATTGAGCCATTTTTTATTCGGTTTATTAATACTATTATTTACTATGATTTGTATTTTCGAGGGAAAAGTTAACTTGGTGTTATTGTTTTTCTAATTAACTCCTATTAACTTTTGCCCATTCAATCTTTGAAGTACTCTTGAAATTATTAATTTTAGGGTAATTCTTTTTTCGTCAATAAGAAAGGATTCAATAATACTGGGTTGTTGATTAGGTTTTGATAAAGAAATACTTTTTAATGAACTAATGTCATCCTTCTCAAAGGATAACCAAAAGTTACATGTATCTTTAATTTCACAATTTATTACCCAACATTTATCTCCAGCAATAGGTCTATTTGTGTTAGTGAGGTTAATATTGTTTATTTCTAATCCTCTTTGATTAATTTCCTCAGTAAGTGAAGGAATTAGGTGTATGTTAATAAATTCTTGGAAAGGCTTTTTCTCTACTGGGAGTTCTTTTTTGGGTTTTGTTATAGGTTTTTCGGGAGTATTATTTTCATTTTTTATAACAACTTTAGTAGCAGAATCACCATTATTTATATCCATATTAATAACTTTTTCTGATTTAGGTTCTTTTATTTCCTCAGAGTTTGATTTAGTAGTGTTGTCAGATATTTCTTTATTAACTTCATTATTTTTGTCTAAATTTTCTTCCATAAAAAAAACTATTTATTTCATTATAAATTAAAAAAACATTTTTTAATTAATTTATTTTTCTACCAATCATTATCAGCATTATCCCAGTCATCTTTAATATCTTGATTTGAATAACTTTGATCTTTTTTAAAATTATTATCATTCATATTTTTGACTACTCTGTAATTAACAGAAATTGTTGGTTGAGTTTCTCTAATATCCCTTTGTGGCGGCATCTCAACGTTTGGTTCCATTTCTTCCTCATTTTTATTAGAAACAAAATCATCTTCCACATTTTCGAAAGTTTTTTTTCTGAAACTAGTACTAGTAATTGTTGTATTTAATAAAGTGCTTACAAATAAACCAGAAAAAAACGAAATACTGATTAACTTACCTATAAGTATCTAAATGAAGTCTTCTGATTATTATTTGTATATAATAAAATTTGAATAATTATTAGTAAAAAAAGAGTTAATAATAAATATTTTTTCTTAAACATATTTCTAATAAATTTATCTTAAATTTTTTTGGTTAATATTTCCATAATATATTTTGTGAAAATTTATTTATGTTAATTCTAAATCAATTTGATATTTAAGAATATCGACTTTTATTATTTTTACTTCTATTGCATCTCCAACTTTATATGATTTTTTAGATTTTCTTCCAATCAATAAATTTTGTCTTGACCTGTATTCATACCAATCATTATTAAGAGTGCTTACGTGTACTAAACCCTCTACATTTAGTTCTGATATCTCAACAAAGAAACCATATGTTTGCACTGATAAAATAAACCCACTATAAATATTACCTAGTAATTTTTCTGCTTTTCTTACTTTTTTTATATTTATCATATTAGATTTATATTGGTTAACTTTGTACTTGAATTCATTAAGTTTATCTATCACAAACTTGTTAAATAATATTTCTAGATTTTTTGAAATTGATGAATTAAATATATCCCAATTTACTAGGTCTAATGAATTACTTTCCGATATATTGATTGTATCAATATTATTTTTCTTTGATTTCTTACCATTTATTATCATATTAAAAATACAGTACTGGTTAATAAGATTAGTAAAGTCAAATCCAGGAATTGTCCATGGAGAAATAAATAATTTTTCTGATTCATCATTATCAGGATCTTTAGATATCAACCTTATTTCATTGTCCTTAAATTCATTAATTAGAAGTTTATGTA
>LULE01001179.1_pt1 | contig 17226 bp, 24 predicted proteins | sample 728231 | NCBI WGS metagenome assembly LULE01 (sample SAMN03860297, study PRJNA289734) | marine metagenome | biome: seawater column; feature: ocean; material: water; isolation source: Red Sea water column Station 192 - depth 10m | place: Saudi Arabia: Red Sea | collected 2011-10-15 | depth 10 m | reverse complement strand
GAGCCAATTTTATCAGCGGCTGATCGATGAGGTCGTCCGTTTTGGGCGATATTGTTTCTGGATCAATTCATGTCCAGAAGGCTCAAAGGTCAGTCGATATGATGCATTCAAACAAGTCGAGAAAAGCACAGGCAAAACGCCGCCTGATCTTATCAACGCTCCTACTTTGTCCGATTGTCATAATGATGTATGGAAAGCGTATACGACTCTCAGCGTATTCACTTATCAAGAGATTGATGCATATATAAGTTTGACAGGTTTATTACTGACACCGTGGGAAATTGAGGCCATAATGACACTTAGTCAGTATCGTGAGAGTGAACCAAAATGGCCGATATAGCTTCTCTTGTCATCAAAACAGATACAACGGAAACCAAAAAAGGCGTTAAAGACCTCAAGGCTTTAGAACAACAAGGCAAGCGCACTGAGGCCGCAGTCGATAACCTCACTGAATCCACACAAGACCTCAATCAAAGTTCTAAGAATCTTAAAACCGGATTGGGCGGTGCTTCGCGTGGTGCTGGTCAGGCTGGTATCCAAATCCAACAATTTGTTGGTCAGGTGCAAGCCGGACAAGACCCGATGGTTGCATTTTCTCAGCAAGCGGCTGACTTAGGTATCGTCTTGGGCGTTCCGTTACTCGGTGCTGTTCTGGGTATTGCTGGTGCGTTAGGAACTGTTCTTTTGCCAAGTTTGTTTAAGGCCAAAGAAAGTTTCGAGGATTTAATTGAGAAAGCAGATGACCTCGACATCAGTTTAAAAGAAACCTCGCCAGCACTATTTGCTCTGAAAGTAGCTGAATTAGAAAAACAAATCAGAGAGACAGAAAAAGCAATCGAGGAAGAAACCAAGACATTAAAAGAAAATCAACAAGTAGTCGCCGATCAAGTTGACCTAAATGACCGACTTAAATCTAGACAAAGGCAACGAACAAACGCACAAAAGGCTGAGACTGAAGCTGTAAAAACTCAGACTATTGTTGTTGAAGAACTAAATCTGAAACTGTTAGAACAAAAAGCAGATTTAGAATCACTTACCAACCAAAAGACGAAAGCAGAAAAAGACGCAGAAGATTTCGGCAAAGCCATTATTGAAGAAGTCAAGGCTCATGGAAAGTCAGAAGCGGCACTACTCAGAGAGGAAGCCGCTCTACTCAATCTAACAGAAGATCAAGAGCGAGCCGTTGAGATTATGGCTCAGTTGCTTGAGGGCAAGCAAAAACTGATTGATGCAAGAAAAGAAGATGCAGAACGAGCCAAAGCAGAAGCGCAAGCGACACGAGAAGCCGCACAAGCCAAAAGAGAGCAGGATGCGGCAGATCGAGCATTAGCAAAAGAACAAGCTGTCAATCAAGCCCGAATCAAAGCAGAAGAACTCACGAGAGAACAAGAAGCCGCTGAAAGCCGCCGACAGATTAGAGCCGCAGAAGATGAAGCAAGAAGATTAGGTCTGATTGATGTCGAGCAAAGCGAGATTGAGAGTTTTGCTAGGCGTTTAGAAGAGCAAAAGAAGTTCGCACAGAATCGATTGCTCACTGAAAAACAGCGGGCAGAAGCCCAAAGGAATATTGAAAAGCAGACAAACGATCTCGCAATTAAAAGTGCAGGAGATGCTCTGAATAGCTTGGGACAGATTAATGCTCAGGCATTCAAGATCGCCAAGGCTTACAACATTGGTCAGGCCGTCATGAATACATACACCGGAGCAACCAAGGCACTTGCAGAGTTACCGCCGCCATTAAATTTCATTGTTGCCGCCGCGACTGTCGCTAATGGCCTCGCGCAAGTTCAGCAGATTAGATCGCAGAATTTTCAAGGTCGAGCCTTGGGCGGTCAAGTGCGAGGTGGCGAATCCTATGTGGTCGGAGAGCGTGGCCCGGAAATCCTATCAATGGGTGCGGGTCAATCAGGTAATATTATTCCGAATAACCGTATCCAAGCACCAAACCAAGTCAGCAACAAAGTCGCAAACATTAATTTCAATATTTCGACGGTTGACGCAAGAGGATTCGACTCTCTGTTGCAGAGTCGTCGAGGTCAAATTGTGACGATCGTGAACCAAGCGATGAATGATCGTGGAACCAGAGGAGTCGCATAATGTCAGGAACTTACCCAACGACACCTGAGTTTCAAGCGATCAATGTTGAGTCAAAACATAATAATCTATTATCACAAACAGTCTCAGGTCGTCAGCAAGTCAGAACACTTGGTGGTCAACAGTTCTGTTTCACTGCGCGATATAATGTGATGACTAGGGCAGAGTTCATGCCTGTCTTTGCATTTGTGACCAGCCAGCAAGGACGGTTAGGAAGTTTTACTAATCGGAAACGCAAACGGAGATGTTTCGGGGACGGTTTTGGTAAACGGAGCGACGAACGCTGGTGCTGTCAGTGTGCCGATCGACGGGATATCAGGGACATTGAAGGCAGGAGACTTTATCAAATTTGCCAATCATTCTAAGGTTTACATGGTCACAGCAGACATTACTGGGGCTGGGAATGTATCAATAGAGCCAGCCTTGGTGTCCAACGTAGCAGATAATGAAGCGATTACATTTGACAGTGTGCCGTTCACTATGCGTTTGAGAAACGATATTCAGACGTATGATCTCAATGCGAATGAACAGTACTCATATGAAATAGATATGATCGAGGTCATCTCGTGACACGCACGATCAATTCAACGACTCAGACTGCACTAGAGCAAGATGAGTTACGATTAGCGCATTTGGTTAGGATCGGTTTCTCAACAGAGCTTTTCCTGACAGATAACTTTTTTCCGATCACCTACGAGTCAAATGAATATATCGCGGCTGGTCATCTACTGTCTATTTCCTCGACGCAAGAAACTAACCAGCTACGAGTCGGAACGGTCAATATTACTTTATCGGCTGTTGATCAAGCCTATGTATCGATCTTTCTCAATCAAACATATGTAAATCGGAGAGTCCGAATATTTCTTGCGATACTGACGAGTGCAGGGGCGATATCTGGTGATCCAATCAAGACATTTGATGGTGAGATTGTTGGCTATGACTTACAGAATAGTAAAAACTCAGCCGTTGTGAATATGAAACTTGCAAGTCATTGGTCAGACTTTGAGCGGAAGGCCGGACGATTCACCAACAATAACAGTCAGCAGTATCTATTTCCGACAGATACAGGCATGAGGTTTGCGGCTCAATCAGTGAAAGATATTCAGTGGGGTAAAGCCTGATGGGTTGGATTCAAGATTTTATACGCAACCCGATTCAAGCGACGAAAGATGCAGTTAACGATACAGTTGATTTAGTTGAAGATGTAGTTGAGGTAGCCGTAGACCTCGTTGGTGAAGTCATCTCGTGGTTCATTGATATTCCTGAAGTACCTGAACTTGAGGAAGAAGCACCAAGCGTACTGGTCAACAAAAATTCTAACATCGCTCAAATCCCTGTCATTTATGGTGAAAGAAAAGTTGGCGGGACGCGGGTATTTATTGAAACATCAGGGGCAGAAAACGAAAGCCTGTTCATCTGTCTCGTTTTATGTGAAGGCGAAGTTCATCAGATAGGCGACATATTCATCAATGATGAGAATTTATCGGGGTCAAAATATGAGCCGTATGTGACGATTGACAAGAAAGTCGGGACAGATACCCAAGCGGCTTCCACAACACTTCTTGAGGCTCCTAGCTGGACATCGAACGATAAATTATCAGGTATTGCGTATCTAGGGATTAAAATTCAGTTTAATAGCGATGTATTTAGCTCGATTCCTACGATTAATGCGATTGTACAGGGCAGAAAAGTTTTTGATCCTAGAGATTCATCGACGGCTTTTCTTAGAGATTACCTGACCAACACTCGGTATGGTAAAGGGCTTGATTCAAGTTTGTTGGACGATACGACATTTAGCGCGGCGGCAAACGCTTGTGATACCACGAATGAAACATTTAGTGGGTCAGGAGTTCAGATCAAACGATTCCAGTGTAATGCTGTAATTAACACCAATCAGACCCTGTTCAACAATACCAAGGTTCTGTTGGCTGGATTTCAAGGGATGATGCCATTCCAGAATGGAACGTACAGAGTGTTTGTTGAAGATGACTATACGGCTACTTTCTCTTTCACAGAGTCCAACATCATCTCAGGATTCAAGATTCAAGGATCGCAGAAAGGAAATAAATTCAATCGCGTCACTGCCAAATTTGTCAACCCAGAAACTAATTATCAAGCCGATGCAGTCATTTTCCCTGACGCTGACTCTGCTGATTACACTACATTCCTTGCTGAAGACAACAACAAACCGCTTGAAACTGAGATTAATCTCAATACGATCACCAGTTATTATCAGGCTAGAAACATAGCAAAGACTCTTTTGAAGCAAAGCCGATTGGCTGGTCTGCAAATGTCTTTTGTTGCTGTCAATGTCTCGTTAGCCGAGCATGATGCAACGATTTATCCTTGGGTTAATGACAAGACCCAGCCCGCAACCGCAAGTTCTAATCTGCCAGACCCATTAACGGTTGCGGCTCCTGTTCTGACAGTATCGGATGAGGTCAGAACCTTGAACGAAGAGGCTGTAAGTTTCTTGATTGCCAACGTGTCTACATCTGATCAATTTGCAGATCGATTTGAGGTTCAGAGTCAGAAAGCAGGAACCACAGAGTTTGTCACAATGGGTCAAGCAAGTGAGGGACGATTTGAGCAAGTAAACATTGAGGACGGTCTTGTCTACACCGTAAAAGCAAGAGTCATCAATACCTTGGGAGTCAAATCGCCATTTACTACTATTACGCATGAGGTAGTCGGTAAAACTGCACCGCCAGCGGATGTTACTGGGTTGACCGGAAACCTGATAGGCAATCAATATCTTCTAAGCTGGAACGCTGTGGCTGATGCTGATCTGAGTCACTACAGGCTGAGATTTGCGTCTACTGATTCATCGATGACGTATCAGAATAGTAATCCACTTGTGGACAAAGTGAGTCGTCCTGCGACTTCTGTATTCGTTCCAGCAAGAAATGGGACATATTTCGTCAAGTCTGTGGATAAATTGGGACTTGCAAGTCTGAATCCTGCAACGGTTGTTCTGAGTTCTAATATTGATGAGCTAGATAATTTCAAAGCCATTCAGACGATTACAGAGAGTCCTGATTTCAACGGTACGTTCGACGATACAGTAGAGATCGACGAGGACGATAGGCTGGTACTCAACACATCCATAAACTTTGATTCGGTCACTGGAAACTTTGATGATGCTCTTGGATTATTTGACGGTGGTGCTGGTAACGTCGATGCGGAAGGATTCTACAATTTCCAGAATACAGTCGATCTTGGGGCTATCTTTTTAGTGCGGCAAGGTCTATTCGATGGCGATGTCAATGCATTTGATGATGTTGGAGTGGAGGTGCAGTGTCGTACTACCACTGACAATCCATCAGGAAGCCCAACCTATGGAGATTTCAAGACATTTACTGTCAGTGACTTCAAGGCAAGAGGTCTTCAGTTCAGAGCCAGACTGACAACAACGGATGACCAAGCGACTCCAGCAGTCACATTCTTGTCAGTCCAGCTAGATATGGGCGAACGAGTCGAGTCAGGAGAAGATATCGCAAGTGGGGCTGGGGCTAAAGCGGTTACCTTCACAAAGGCGTTTCAAGCCACGCCAGCGATTGGAATCGGAGCGCAAAACCTTCAGACGGGCGATTTCTATGAGCTATCGTCAAAAAGTCGTACAGGGTTTACAATCACATTTAAGAATAGTAGCGGATCAGCGGTGAATCGCACGTTTGATTTCGTTGCTAAAGGAGCAGGACGAGAGGTCGCATAATGAGTCAAGCAGATTTCACCATAGCAAACCAAGGTTTTCCGTCATTTAGAACAGAGTTAAATGCTTCACTGCAAGCCTTAGCCTCTACATCAAGTGGTACAAGCGCACCATCAACCACGTTTGCTAACCAACTTTTTTACGATACGACAAATAATATTCTCAAAATACGCAATGAAGATAACGATGCTTTTATTCCCATTGCCTTGTTGGATCAGTCAAGCGATGTAGTAGCTGAAATCCAGACGCAGGGAATCGGTTTCTCGGATGGCGATAATGCCATCACTATTGCAGATGGCGGTATATGCACGTTCCCTCAAGCCGTCACTTTGACTAGCGGTGCGTCGATGCCTGATAGCGTAAACCTGAGTTTTGGGGCGAGCAATGATTTACAGATTCAGCACAACGGTTCTAAATCAATTATAAATGATAATGGAACTGGCGATCTAGAGCTTCAGCAGGGTGGGTCGGCAAAGCTCACGGTCACAAGTACGGGTGTCACCGTTACAGGGACAGCAATAGCAACTACAGACACCGACACTTCAAACTCAGGTACAGTTGATCTCGACTTTTCTGCTAAACAGAATTTCGTGTTGACCCTGACAGGCAATATCACGAGCCTCACGGCTTCAAACGAGCAAGTTGGGCAGTCGGGCTTCATCGTATTTATTCAAGATGGTACGGGCGGCAGGACAGTGAGCTTGCATGGTGACTACGAGACAGCGGGTGGAGCGGGACTGACTCTGAGTTCAGCCGCGAGTACGACTGACGTTGTGCCATATGTCGTTGCCGCAAGTTCTCGTATTCTGCTTGGTAAACCGCAGTTGGCGTTTAGTTAATGAGTGGTATTTTCGGTGCAGGACAACTCCAATTCCTTGGTGGAGAAGATGCTTTTTATGGGTTTGAAATTACAAACTCTTTGCGATTCAACGATGATGACTCAGCGTTTTTGAGTAGGACACCATCGTCTGCTGGTAATCGCAAGACGTTCACATTCAGTTGTTGGCTCAAAAGGGCAAATACTGATAATGGTTCAACACATTTTTTCAGTGCTGGTCACACAGACTTCAATAATTTTGCTGGTATGCAGTTTATTGGCGATGAGATCGCTTTTCAAAATTACAATAGTGGAACTCAGGTTATCGCAAGATCAGGTACGGCTCTCTTTAGAGACTCTGCAAGCTGGTACAATATTGTGATAGCTATGGACTCGACTCAAAGCACACAAGCAGATCGACTCAAACTCTATGTGAATGGAACACAGATTACATCGTTTGATGGCTCAGACGCAGATTTAACTTTGAACTTTGAAGGCCAGTTCAATGATACTAGACAACACACTATCGGTTGCCGACAAGCGGCAAGTCAAAGCGCATTTTTTGATGGATATTTAGCAGAGGTCAACTTTATAGACGGCTCTGCGCTGACCCCATCGTCATTCGGAGAAACGAAAGAAAATATCTGGATTCCAAAGGACACATCTGGTCTCACATTCGGGACGAATGGATTTAGGCTTCAGTTCAAAAATTCCTCGGTTGGATCAGCGTCATCAAGCACAGTCGGTGCAGATACGTCAGGCAATAATAATCATTTCTCTAGTAACAACATCACAACAACAGACAATATGACTGATTCGCCAACGGACAATCATGCGACGATGAATCCAGCCGCAAACACATTTTTTAACGGCACATTTTCGGATGGAAATTTACAGATTGTTCCTGGGAGCTTTACCTTTGCGACAAGCACAATTGGAATGACTTCTGGGAAGTATTATGCAGAAGTTGAATTTGAAGCGAACTCAGCCGCACAAATGCTTTGCGGGATTTCGCGAGTTAAGCCTGTTGCGAACGGCGATAATTTAGGAAGCAAAGACGGTCAAATTGGATACTACAACATCAACGGTAATAAGCTGGTCAATGGTGCAACAGCCGCTTCCTACGGTGCTACTTACACCGTGGGAGATATTATAGGAATTGCCGTCAACATGGACGATGGTGAAATTGAGTTTTTCAAGAATAACGCAAGTCAAGGAACGATTACTGGAGCGATTGACACCACTAAGACCTACTTCTTTGCATCAGGCGACTTTTCAAGCGCAAACAACAATACGATGATTTGGAACTACGGTGCGAATGCTTTCACCTACACACCGCCATCTGGCTTTGGAAAACTGTCAACAGCCAACCTTCCAAACCCTGCCATTGACCCAGCGCAGGGAGAGAACCCTACGGAGTATTGGGACGCCCAACTTCACACTGGAAACGGCGGCACACAAGCAATTTCGTCGTTTGCATTCCAGCCTAACTGGGTTTGGATCAAGAATAGAGACAACGCCGATGACCACTATATGTACGACTCAATCCGTGGCGCGACTAAAACTTTACACTCAAACAAAACGGACGCAGAGTTTACCTCACCCAACGCCCTACAATCATTCGATTCAGATGGTTTCACAACAGGAGGCGATGGTGGAACCAACAGAAGCAGTCAAGGCTATGTTGCTTGGGCGTGGAAAGCGGAAACATCCCAAAGTTTTTCTGGCGAATCAGGGACATCAGACTCAACGGTATCAAGCAGTAGTGAGGCAGGATTTTCCATAGTCAAATATACGGGCGGCAGTACTGAGCGAGTCAAACACGGATTGGGAGCGGCTCCAGAGTGGATATTGGTCAAAGATTTAGATTCTGCATCAAACTGGGCGGTCTACCATTCAGGGCTGACTACCAATAATTTCCTTGAACTCAACGGTACAGGCGCACAATCATCAGGATCCAATCCAAGGTTTTTATCTTCTACCTATGGCACATCCGTTCCTACTTCAACTTACTTTTTTGTTAGAAATTATAGTGGATCAACTACGAATAACACAGGTAATGAATACATCGCGTACTGCTTTGCACCAAAAGAAGGTTATTCTAAGTTTGGAACCTACGAAGGAACAAATGCGGCGGGCGGGCCGTTCGTATATCTTGGGTTTAGACCAGCACTCGTCATTCTAAAACTTGCGGATTCCAGTTCAAATGGGTTTTTTATGTTTGATAACAAGAGAAATACTCATAATGAGGTTGATAACTATTTACTGGCAAATGATTCTGGAGCAGAAATAAATCAAGCCGCAAGAGCCGTGGACTTTTTGTCTAACGGTTTTAAATTACGAACAGATGCGGAGTTTGATCCTAACGGTTCAGGCACATATGTGTATATGGCATTTGCGGATCAACCCTTCAAATTCAGTAATGCGAGGTAAAAAATTATGTGGAAATCAGGCGATACAGTCATCCGCGAAGGCAAGTCGTGGAAAGACTCAAGCGGAGTTACTCATCCGCAAACGTGGGCGCGATGGACTGACGAAGAAAAGAAGGCGGCGGGACTGACCTTTGTTGCTGATCCAAAGACTTGGGACAATCGGTTCTACTCAGGGTGGGATGCACAAGAGAAGAATCTTATAGAACGATCTATCGATGACAAAGAGTCTCTCGATGATGATGGCAATAAAATCAAAGACGAAAACGGAAACGTCATGATTAAAGAGGGACTGAAGACTGTCGCAATCAGAAACTGCAAAGAAACAGCGAGAGGAAAACTATCGCAATCTGACTGGATGGTCATACGTCAAGCGGATGAAGGAAGCTCGATACCAAGTACCGTTGGAGATTACCGAAAGGCTGTCCGCGATAAATGCAAAGCTATCGAAGATGCGATAACAGCGTGTGATACGTTGGCAAAGTTCATGGCCTTGTACGATGTTCCTGTAGATAAAGATGGTAATCCGACAGGTAATGCACCTATCTATGATTGGCCCGAGGAGATTTAAATGGACAATCGAACCGTCGCTTCAGCACATTCGCGGATTGATAAAGTTCAGTCAAACCTAGCTACGCACGAGGCAGTTTGCGCAGAACGGTGGGCAGAAATGCTACACCGTGTAAAGCGGATCGAAATGATTATGATTTCTACCGCTGGAGCATCCTTGCTTCTACTTATATCCCTTGTCGTAAGATCGTGATCTTTGAAGCTATTGCAGTAGTTCAAACAGCGAATACCGCCATTGGCGCGGTCAAAGAGCTACTAAAAAATGGCAAAGATATAACTGATTGTGCCGAGCAACTCGGTAAATACTTTGACGCAAAAGCAGAGATACAGAAAAAATCAGGCAGTTCGCAGTCAACAGGTTCAGATTTAGAAAACTTCCTTCACCTTGAAAAGTTAAGGCAACGAGAAGAAGAGTTAAAAACCATGCTCATCTATCAGGGTAGAGCAAACCTTTATCAAGATTTTTTGAGGTATGCGGCAGAAGCAAAACGCAATCGCGATGAGGCTTTGGAGGCACAAAAGAAAGCTAAGATCGCAAAGCGTAAGAGAAACTTGGCTATCCTACGCTCTATGGTCATTATATTTATATGTTTGTTGGGATTGGCTAGTATCGGTGGCTTTGTATATTGGCTCGCTAATATGAGGCCAGCATGAGTGATTTGAAAAAGTATGACACGAACAAGAATGGCACTCTCGATCCGAATGAGTTATTGGTTATTGAGATTGAGGATCGCCGCCGTCAAATGCTGGATAACGACAAGCAAAGAGATTCAGTGCGGGCGATGGCGTGGTATGCGCTTGCTGGCTTACTCTGCTATCCCGCTGGTATTTTCCTATGTAGTTTGTTCGGACTTGATAAAGCGGCTACGCTTATCGCTGATATCGCTGGGACGTACTTCATAGCTGTATCGGCACTTGTCGCATCATTTTTCGGAGCCAGTGCCTATCAAGCAAAGAAGCAAGACAAAAGTGACAAATGATTTATGTGTTTGCCTTGATCGTGATGACAGCAGACGGAACGGTCATACCGGACAAGAAGGCATATTTTTACTCGATTAACAGATGTAATTACTTTGCAGATCGGGTCAGCCGTACACGATACAATTATTGGACGAAACGTAAAGTACAGGCTTATTGCATACCGGAATGGGTCAATCCAAGAAACACTAAAATACTGAGGTGATTATGATTCTAGGTGCGTTAGGAAAGATATTAGGTGCGTTAGGAAAGATATTAGGCAGTGAGACAGTTATTAAGAAAGGCATGGATTTGATTGATGATATGCACACTTCCGAAACTGAATCCATAGAGGCAAAGACACAAGCGAAAGTAGCCTTGATGAACTCATATGCTCCCTTTAAGGTAGCCCAGCGGTATCTTGCCTTAATGTTTGGCCTCACTTATGTATCGTGTTTTATCTTAGTTCTTGTGATGACACTGACCGGAAAGGGCGATCCATCTGCTGTTTCTGAGGTGATGGAGCAGTTTCAAATCAACTACGTCATGCTTCTGATTGCAGGGTTCTACTTTTCAGGGGGCGCGATAGAGTCCTTCCAACGGAAGAAAAAAGATGTTTGAACTTAGTCAACGGTCGCTTGATCGACTACAAGGTGTGGATGAGCGGCTAGTAAAAATAGTTTCCAGAGCCATTCAAATCACTGATACAGATTTTGGTGTGATTCAAGGCTTGAGAACTGAAGAAGAACAAAAAGCCTTGGTGGAAAAGGGTGCTAGCAAGACGATGAAGTCCAAGCATTTAGACGGCTTGGCAGTCGATCTCATGGCGTATATCGGCGGTCGAGGATCATGGGAACTTAATGTTTATGACAACATTGCAGAAGCTATGCAACAAGCCGCTACGGAAGAAGGCATAGACATTCGCTGGGGAGCCGCATGGCACATTTCTGATCTGCGTGGCTGGACGGGGACAATGGAAGCCGCTATGAACGATTACATCGACACCAGACGCAGTGAGGGACGGAGACCTTTTATAGACGCACCTCACTTTGAATTAATGACATAAATAATCAAAAAACGCTTTTTTTATTAGCCAAATTGATGTTTAATAATCCTGTTATGTAACAGGAGAAACAAACATGACTAATCAAAAATCAAGCGAATGCCCAAAAGTAATTGCTAATGCGCTGTTTCAAATACAGGAACAAGTTAGCACGTTAGGCTATGACTCTGATAACAATTTTGCCAACTACAGATATGTATCGATCGATAAGTATTACGAAACAATACGCCCGCTGATGAATGACGCAGGGATTCTGATTATCCCTGATGAACTGGAAAGCAGTATTAGTGATGATCGAAAACTATATCGTGCGGTTTATCAGTTCACAATCGTTCATAAAGATGGGGCTGTTTGGAACTTTCCTATCCGTAGATCAATCACTCTTCAATTTGTCGGAGCGCAATCATCAGGAATCGCTCTGTCGTATCTTGAAAAGATTGCTATGCGCACAATCTTCAAAATCAATTCTGGTGAGCGCGATGACGCAGATATGTTAGAGCAACAAGATTTTAGCCCATTAGATGATGAGCAAAAAGACAACATCAATCAGTTATTGAAAGAAACAAACGCTAATGTCGATGCGTTTCTCAAGCACTATGAAATCGAAAGTGTGCAAGAAATGTCGCAAGCCGTTTACGATCAAGCGTTAAAAATGTTGCAGACAAAAAAACAACGGCAAAATAACAAGCCTGAAGCACCATCAGAAGATGTGGTAGACGCTATCACGCATGAAGATGAGCCTGACATTCATGAGGAAGAGGCTAAAAACCATGAGAATCATTGAGCATGAGCAAAGAAGTCCTGAGTGGCATCAAGCTCGTCTTGGCTGTCCCACTGCTTCCAATTTTGGCAAGTTGATCAGTCCTACAGGTACAAAAAGTACTCAAGCCAAGTCGTACATCAATGAGTTGATCGCTCAAAAACTTACTGGTGAAAGTCTTGACGTAACGGTTACGGAGTGGATGGAGCGTGGCACAGAGCTTGAGGCAAAGGCTCGATCTCTCTATCAGTTCATGACCGACTGCACCGTCATTGAGGTCGGTCTGTGCAAGCACGACACGCTGGAATGCGGGGCATCGCCAGACGGATTGATAAGCAATGATGGTGGACTGGAGATTAAAGTATTTAAACGAGCCAATCATGTAGATGTCTTACGGTCGCAAGAAATGCCGACTTTACACATCCCACAAGTGCAAGGATGTATGTGGATCACAGATCGAGAGTGGTGGGATTTTGTGTCGTACCACGAAACGATGCCGATATTTGTCACTCGCATCAGACGAGACGATGAGTATATCAAGAAGCTTGCGGCTGAAGTTGAGAAGGCTTGCGAGGAAATTATGAAAGAAACACAACGATTGGAGAATATGAAATGAGTCAATTTCCAAAAGATGATGGTTTGGGTAAATTTTTCCCAAACACTAGCAAGACAGGTCAACAACCTGATTTTACAGGTTTCCTTGAGATTGATGGTCAGTTGAAGAAAGTCAGTGTCTGGAAGAATAGCAACTATTCAAGCATGAAAACTAGACCAATGACTCCTGATGAAGAGAAGAAACATCGCGAGGATCAGGCAAGGTTTGAAGCTAAAAGATCGGCACAATCTCAGCAATCAAAACCTTTAACTCCGCCAAGTCAGGGCAATCCGGTGGATTTAGATAAAGAAATCCCGTTTTGATAAAAAAATGCCGCTAGTGAATAAATCAAGCTAGCGGCAGTCATTCATAGGGAGTCAAATGAGATTTGAGCATATCATGAGGAAAACAGAATGAAACAGTACAATGTAGGAAAAAGTTTACGCATCGCGCAAGAACTCAACGAGGTCAGTAGTCGTCAATTAGCCAACGATTTAGCTGTAGTACCACAACAGGTACATCGATGGAGACACATGACCGACATGAAAATCAGCAAGATTCAGATATTTTGCAATTATTTTGACATGGAAATCTGCAAGTTCTTGGAGCTAGGGTCGTGATCGATGAAAAAGAAGTTGAGGCGGCAGTCGATTGGCTACGAGATACAGCCAATGAAGCCGCACAAAAAAGAGCCGAACGTCTTTATCTAGACGAGTACCGCAAGGTCTTACGAGCCAAACTCATGAAACAGCACATGGATTTACCTGTGTCAGCGCAAGAGCGTGAGGCTTTGGCTGACCCAAAATATGAGGAACATCTGCAAGCTCTAAAGACAGCGATTGATGAAGACGAGAAAATGCGTTTTTTGCGAGTTGCGGCAGAAGCCAAAATTGAGGCTTGGCGATCAATGAATGCGAATCATCGAGCGATTAAGGTATGAGATCAAAAATCCGTCGATGCGCTTACTGCAAGACCAAGTGCGATAGCGAAAGCACGATTCAATCTCAATTACGCTCTTTCTGTTCGTACAAGTGCCTACAAGCGTTTACCCAAGCCAAGATACTCAAAGATCGTAAAAAAGCCGTCAGGGACGTTAAGATGCGTCACAAGACACGTTCTGATCACATCCGTGAGGCACAACGAGCATTCAACGCTTACATTCGATTCAGAGACAGAAATAAACCATGCATCTCATGCGGTCGCTGGACGGGAGAAGGGTCTTTCGGCGGGAACTGGGATTGTGGTCACTACCGATCTACAGGATCGGCTCCGCATCTGAGATTTCATCAATGGAATGCTCATAAACAGTGCGTGAAATGTAATCGATACAAATCGGGAAATTCTGCTGATTATCGGGTTGCTTTGGTTTGGAAAATTGGGCAACCGAAGGTAGATTTTATTGAGTCATGTCAAGAATTCACTGAGATCACAGCCGAATACGCACAGCGAGTCGGTAAGATATTCCGCAAGAAAAAACGCATAAAAGAAAAGATTATCAACAAAAAACAAAAATAAATCATCAAAAGTGTTGACATCTTCATCTACATCAACGACAATATCTTTGTCGAGTTAACACACAGGGGGATAGCAATGGAAACAATTACAATCGATACAACACCAAGTTGGCAAACGCTCGTATCAATGGGTCTCAAAACGATGGAAGATCCTGATGCAGATCGAGAATTAGTAGAAGCATTTAAATCCGAGCTTATGAGGCTCGCAAAGATGGTTGACGATCAAAACGAACAGGCCAGAAAAAACACTTGGACTACTTTGGGTGAGATTGTCGAAGAAGAGCGAAAGAAAGGTAACTTAATATGAAGGGGAGCAAAATGCATAAAAGTTTGCTCATAACAGTCGTGTTTATTACGGGCTGTTCCTACCAGCCGATTATCGATACAGGTGGTCGGTCAGGAACCTACGCTGAGAACAAAGCGGCTGAGATCACGAATGATGTGCAACACTGCAAGAAACTAGCAGATGAGCATACGGTCACATCAATCGATCAAGTACAGACAGCGATGAACTGGTATTTCTCGACAGCCACACTAGGGATAATTCCTCGTAAGGAATCGACATACAAAAAACGAGTAAGAAGATGCCTAGAGGGTCGCGGCCACTCAGTCATAGATTAGGAGAGACAAATGGAAGATACAGAAGCAATGGATTTTACTTGGAGTGATTGCATGAAAATATTAAGCGCAATCAAAGCCGCAAGATATAAGATCAATAAAAAGCGGGAAGCGGATCAGAGAAAAGGTAGATTCCCACCGGAAGGTCGTGCAGACATCAATTTGCTCCACCTCGAACAATACGATGAACTCTTTTATCGGGTTCAAAGGACAGCCAGAATTTTGGAAAAGAGGCATAAAAATGAACACAATCGAAACAACAGAAATTCAGAATATGTCGAAAATGAATGTGATTTCAATCAAATCGGAAACTGCTGACTGCTTATCCGATTTCTTGTCAGAGCATGATAGTGTATTGAAAAGAAAACTTGTGTCTGAAGGATATGAACCAGTTGACATATCAGAGATCATGAGCGCGTACAAATCGATTCAAGGTCATTTAATCCGTATGCTTGGTGATGAAGGTGCATCTTTCGAGGTAAAAATCAGAAGTTGATGGCTTTTCCCATGACAATTTTCGAGACTGAAACTTACTACCTGATTATGAGTGGTTTGGGTTGGTTGTTAGTGATTAGTCAAATCACAATTATTTGGTGGATTTACCGCCAACTGAAAAAAAAGAGTTGAACAATCAGTTTAGAAGGAGCATGATTTAGACAGTGCCGGACGGGGAGTGAGAATCCCCTAGCAGACCGGATTGAAGTACAGGAGAAAAACACCCGTGACCGCACTCCGGCACTGGTGAATAGTTTGAGGCTAATCAGCCCAAATTTCAACACTTTTTCTCTCAGTTTAGTCCGATCTGTGTCTGTTGAAACAGTCGCATTGTGCTGTAGCACCCAAAAGCAAGATTGCAGTCTCAACCTTTGAGGACGGGACAAACAGCGTTAGAGGTGATCCGCCTACGGGCAGGGACGGTTGAGCTACCGGATGGAGATACCCGCCATCGAAAGCACTGCTGATGACCGAGACTGCATGGACGATAGATAACAAAGTGGACAGGGATCACCCTACGTCCTCTAAATGACAACTATGGGCTGAAGAAAATGAGCAAGACAATCAAGCAACAGTGGTGGGAGTACCACAAAAAGAATCCTCATGTTTGGGACTTGTTTGTGAAATTCACGTTTCAAATCATCAATCGAGGACATCAGCACTATAGTAGCAAAGCAGTCTTTGAGCGCATTCGCTGGCATACCGACATTGAGACAAAGGGTGATCCATTTAAGATTTGCAACAACTACACGGCATATTACGCCCGATACTTTCATGTCATGTATCCACAGCATGAAGGATTCTTCAGATCACGCGAGTTGCGATCACAGTTTGGGCAAAATGAGAAGGTCGAGGAATGAGCCTGTTTCTACGCCCCCATCAAACTTTGGCAGTTGAGATGCTTAGAGATTCATTACGAAGGGGAAATCTCAGACCTATCCTCGCCGCACCATGCAGTTTCGGTAAGACAATAACATCAGCGGCGATCATCAAATCAGCAATCGAGAAAGGTAAGCGGGCAATATTTATTTGCGATAGAATCAAGCTCGTACAGCAGACCTTGGAATCATTTGTCGGTCACAATTTAGATTTAGGAGTGATGCAAGGCCAGCATGAGATGACCGATCCGACAAGACCTGTGCAGATCGCAAGCATCCAGACGTTAGCTAGACGGCATCGAATGCCAGAATTTGATATCGCTATTGTTGATGAGTGTCACACTCATTATGAGAGCCTGACCAAGATGATGAATGCCTACAATGCAATACCATTCATTGGACTCAGCGCGACTCCTTTCAGTAAAGGGTTAGGCAAGCATTACGACGATATTGTTGTGCCGATTACTCCGACAGAACTATTGAACAAAGGCTACTTATGTCCTGTCGAGTATTATGGTGGTCGCCAGGTTGATACGGCAAACGTGAAAACCAGAGCGTTGACGACAGGCGGCTCAGATTTCGATCCTAATGACTTGGCGGAAGAGATTGAGAAGGATCGCGTACTAGCGGGTGATATTGTCAAAAACTGGTTGAAACACGCCAACGGGCGGCAGACCATCGCATTCAGCCCCAGCATCAAACACTCGAAATTCATGGTTGAGAC
>LULE01001038.1_pt1 | contig 17275 bp, 15 predicted proteins | sample 728231 | NCBI WGS metagenome assembly LULE01 (sample SAMN03860297, study PRJNA289734) | marine metagenome | biome: seawater column; feature: ocean; material: water; isolation source: Red Sea water column Station 192 - depth 10m | place: Saudi Arabia: Red Sea | collected 2011-10-15 | depth 10 m | reverse complement strand
CTTTAGAACCATCGGTAGCATGAAAAATAAAATTATAATTATTTTTTTTCTCATTCATTTTTTTAATAAACCCAATAAGTATAGGCACATGTGATTTCAATTCCGACAATCTGCTGCCGGGAAAAATTGAAATAATTTTTCCCTTTAACAATTCATTAATTTCAATCTTTTCGTGATTTATGTTATCTAATATTGGGTGACCAACAAATGTATTTTTTAGTTTTTCCCTATCGAAATATTTCTTTTCAAAATCAAATAATAAAAGAATGTGATCTAAGAACCTTTTCATTTTTTTAACCCTACCTTCTCTCCATGCCCAAACTTTAGGTGCAATAAAATGAATAGTTTTGATATCTGGTTTTTTTAATTTAATTATTTTTGAAACGCGAAGAGTAAAATCGGGACTATCAACACTAAATAAAATATCAGGACTGAAATCTATAATTTTTTTTACTGTTTCGTTTATTTTACTTTTTATTTTAAAAATATTAAATAATATGTCTGTAAAGGCTATGTAAGTAATATCCTTTTGATCATATATTGACTTAATACCTATAGAATTTAAATGTTGACCTCCAACAGATAAATATTCAACATCTATTTCAGATTTATTTAATTCTTTAATAACTTCAGCAGCTAATTTATCGCCTGATGGTTCGCCAGTTAAAATAAAAATCTTTTTCATTTAGCCATTACAAAAATATTGTTTTTATTAGCGAATTGAAGTCCTTTGCGTTTATCTAAAAATATATTTTGACCTGCTTTAACTACAATTCCTTTAATATTTGCTTTTTTACAATCTTTTAGTGTATCTAGACCAAAGGTTGGTAAATCAACACGCAAGTCTTGCTTTGATTTAGGCATCTTTATTAAGAGTTTATTCTTTAGATTATTGTTTCTAATCGATTTTAACATATCCTTTGTACCTTTTCTTTTTTCAATAGAAATAATCTTCTGATTATTGATTACCAATGCTTGAACATGATTAAATGAATTTGATCTATTTAATATTTCAATACCTTTTTTCATTATTAATTTATCAGTCATACTAGGTTTCAATTTTGTGTAACATCCTTTGCTCAGTGTTAATTCTGGGTTAAATGTGTTTAATTTAATAACTTTTATTTTATTTTCTGATAAAATTTTAATCAATTCTTTTAATATTGCCGCATCTCCTAATTTAGATGCCTTTATAATTCTAGGGATGTAGTAAAAACCTTTGAGATCTAATTTTAATTTAGAAATTCTAGGTTTAATAATATTGCCTGCAAATAAAACTTTATTACATTTTTTTGATTTAATTAATTCTAAAATTTTACCAAATTTTCCAATATTAATAAAATAACTGTTCCTATCTTTTTTAAATTTATTATTTTTTGATAAATCTATAATAAAATATTTAATATTCTTTTTTTTTAAACTTTTTAAAATTTCTAATGGTAGTTTTTTTTCCCCTAAAAATAATCCGATCATTTAATATTTTCTGGAAGAGATATCGGTCTTTTTTTATCCGAATTTATAAAATTAATTATGATTTTGACATATTTATTTTCTTTTATCTCAGCATTTAAATTTTCGATATTAGATCTAAAATTTTGATTACAAAATACAATATCATAAAATTTTTGTAATATTTTAATATCTTCATTTGAAATTTTTGCTCTTCTAAGTCCTATAAGATTAAGTCCAACTAAATTGTTTCTATTTCCTAATGATAAACCATATGGAATTACATCACTTAGAACACCAGTCATTCCACCTACCATTGCTAAGTTACCAATTCTTGAAAATTGATGTATAGCGCAACTACCTCCAACTATTGCATTATTTTCTATTGTAACATGACCACCAACTTGAACATTATTTGCTAAAACTATATTATCTCCAAGATTACAATCATGTGCCACATGACAATAAACCATTAATAAATTATTATTACCCAATTTAGTAATTGTGCCTCCTTGAGATGTGCCTGGATTAATGTTCACATATTCTCTAAGTTTATTATTATCGCCAATAATAATAGAATTTTTTTCACCCTTATATTTTAAATCTTGTGGAGGCGTACCTATTGACACAAAAGGGAAAATCTCATTATTTTTTCCAATTTTTGTATTACCTTTAATATTTATGTGAGAATGTAATTTTGTATTTGAACCTAATTCAACTCCTGAACCTATTACACAATGTGGGCCGATTACAACATTATTAGAAATTTTAGCATTTGGATCTATTATTGATGATGGATGTATCACATTTAAATAATAACAAATTATTTTCTAAATTCTTATCAAGAATTGCTACTGATTATTTCTTTCTATCAACGATAGTTGCTGCCCACTGAGCATCGGCCATTTTTTTTCCATCAACTATAGCTTCACCTTTATATTTCCATACTCTTCCATGAGATCTTACTGCCTCAATATTTAATTCTAATTTGCAATCAGGTATTACTGGATTTCTAAATCGTGCTTTATCGACAGTCATTAAAAATACTAATTTATTTTCATAAGTTTTTTTATCAATTCCTGCAGCAGTGAGAGCTGCAGCTGCTTGGCCAAATGCTTCAACGATTAGCACACCCGGCATAACTGGTTCGCCCGGAAAATGGCCTTGTACAAAAAAACTATTTTTTTTTACGTTAATTATTGCAGTGGCTGATTTAAGTTTTTTAATATTGATTAATTCATCTATTAACAACATAGGTTCTCTATGGGGAAGTAGATCTTTAATCTGATTTTTATTTAAATTATCTGTCATTTATTTTCTTTTAAAAAATTTCTTATATCCTTAGCAGGATATCCCATGACTTTAGAATTGTCTGGAATATTTTTTACAACTCCACTACCACCACCTATTTGAACATTATTTCCAATTTTTAAATGTCCTGATATACCAGCCTGTCCTCCAATTAAGACTTTATTTCCAATTGTAGAACTACCTGCAAAACCTACTTGTCCCGTTATAATACAATTACTACCAATATTTACATTGTGGGCAATATGTACCTGATTATCAATAAATGTATTTTTACCAATAATAGTATTTGATAAAGAACCTCTATCGATGGTATTATTGCAACCTATTTCCACATTATCATCAATTATAACCATGCCAATGTGTGGATATCTCGTATTTTTATTTTTTTCAGGAAAAAAACCAAATCCTTTTTTTCCTATTACTGCTCCATCTAAAACTCTTACATTATCACCAATAATAGTATTTTTTATAATCACATTATTTCCAATTATACATTTTGATCCAATAATTACATTAGATTCTATAATAGAATTATGCCCAATAAGAGTATTTTTTCCAATCTTAACATTTTTTCCAATAAGAACATTTTGACCAAATTTAATTTTTTTAAATTTTTTTTTGTCAGGAAATGTAACATTATAATCCACAGCATCATTAAGTGAGTCAGGATAGAAAAGTTTAGTAACTGCATAAACTGATTTAAGAACATTATTAACAATTATTGGAATACAAAAATCTTTAATTTTGTCAAAATGCATTTTATTTGAAATTATGTACTTAGCTTTAGATTTCTTTAAAACTTCTAAATATTTTAAATTATTTATAAAAGAAATATCATTTACTGAAGCCGTTGTTAGATCGGCTATACTATTAATTTTTATTTTTTTTTTTATGTTTTTTTTTCCTAATATTTTCAATATATCAGATAAATATATATATTTTTGTTTTAAAAAAAATGTGTTTTTGTTTTTCATTAATTAGATTTTTTTGTTTCTTTGTTAAAGATTTCTAATATTTGTGCAGTTATATCTAAAGTTTTCACTCCAACCAAAATATTTTTTTTTTCAATTACTAATTTAATATTATTAATTTCAACATAATTAGTCAGTAGAGGGTTTAAAATTTCTAAAATTTTCTTTGAATAAATTCTTTTTTCTTTTATCAAATCTTCATTTAATGCTTTTCTTAAAATTTGATATTCTTTAACATCATTATTTAGTTCATTTACCATTTGATTGATTTCTTCTTTTTTTAAAATATTTTTTTTATTTTTAATTTCAATTTCTTTTTCTTTAATATTAGTTTCAGAATTGCTTAATTTTGACTTTATTTCTTTTAATTTTTGGTCAATTTTTTTTTTATACTGCACACCTAGATTAGACTTATCAATTATATACTGAACATCTAAATAAGCTATATTAATATTGGAATGTGATATATTCGAAAAAAATAAATTCAATATTAAAAAGATTAATATTTTTTTCATTTAAAAAGAAGTGCCAATTTGAAATCGGAATTTTTCTGTAACATCTGAGTCAGCCTCACTCAATGGTATTGCATAAGAAAAACTCAAGGGACCTATTCCACTGAACCAATTGATTGCTATTCCTGTTGAGGATCTAATTTTACTAGAATCTAGACTACTATTATAGTCAACTTCCCAAACGTTTGCCATATCTATAAAAAAATTAAGATCTATATTTTCTTTTTCAAAAATTACATTTGGGAATGTGGAACTTAAATTTAATGCAGTAGCGTAATTTCCACCTATATATTGTGTACCATCCTTAGGTCCAATTTTACCTGATTCAAAACCTCTTAGACGCCTACTTGGTACAAAAACTCTTTTTGATATTCTCACATTATCTTCTAATGAGTTTATAGTTTTGAGAAAATAACTTGCTGAGAATACCATGTTATCTCCAAGCGAATGATATATTGAGCCAGTTAGACTATTTTCTATCGCTAAATCATCTGAATATATAGGTAATGTTTGAGAAAAATTATTTATATATCCGTCGGTAGGTTGAAAATCTTGGTTTAAACTTGTAGCCGAATCAGTTGTTACTAAATCTTCGTAAAAATTGGAGATATCTAAGTTTATAAACAAATTATCCATTTGCTCAAATTCAGTACCAATTGAAAATCCAGTTCTATTAGTTTTATATCCTGATGTTGACATAAAATCATCTGTAGAACTTTCTAGTGATGTTTTAATAGACTTATCACTATTATTATAATTCGGATTTAAAATAGAAAACTTACCTTTAATAGAGTCTTCAGTTAAATTTAAATTTGTATCAAGTTTTATACCAAGCCCTAGATAATTATTTTCTTTAAGTCCAGCAGTTAATGATGAGCCAGTAGTACCTGTACCTGCTCCGGCAAAAATTTCTCCTGTGGCTTTTTCTTCAACAGTTATATCAATAATTTTATTTAAATTATCTTTATTTTGAGTTTTATATTCAACTGTTTTAAATATGTTTTTAGCTTTAACTTTTTGAATAGACTTATTAAATAACACTTCATTAAATGCATCACCTTCGTCAACAATAAGAGAATTTCTTATAACTTTTTCATCAGTGATAAAATTTCCAAAAATGTTGATCCTTTCAACAAATGTTTTATCAAGGTCATCAAAATTAATTATAATATCAATTTTACTATCATCAATTGTCTTTTCTTCATAAGTAGCATTAACAAATGTAAATTCATTTCTTAATATAAATTCATTTAATTCATTGACTAAATTATTTACAACTTTTTTTGAATATTTTTTACCCTTTAAATCATTGAATTTATCTTGAAACTTAGAAACGCTTTCGATTGGATAATCATTATTATTTATTATTTCAAAATTATTAAAAAAAAATTTATTTCCTGCTTTTATATTAAAAGTAAGTTCAAATTGTTTTTCATCTGTAATAATTCCAGTTGTAGATTTGACAACAGCATTATAATAACCTCTATTTAAGTAATAATTTTCTAGCCTAGATACATCTGCTGATATTCTGTTTGTATCTAAAAACTTATTATTGGTTAAGAATTTCCAAAATTTACTCTCTTCTGATATAATAACATTCCTAAGACTATTATCGCGAAATTTTTTATCACCTATGAAATTAATTTTTTTTATTTTGGCAATTTCTCCTAATTCAACGTCATAGGTTAAATTTACAGTATTATTTGTATTATCTTTTATTGATGTTTTAATATCAACAAAATAATAACCGTTGGATTTTAAAATATTTTTTATTAGTAAAACTTGATCATTAATTTTATTTTCTACAAAAGGGTATTTTTCGATTTTTAAAGTAACTTCTTTTATTTTTTCGTTAATTCTACTACTTTTTATACCATTTATTGTTACGGATTGAATTATTGGATTTTCTTCAACCTTAATATTCAATAAACCACTATCAAATGAGATCGAAATTTCTTTAAAATAATCTGTATAATAAAGATTTTTCAAAGCTTCATTTAAAATATCATTATTTGCATCATCACCAATATTTAAATTGGAAAACATAATTATTGTTTGATTAGAAACTCTATTATTACCCTCAACTTTAAAATCTTTAATTACGTCAGCTATAGAAGTTTGTGTAAAAATTAATTTTAGAATAAAAATAATTGATATTTTTTTTACATAAAAAAATTTATTTTTCATAATATATAATATTTTATCATATTTTTTATATCATAAATATTTTTAGGTTTTAATTTATAATATTTCTTAAAATAAGGGTTTTTAATAATATTTATAAGATTTTTTTGGATAGAAATGTAATTAATTTCACTATTTAAATACTTGTTAACTAAAGTATCATTTATAGTTATTAATATAGTCTCAAAATAAGATGTTCTCTCAGGTATTAAATTCATAATAGAGAGCACTGGGAATTTTTTTATATTTGGTTTTTCGAAATTCAGTTTATTTAATTTCAAATAATTACTTTTATTTAAAATATTTTTTTTTTTATTTTTAATATCTAAAGCATTTGCTATTGGTATAGACATTTTGGGATCATGTGCTAATAACTTAATTAAATTTCCTTGGTAGAAAACTATAGCATGAACAAATGATTTGGGATGTATCAAAATTTTCAAATTTTGCTTTTTTAAATTAAAAATTTTAATAGCTTCAATAAATTCAAAAACTTTATTCATCATTGTAGCAGAATCAATTGATATTTTTTTTCCCATTTTCCAATTTGGGTGGTTTAAAGCATATTTTGGTTTTATATTTTTTATTTCTTTAGTTTTTTTTTTTAAAAAAGGTCCACCTGAGGCAGTTAATATAATTTTATTTATTTCACTATAATTTTCATTTTTAATTAATTTCCATATAGAAAAATGTTCAGAATCAATTGGTATAAAATTAACTTTATGTTTAATAAGTTTTTTTTTTATTAAATGCCAGCCACAAATAATTGACTCTTTATTAGCAATTAAAATATTTTGTGTAAATGGTATTACATCTAGAGTAGGTAATAGACCATCGATACCTGATATTGAATTAACACAATAGTTGACTTTTTTTTTTAAAATTTTCTTTAGATTAATTAACCCTAAATATATCTTTATTTTATTTTTATTAAATGATGACTTATATTTTTTGTATTGAACTTCATCTTCAATAATTACATTTTTTACTTTAAATGAAATAGCCTGATTAAGTAATTTTTTTGCATTTTTATCAGTTGTTAGCAGACTTATTTTAAAATTTTGTTTTTTAATTACAGATAAAGTTGTTGTACCTATAGACCCTGTCGAGCCTAAGATTATTATTTCTTTATTCATATAATTTTAAATATAAAAAAACCAAAAGGTAAGGCAAATATTAAACCATCGAATCTGTCTAAGATACCACCATGTCCTGGCAATATGTCACCTGTATCCTTAACCTTAGCATTTCTTTTTATATATGAAATAAAAATATCTCCTAATTGTGACACACTAGAAATAATTAACGACATTAAAATAATCTTTTCAATGTCTAAATAATTTATAAAAAAAATAATTGTAAATATTAAAGACAAAATAAAAGAGCCTATTAGACCTGAATAGGTTTTATTTGGACTTATTTTTGTTAATTTTTTTCCTCTAAAAATTTTACCAAAAATATATCCACCAATATCTGTAAAAACACAGGTTGTTAATATAAAATATAATAATATTAATTCTGATGAATTATTATTCAAAAATGTAACAAAAATTTGGATATTAAAATATGCTATGTATATTATCGATAGCAAAGTTAATAAATATAATTTGAATTTTTTGTTCTTTTTAAAGTTTCTTTTTAATAGAAAATAACACTCATAAATTATTTGGAAGAAACATATAATTAGAAAAATAGCTAATACGTAAATATTTATTATGGATAAGAAAAGCAAAGAAATCAATACTATTGATGTAAATAATCTTTTAATTAATTCTGACATTTAATCCACCAAAGTTTCTATTTATTTTTTTAAATTTATTTATGATTTTAGTGAAATCTTTTTTTGTAAAATCGGGCCACATTTTTTTAATGAAAAAGATTTCAGTATAAATCATTTGCCATATTAAAAAATTACTTATTCTATTTGTATTACCAGTTCTTATTAAAATTTCGGGATCAGGAACGCCATAAGTATATAAATTTTTTTCTATATTCTTTTCATTAATATTTAATTCTTTTTGAATTAATTTTTTTACTGATCCTATTATTTCTTGTTTCGACCCATAATTTAAAGCCATATTAATTTGTATTGTCTTATTATTTTTTGTTAACTTTTCTACATTATTAAGTTTTAACTTAAGTTCTTTGGGAAATTGTTTTAAATTTCCTATAACTTTAATCTTAATGTCTCGCTTTAAAAGATTTTTTATTTCTTTACTTATGTATGAACTTAATAGTTTTAATAAATAATTAATTTCATTTATCGGTCTTTTCCAATTCTCTGTAGAAAAAACGTATAATGTTAAATATTTTACTTTTTGTTCAATTGCGGCATCTATGACTTTTTCAACTGCCAATAAACCTTTTTTGTGACCGTAATTTCTAGAATTTTTTTTTGCAATTCCCCATCTACCATTGCCATCCATTATTATGGCTATGTGTTTTGGTGAGGTCATATAGTCATTATTTCTTTTTCTTTTGATAAAACTTTTTCGTCAATATTTTTTATATTTTTATCTGTAAAATTTTGAATAATTTTTTCGTAATTTTTTTCTTCATCTTCAGAAATATCCTTATTTTTTAAAAGTTTTTTCAAGTCATCATTAGCATCTCTTCTAATATTTCTTATAGAAACTTTGCATTTTTCACCCATGGATTTTACAATTTTCTTAATTTCATTTCTCCGCTCTTCACTTAAATCTGGAATAGGCAATCTTATTAATTGACCATCAATCTGCGGGTTAAGTCCTAATTCAGATTTTTTTAATGCAGAGTCTATTAAATTTACATTACTTATATCCCAAACTTGAACGTTAATAGTTCTTGGTTCAGGAGTAGTTATTGTTCCAAGTTGATTTATTGGCATCTTTTGGCCATAAACATCTACTTTAACCAAATCCAACATATTTGCATTTGCCCTACCAGTTCGTAGAGATGCTAATTCTTTTGAAAACACTTCAAGAGATTTAGTCATTTTCTCATTATAGAAGCCTTCTTTAAACATTAATCACCTATTTTTAATCTTATAAACTCTTTAATCTTTAAATCTGGTATATTCATTTCTGATATAATTTCCTTTACTTTTTTTTTTGGTTCCATGACCCAGTCCTGAGTCATCAAGCTATTATCTTCTTTAAACTTATTTATTTTTCCTAAACTAATTTTTTTTGCAATTTCTTCTGGTTTGCCAGAGTTTTTTAATTCTTCTGATATTAATTCTTGTTCTTTCTCAATAATTTCTTTTTTAATTTCATCAGTATTAAGTGCTAAAGGATTAGATGCCGCGATATGCATTGATAATTGTTTACCAAATGAATTAAGTTGATCACTTTTTTCACTTGTTTCTAAAGAAACTACTACTCCTAACTTTGAAACATTGTCAGTTATAACAGAATGTTGATATATAAAATTCTTAGAGTTTTTATGTTCGATTGTTTTTGCATTACCAATTGTGATTTTTTCCCCAATCTTTGATATTAAATCAACAAGATTATCATGAACACTTTTATTATTTTGCATTACTGAGTTATTTAATTCTTCTAAATTTGAAGAACAATTATTGTTTAGTACGCTTAACTCTTTTACAAAATTTATAAATTCGCTATTTTTTGCAACAAAATCTGTTTCACAATTAACTTCGACTAAAGACGTTTTATTAACATCTCCACTTATTACAATAACTCCTTCGCTTGCATTCCTAGACATTTTCTTTGATGCTTTAGCAATGCCTTTAATTCTCAAAATTTCAGAAGCTTTATCAAGATTACCATTTGATTCCTTTAATGCCGCATTACAATCTTTAAAACCTGCGCCAGTGGATTGTCTTAGCTTTTTAACTTTATCTATATCCGTCATCAGTATATTTATTTCTAATTTAATTTATTATCGGATTTTTTTTCAGTTAGATTTTTATTTGCTGACTTTTTTTCGATATTTTGAGCATCTAAATTATTTGTTGATATATAAGTTTTTGCATCGTTTATAGTGTCTTTCATAAGACTGCAATATAGATCTATAGACCTTCTTGCGTCATCATTTCCTGGTATAGGAAAATCGATACCCTCTGGATCAGAATTTGTATCTAATATTGCAATTATAGGTATGCCTAATTTAATAGACTCTTTAATAGCTAAAGATTCATAATTTGTGTCAATAATAAATACTAAATCTGGAACTTTTTTCATATTCATAATACCTCCTAAGGATCTTTGTAATTTGTCTCTTAGACCACTCATTTTAAGTAATTCTTTTTTTGTAAAACCCCTATTTTCAGAAGATAAGTCTTGATTAATTTTATTTAATTTTTTTATTGAATTTGAGATTGTGCCCCAATTAGTCAACATACCACCTAACCATCTATAATTAACAAAATATTGATCTGTATCTTTAGCAAGCTGTGCAATTGCTTCAGAGGCTTGTTTTTTTGTAGATATAAATAATATTTTTCCACCTTCTGATATGGTTTTATGGACTTTTTCTAATGCTGAACTAGTCAATTCTAAAGTTTGAGTAAGGTCAATTATATGAATGGAGTCTCTTTTACCAAAAATATATTTCTTCATTTTAGGATTCCATCTTAAGGTTTTATGACCAAGATGAACTCCTGCTTCTAATAACTGTTCAATTGTTAATTTAGGTATTTTCATTTTTCTTTCCCGGTTCTACCACCACAATTATTGCCCAAAAGGGACCGGAGGTATAAAACCACTAATTGTGTGCGTGTTAATTTGTGAAATAAATACAAAAAAAATAATAAAAAACAACCTTTTTTTAATCAATTACTACATTTTCAAGCAAATTTAGCGAATTTAGTACCTGATTATTAACTTTTCTTTTATCTTTGAGCTGAAATTTATGAATTTTATTATCTTTATCTAATAGAATATCAACATCAGTTTTTCCATCTTTTACATTAAGATTTTTTATTTTTTTAAATTCTTCAATATTGTTAAATTTAAAAGTGATATTTGTCAGTTGTTTATTTGTTAATTCTTTTAATGAAATCATTTTTTTTACATTAATTCTTCTTTGAGATTTATCATCATCAACATAATTTTTTATTAAAGTAATCATTAGAGAATTTCCTTCAAATAAACTTTCTCTATTTGATTCAAAAATATCTGAAAAGATAAATAACTCAAATACATTTGATATATCTGAAAACTTTACTATCGCATAGGAGTTACCCTTTTGAGTTTTTTTTTCTTGCACTTTTAATACGGTACAAGCAATATTTGAGCTTAAAATGTCAATATTGTTATCAAAATCATCATAATTAACAATATTATAATGTTTATAAATTGATTTGTATTGATTTAATGGATGGTCAGAAATATAAAATCCTAAAGTTTCAAATTCTTTAGTAAGTTTGATATCTAATTCCCAATCATCTACATTTTCTATAATATTAATATTATCGTTTTCGTACTCTTCAAAGAGATTATTTTGATTTAACAATTTATTTTCATGTATATTTTTTGACTTTAGTATTAAATTTGGAATTGAATTAAATAATGATTGTCTATTATTGTTGAATTCATCAAAACATCCTGCTTGAACCAAGCCTTCTAATTGTAATTTATTTATATCCTTTGGATTTATTCTATTTATAAAATCCGAAAGATTTTTAAATACTCCATTAGAAACTCTTTCTTTAACTATATTTGAAATAGCTTCAAATCCAACATTTTTAATAGCACCTAATGCATAATAAAAATTCTCACCATCAGACGAGAAATCTGCAAAAGATTTATTCAAGTCAGGTCTAATGATTTTAATTTTAAGTCTTTTTAATTCTTCATAAAACTCACTCAATTTTTTTTGATTAGATAATTCCATTGACATAGATGCTACAAAAAATTCATGAGGATAATAGGTTTTTAGGAACGCGGTTTGATAAGCAATAACAGCATATGCTGCTGCGTGACTTTTATTAAATCCATATTCTGCGAAAGGTTCGATTTTTAAAAATATACCTACGGCTATATCTTTGCTAATTCCATTTTTATATGCTCCATCCACAAATCTTTGCTTTTGTTTTTCAAGTTCTGCTCTCTTTTTCTTTCCCATAGCTCTTCTCAAAATATCTGCCTCTCCTGCTGTAAATCCAGAAAGAGTCTGCGCTATTTGCATTACTTGTTCTTGATAAATAATTACACCATATGTTGGTTTTAATATTTGCTCTAGCTTTGGATGCAAATAATCGGGTTCTCTTTTTCCATGTTTACATTCATTATAAATTGGAATATTGCTCATTGGACCTGGTCTATATAAAGCTACTAGAGCAATAATATCTTCCAATCTATTAGGTTTCATGTTTAAGAGAGCATCTTTCATCCCAGAACTTTCAAGTTGAAACAGGCCAACGGTTTTACCGCTTGATAATAATTCATATACTTTTTGGTCTTCATAATTAATTTTTTCAATATTAAATTCAGGTTTATTTTTTTTAATTAATTTTTGGGCTTTATCGATAACTGTTAATGTCTTTAACCCTAGAAAATCAAACTTAATTAGACCAGCGTTTTCTGCTGAATACATATCAAATTGAGTTGAAGGTAGTAATAAATCTGCAGAATTATCTTTGTATAATGGTACTGTGTCGGTTAACTTTTTATCTGCGATAACTACTCCAGCTGCATGAGTGGCAACGTTTCGATTTAAACCCTCTAATTTAAGAGATAGGTTAATTAAACGATCAACTCTTTTATCCTCTTTAATTAATTTTTGGAGTCTGGGCTCAACATTTATACACTCTTGTAAAGACATTGGTCTAGATGGATCGAATGGGATCATTTTTAATATGAGCTACACTATCTTTATATTTTGTAGTTAAGTATTCAAAAACTAAATCTCTTTTTTCCTCACAAAAATCTATATCAAAATCAGGCATTGAAATTCTATCAGGATTAAGAAATCTTTCAAAAATAAGATTGAACTTAATTGGATCTATATCGGTTATGGATAAACACCAAGCAACTAAAGAACCTGCGCCAGATCCTCTACCTGGTCCGACAGGAATTTTATTTTTTTTTGCCCACTTGATATAATCTGAAACAATTAAGAAATAACCAGAATAATTCATTTCAACTATTATTCCTATTTCATGATCTAGTCTTTTTTTATATTCTAAATATTTTTCATCTTTATCAATATATGAGTGATCGATATCAAAAATTAATTTAAATTTTTCTTTAAGCCCTTCAATAGACAAATTTCTCAACGTATCATTTGAATCTTCTTCGGACGATAAAATACTTGGCAAAATAGGCTTAGAAAAATTTGGCTTAAAAGAACATTTATATGGTAAATTAAAATTATTTTCTAATGCCTCAGGTAAATCACTAAAAAGCTTAATCATCTCTTCGGATGATTTAAAATAATGTTGATTGGTGAGTTTTGTTCTATTTGAATCATTCACATAAGTTTTTTCACCAATACACATTAGCGCATCATGTGCTTCGAACATATCTTTATCTAAATAATAAACTTCATTTGAAGCAATAATTGGCAATTCTAACTTTTCTGAAATTTTAAGATTGAATTTTTCGAAGTCTTTCTCGTTAATATCATTATGTCTTTGAATTTCTATGTAGATATTATCTTCAAATTTTTCTTTTAACTTAATTAATAATTCTTCAATTTCATTAAATAAACCTTTGTTAAAAAGTGAACCAAAGAAACATCTAATTGATCCTGTTAAAACTATAATACCATCTGAGTTGATTATTAAATCCTCTATTTCACAATGTGGAGCAGTAATTTCTGAATTTTCCAAATAAGATTTTGATGAAAGTTTTATAATATTTTTATATCCATGATAATTTTTAGCTATTATAGGTATCAGACCTCTAAATTCTTTATATTTAAATAATATCTGTGTTCCGATGATAGGCTGCGTACCTACAGACGATAAATTTTCTGAAAATTCTAATGCACCTGACAAATTGTATGTATCTGACAAACCTATTGATTTTATTTTATTTTTTTTACAGAAATCTTTTAATTGATCAATTTTTACAGCTCCTTCACAAATTGAATATTGAGTATGTATTTTAAATTGATTGAATGTTTTATTAACTGATTCTTTCATTGGTGATGCTCATCTTACCACCAATCATTTTAATTTTACAATCTGCCATATTTGCAAAATATCTATTGTGGGTTGCAAAAATTATAATTCTATTTTTTTCTTTTAGATTAAAGAGGATTTTAAATATTTGTTTAGCATTATCAAAATCTAAACTTCCAGTAGGTTCATCAGCTAAAATAATATTTGGTTCATTAATTAGTGCTCTAGCAATTGCTATTCTTTGATTTTCGCCACCAGAGAGTTCTGATGGATAATGATTTAATCTTGAGGTTAAATCAAATTTTTTAATCAATTTTTTTGCTAATTCCGTTGATTTAGATTTATTATTAGAAATTAACAAATTTGGCAGTATTACATTTTCAAGTGCTGTAAAGTCGGGTAATAAATTTTTTTCTTGATAAATTATGCCAATATTTTTTGATCTTACATGATCATTCTCAATTGAGCTATTAGTATCAATTTTTTTTTTGTTAAATTCAATAAAACCTGACGAAGGGATGTCAATAAATGACAATAAATTTAATAATGTTGATTTACCAGATCCTGAAGGTCCTATAATAGAATATACCTTTCCTGCCTCAAATTTAAAATTTATATTGTTTAAAACTTTAAGAGATTTATTTTTTTCATATTTCTTTGATAAATTATTTAATTTTAAAAAAAGAAGTTGTTATTATTGAACATAATGTAATTAAGATAATTGAATTAACGTTTATTTCTGATGGAAGAGTACTTAAAAAGTAAATTTCTTCTGGAAATAACATTATGTCGAATGTATTAGAAATAAATTTCCTAATATCTTCAATATAGTATGAAAATAAAGTCCCTAATAAAACACCAAATAAAGTTGCTGTAGTGCCAATAATAAATCCAACAAAGAAGAAAATTTTTTTAATAGATGTATTTGTTACCCCAATGGATTTTAAAATTCCTATATCTCTCGTTTTGTTTTTAACTAATATAGTCAAACCAGAAATAATATTAAATGCCGCTACAATTATTATTAAAGATAAAATTATAAACATCACATTTCTTTCGACTTTTAAGGCTGAAAATAATGACTCGTTTAAATCTGCCCATGTGTAAACATATGCACCAGGAAAATAATCTAATAAATTTTTTTTGTGATATTCGATTTTTTTTGGATCTTTAAAATAGTACTCGGTAAATCTTTTGTCTTTATTTTTATCAAAAAAATCTTCTAATGTGTTAAGATTGATATATGCTACATTTTCATTAAATTCACCTATACCACTGTCAAATATTGAAATTATTTTAAATTTATCTTGTCTAGGAAAAGACCCAACGATTGTTTGAACACCAGATGGTGACATTATTGTTATTTCATCACCAATATCAATGTTAAGTAAAAAGCTTAAATCCTTTCCAATTGATATTGAATTATTTTTTAGATCTGTTGTTCCAAAATATTTTTGATTATTTGATATTTCTAGTTTCTTAAAATCATTTTTTAAATATCCTTTTAAAAGAATACCTTTTGTGTTTTGTTTTGAGAGAATTACTGCTTCTCCATCATTTGAAACAATGCCTTTTGCAAAATCTTTATCAGTTATAATAGCTAAAGGTTTTTCATATGGTTTTACAACAGCATGGGCATTAAAACCTACAATTTTATTTATTAACTCTGTTCTAAAACCATTCATTACTGACATAACAATTATTAATACAGCCACACCCAAGCCAATACCAATAAAGGAAAAAATAGAGATTACATTTAAAAAGCCATCTTTTTTTCTAGCTTTTAAAAACCTAAATATAATCTCTTTTTCTAGTTGTGAAATCAATTTTGCTTAGCTTTTATTATTTGTGAAGCTATATCTTCAACTTTCAACTTTTGAGTTTCTCCATCGACTTCCTTAAACTCATATAAATTTCCTTCAGATTTGCTTCCAATTATCAATTGATATGGAATTCCAATTAAATTAAATTTTTTTATTTTTGCTGAGATATTTTCGTCTGTATCATCTATGATTGTTTCTATATTTTTTGATTTTAGAAATTCATATACTTTAATAGACTTTTCTAAATTAGATTTATCATTTTTATTTATCATTGGAATAATTGCACAATCATAAGGTGTTACTGACATAGGCCACTTCATAATACCGTCTTTATCGTTATATTTTGCCTCAATTATGGCACCAACGAGTCTGGAAACACCTATTCCGTATGATCCCATTTTAACAAATTCTTTTTTTCCATTAAAATCAACAGCGGCATTCATTGGTTTTGAGTATTTATCTCCAAAGTAAAATATGTGACCAACTTCAATACCTTTGGTATTCACTCTAAATTCTTTTGGAACTGATTTTTCAAATTCATCATTATTAAATTTTTCATCTGTTACAGAATAAAATTTTTCATATTGTTTTCTCAATATACTTAAGGAGTCTTTGTTAAGAATTGTTTTGGAGCTATCTACATCAAATATTCTTTTATCTGTATATATTTTACTTTCACCTGTATCAGCAAGAATAATAAATTCATGTGATAAGTTTCCTCCTATGGGTCCAGTATCAGCAGCCATAGGTATTGCTGATAAATTTAATCTCTTAAAAGTTTTTAAATATGAAAGGAAAAATTTATTATAAGAAAAGATTGCTTCATCATCTGTTAAATCAAAAGAGTAAGCATCCTTCATATAAAATTCTCTACATCTCATAATTCCAAATCTTGGTCTTAACTCATCTCTAAATTTCCATTGAATATGATATAATAATTGAGGTAAAGATTTA
>LULE01000354.1_pt1 | contig 17306 bp, 22 predicted proteins | sample 728231 | NCBI WGS metagenome assembly LULE01 (sample SAMN03860297, study PRJNA289734) | marine metagenome | biome: seawater column; feature: ocean; material: water; isolation source: Red Sea water column Station 192 - depth 10m | place: Saudi Arabia: Red Sea | collected 2011-10-15 | depth 10 m | reverse complement strand
ATATTGGCATTGATGAAACTGAAGTCAAAATTAAATTACTATGCTATCCAAGAATTTTTGGCTACGTATTTAATCCTATAAGTGTTTTCTTTATTTACAATAAAGATAACAAAATCATTTCAATTTTCTATGAAGTTAAAAATACCTTTGGAGAGCAGCATACATATATTTTTAAAACACAAGATACTGAGATTATAAAAAATAGCTGTATAAAAAAATTTCATGTTTCACCTTTTATAGAAATGGAGTGTATTTATAAATTTAGAGTGAACAAACCTTCTGATAAAATATCTGTTATAATAGACCAATCTGATAAAGAAGGTAAATTGTTATTTGCATCGCAAGACGGTGTTGTAAAAGATTTTAGTGAAAAAAATTTGTTCTTTTCTTATATTTTTCACCCGTTAATGACATTTAAAGTTATTGTCGCAATCCATTATGAAGCATTTAAATTATGGTTAAAAGGAATAAAATTTATTAAAAAAAAGTTAAAAATTAAAAATAATATTTCAGAAGAAAATAATGAATTTAAATAAATTTTCAGACAAGATCGTTTTTAGTTCGCTTAAATATATTAAACATGGAAAGTTAAAGATAATTAATCATGATGGGGAAGTTTATAATTTTGGAAATGACAATGAAAAATTAAATGCTCATTTAAAAATTAATAAGCCAGGACTTACTCTAAAAATAATTAAAAATGGTAGCATCGGTTTAGCAGAAGCGTATATGGATAACTGTTTTGAAACAGAAAATTTAACTAATCTAATAGAGTTAGCTGCCAAAAATATAAAAATAATACATAAATTTTCTGGATCTTTTGACCTTGCAATACTTAACAAAATTAAAAATTTCTTTGTTAAAAATAATAAATCTAGAAGTAAAGAAAATATAAGAAAACATTATGACTTAGGGAATGAATTCTTTTCATTATGGCTTGATAAAACATTAACATATTCGAGTGCAATATTTGAAGAAGGGAATAACTTAGAGGAAGCTCAAATAAATAAATATAAGAAACTTTCAAATCTAGTAAGGCCCAAGTCTGGTGATAAGATGCTTGAGATAGGATGTGGTTGGGGAGGTTTTGCAGAATATATTGGCAAAAATTATGATGTAAAATTAGATTGTATTACTATTTCAAAAAAACAATATGAATTTTCAAAGGAGAGAGTTCATAAAAATGGTTTAAATGAAAAGATAAATATACAAATGCTAGACTTTAGAGACATTAAAAATAAATATAATTCAATTGCATCAATAGAGATGATTGAGGCTGTTGGTCACAACTATTTAAAAAATTATTTTAATACTATAAAGCAAAATCTATTAGATGGTGGGACTGCAGCCATTCAGGCAATCACAATTGATGATAGTATTTACGATAGGTACAAAAATAAGACCGATTTCATTCAAAAATACATTTTCCCTGGTGGTTTTTTACCAAGCAAGAATGAGTTAATTTCTTTATCAAATCAATCAGGACTCAAATTTGAACAATGTAGTTCTTACGGAGATCATTACTCAAATACACTAAGCATTTGGCGTGATGAATTTTTCAAAAAATGGGATCAAATATCATCTCAAGGTTTCGATAACACATTTAAAAGAATGTGGAATTTTTATTTGTCTTACTGTGAAGCTGGATTTAAATCCAAAAATATCGATTTAATACAATTTGCTCTTCAAAAATAACTTCATGAAATTAAAATATTTTTTGTTGATAATAATTTCAGTATTGATTACAAATTGCTCATCAAATCAAGGCATGAAACCAGAAGATTTTAAAAACCAAAAACCTCGACTGATAATTGAGGAGTATTTATCCGGAAATGTAAAAGCTTGGGGTATTTTACAAAACAGATCAGGGAAAGTTACTCGACAGTTCTCTGCAGATTTGAATGGTAAGTGGGATGGTAAGCAATTAATACTTGATGAGAAATTTATTTGGAATGATGGAGAAATACAAAACAGACAGTGGACCATAGATAAGATTGATGAACACAACTATGCGGGTACTGCTGGAGACGTAGTTGGAACAGCAAAAGGATATTCTTATGGCCCTGTTTTTAAATTTGAATATGTATTACTTGTGCCTGTAAAAGGAAGAGAAATTAAAATTACGTTTGACGATTGGATTTTCATGCAAGATGAAAGAGTAGCAATCAATAGAGCTAAAATGACAAAGTTTGGAATTAAAGTTGCAGAATTAACAGTGATGTTTGTTAAAGACTAAAACTATTTTTTTTGTAATTTGGTCATTTTTTTTACTAAATAAAAATAAAATCTATCCGGAATAATTTTAAAAAATTTTAATACAAGAGTTAATGATTTTGGAAAATGTATTTCAAATTTATTGCTTTTAATTAGACCATCATAAATTTTATCCGCAGAATATTCTGGTGTTTTAAGAAATGGCATTTTAAAATCATTTTTATCAGTCATAGGTGTTTTTATAAAGCCAGGAGAAACTAAACATACTCTCACACCGTATCTTCCAAAATCAAAGTAAAGACTCTCTGCAAGATTATTTAAAGCAGCTTTTGATGGACCATAGCCAGTAGAGTTTGGCAGACCTTTGTAACCTGCAATAGAGGAAACTATTGTTATTATTCCATTTTTCCTATTTCTAAAATGATCTTCAACAGCTTTTATACAATTGAGAGTTCCAAAAAAATTTACTTTAAATACATTTTCAATTTGCTCAACATCAATTTCTTTTTCTTTTTTAGGGTCCCATGTGCCTGTAGAAAAGAAACAAATATCAATATCTCCAAACTCATCTTTTATATTGTTCATAATCTCAAAACATTTTCCCTTATCATTTACATCTAAAGGAAATGATTTGATGTTTGGATTGATGTCCTCAACTTCTTTTAAAATATTTTCTCTTCTTCCAGAAATCGCAACATTCCAACCTTGATTTGCAAACTTAATTGCTACTGCCTTTCCTATTCCAGTGCCACCACCAGTTATCCAAATTACTTTTTTCATCTATATTTAACGTTTTATCACATAAAAATACTTAGACATGCGACAAGAATTGAATAGTATTAATTATAATGAGAATTATATCAAGTTTATGTTTAAAATTATAATTGTATATGAATTAATTTTTGTATTGTTTTGGAATATTCTTTATTATTCTAATTCAGGTGTTGAGAATTGGTTCCAAGAAAAAATTTTAACAGCTATATTTGTTTTTCTATCGACAATGGCTTTAGGACTTACCCTAATTTATGTAATTTACTACAGTTTGAAAATTACTGGATTATCAAAAATACTAAAATCTTTAAAAGATCCTAGAAAGAGTAAAACGCAGTAGTTAATTATTTGAAGCACATTTCTTTGAACAATATTTTACTTTATCCCAGTTAAGCTTCCACTTTTTTCGCCAAGTAAAAGGACGATTACAAACTTTACAAATCTTAGTTGGTAAATTTTGTTTCTTCATTTTAATTGTTTCCTATTTTTTAAAAATAAAAAATAAGCTGCAATTTCATAAAGATAGTGAAAAATAAAAAATAATGGTTTTATTGAGAAAATTTTAGATAAAAATTTATATTTTGGTATTTTTGACCAAATAATAATAAAAGCTTTAGCTCCGCCAATAACTTCTCCATCAACTATAACATGCAATCTTCTAAGTAATTCTTTTTGAGATTTAGATGTAATTTTAACAGCATCTTCGTTATTGGTAATATCAACCCACTCTAAATCAGTATTAGCAATTTTTTTATAGTGGTTAATTTCCATCCTACAAATATTACAAGAATTGTTAAAATATACTTTAGTTCCCATATGTATTCGTCTTAATAAATTTATCTGCCTCTGATAAGATTAATTTTTTTCGATCTTCCTTCATTTTATCAAAAATCCTCACCATCATTGATAGTCTAGGATTTTTTAAAAAAAACTTTCTATTTCTATCTATGAATCGCCAGTAAAGACCATCCATAATATTGCACCAACTGCCTCTTTTAAAGTCCATCATTTTCATGAAATAACTAGAACCACATATGTAAGGTTTAGTAGCGAATATACCACCATCACTAAACAATCCCATACCGTAAACGTTTGGTACCATTACCCAATCTGACGAGTCAACAAACATCTCCATAAACCACTTATAAACTGATTTTGGTTCAACTTCGCACAAATTCATTATGTTCGATAATATCATTAATCTTTCAATATGATGCGACCATCCATACTTATCAGCATTTTTAATAGAGTGATCCAATGGATCTAAGCCAGTAGTGCCATTGTAAAATGAAATTTTTATTTTTCTAGAATGTTTAAAGAAATTTCCATTTTCCATTTCTTTGTTATAATTTTGGTATATTCCCCTCATAAATTCCCTCCAACCAATAATTTGTCTTATAAAGCCTTCTAAGGAATTGAGTCTTACACCTTTAGCATGATGAAAATTCATAACTTTTTGCATAATAATATCAGGTGTAATTAAACCTAAATTTAGATAGGGACTAAGTGCGCTATGGAACAAAATATTATTTTTTTGATCGACTGCATCTTCGTAATCTCCAAATAAGTTAAGTTTTTCTTTTATAAAAAAATCTAGCAGTTTCAAAACATCTTTATATTCAGTAGCAAACCAAAAATTTTCTGTATGACCAGGATGTTTATTAAATAATTTTTGAATAACAGGTTTTAGATTTTTTGTATGACTACTTTCTTTGATATTTGGTTGTTTAGGAATGGAAATATTTTTTGGTAATTTTTTTCTATTATCCTCATCAAAGCTCCATTTTCCACCTTCAGGTGAACCATCTTTATTTAATAAAATATTTAATCTTTCCCTTTTGTCTTTATAATATTTTGCCATAAAGGGTTTTTTTGTATTTGATAAATATCTCTTAAAATCCTCACGACTATCTAAAAACATAGGAGATTGTAAAATATTCCATTTTACATTCTGTTTGCTTAAAAAATTTTTTATTTTTGCTTCAAAAAATTTATCCTCTATTTCGAAACTTGTGACTTCCTTAATTTTATTTTTTTTTAAAATTAATTCTAATTTTTTAGTATAATCTCTTTTAAAATCACTCGAATCAATCTTTGAATAATTGAGTTTAAATTTGTTATCTTTCAATCTGTCTGCGTAGGACCTCATTGAAGACAAAAATAATAGAATTTTCAATTTATGGTGTCTCTCATACGTGCACAATTGGTAGTCTTCCGACATAAAAAAAAGGTGGTCTTTTTTGTAGCGGTCAAGGTTTTTTAATGGAAATAATTGATTTCCAAGTATAAAAAATAATTTCATTATTATTTATATGGCAGAAAAATATCTAATTGTCGGTGCGACAGGTTCTATCGGTTCTAATTTATCAGAGCAATTGTACTTTTCAGGTAATAAAGTACATTTAGTTGGTAGAGACGAGAGTCAATTAAAAATCTTATCTGAAAAATTGAATTCTCAATATACTGTCACAGATGTGTTAGACGATGGGTTTGTAGAAAAAATAAAATCAGATATTTCAGATATTAAAGGTTTGGCTTACTGCGTTGGATCAATTGATCTAAAGCCTTTAAAGAATACAACAGAGAATGATTTTAATAAATGTATGAAACTTAATTTTTATTCTGCTGTAGATTTAATAAAAGGCTTTCAAGATAATCTTAAACAAAATAGTGGCTCAATTGTCTTATTTTCAACTGTTGCAGCTCAAAGGGGATTCACAAATCATTCAATAATTGCATCAACAAAAGCTGCAATTGAGGGATTAACAGTATCATTAGCAGCTGAATTTGCGCCAAACATTAGAGTAAATAGTGTTGCATTAAGCTTATCAAATTCAAAAATAGCTCATCCAATTTTAAAAAATTCGGCCATAGCACAAGGAATAGCTAAAGCACATCCTCTTAAGAGATTGGGAGAGGGTAAAGATGGAGCTGCACTTGCAAAATTTTTACTTACTGAAGAAAGTTCTTGGGTAACAGGACAAATAATTGCAGTTGATGGAGGAAGATCAAAACTTTCCTAAGGTGAAAATAAATTTTTTAATTATAGTTTTATCTTTAATATTTATATCAAATTCTTATTCTGAAAAAATTGTTTTAGAAAAATTAGTTGAATTAGATTCTCCTTGGGGATCTTCTTTCATTAATAATAATGAAATTATTGTAACAGAAAAAAGTGGAAAAATTAAAATAGTTGATATTTCATCGAAAGAAATTCAAGAAGTCAGTCACGAATTGAACTTTGTGGTTCATGGTCAAGGAGGATTGTTAGATATTATACATAAAGATAATATAGTTTGGATTTCATATACTGAGGATAGAGGCAATTACAAGACTAGTACATCAATAGCTAGATCAGAATTAAATAAAAAAAAATTAAATTTTAAAAATATCTTTCAGGCCAATCCACCTATTGACTCAGGATATCATTTTGGTTCGAGACTTGCGATAAAAGACAACTATATATATGCATCCGCTGGTGAAAGAGGACAGGGAATGATTGCGCAAGACGCATCAAAGCATCCTGGAAGTATAATTAGAATACATTTAAATGGAGATATTCCAAAAGATAATCCAAAGTTTGAGGGCAACTCTGATTGGTTACCAGAAATTTACCAAATTGGAATAAGAAATCCTCAAGGGATGGCACTTTCTAAATTTGATGGAAAAATTTATATAAGCAATCATGGTGCTAAGGGAGGCGATTGGTTTGGAGAGGTTAAAAAAGGAGAAAACTATGGATGGAAAATACTTGGATGGGGTGGAAAAAATTATTCTGGAATTCCAATTGGTCCAAAATGGAAACCTGGTTTCACCAAAGCCATTCAGTATTGGGTACCATCAATTGCTACTAGTGCAATAACAATATATGAAGGTGAGGAGTTCAAAGAATGGAATGGTCATGCTTTAATAACTTCACTTAAAGACAAGTCCTTGAGAAAATTGATATTTGATGATTTATCAAATGTTAAGGAAGAGATTATTTTTAAAAATAAAATTGGAAGAATAAGAGACATTCAAGTTCATCCATCTACTGGTAAAATTTACTTTTTAAGTCAGGATGCTATGTGGTTAATGCAAAAAAAATAGTGTATAAAAGGCATTATGGATGATGTAATTATAGTTGGTGGGGGCATTATTGGCACTGCAACGGCTTATTTTATGTCTTTGGATGGCAGAAAAGTCAAGGTAATTGAAAGAGATCCGACTTATAAGACTGCATCATTTCCACTATCACTAGGTGGGTTTAGGAGGCAATTTTATCAGAAAGAAAATATTCTATTAGGTAAATTTGCAAGAGAGTTTATTTTTAAAATTCCTGAACTTCTTAAAACAAAAAAAAATCCAAATCCAACAGCCAGCATGGTCCCTAATGGCTATCTATTGATGTTTGGACCAGAACACGCAGAAGAACAGTACAGAGCTTTAGAAAATCATAAAGAATGTGATGCTGGTACAAAAAATATAAAGGGTTCAGAATTAAATAAAATTTTTCCTTATATTAATAATGAAGGGATAGAAACAGCTACTTATACTGATAACAAAAGTGAGGGATGGATAGATCCTTTTATGTTTCATAGTGCTCTAAAAAGTAAGGCTATAGAGCTTGGTGCTGAATTTATAAAAGGTGAAGTTAAAGATTTATCTGAGCTTAATGCAAAGACTATTATATCAGCAGCAGGTTGCTGGACAAAAGAACTTTTATCAGATATCCCAGTCGAACCACAAAAACATACAGTCTTTAGAGTGAAATGTCCTAAACACTTTCCCGATATGCCTTTGACAGGCGACTTAACCACAGGCGTTTATTGGAGACCAGAGGGGAAGGAATTTTTAGCTGGATCACCAATATCTGTATTTGATGCAAAGGATTTAGAGCCAGCATGGAATGATTTTGAGGAACTTGTTTGGCCTGCTCTTGCAAAAAGAATACCAGCTTTTGAGGAACTTAAATTGACAGGGGGTTGGGCAGGATTTTATGATTGTAATAAGTTAGATAACAATGCAGTTGTTGGAAAACATCCAAAATATGAAAATGTTTATTTAGCTTCTGGATTTACTGGAAGAGGATTAATGCAAGCTCCAGGAATTGGTAGAGCACTTACTGAATTAATAAACACTGGCAGTTATCAATCAATAGATATAAGTGTTTTTGATGTTGAGAGAGTTTTAAAAAGTAACGCTAGACCTGAGCCTTACGTATTATAATTTTTTAATATAAAAACCTAAAAAACCATTAAAGGTAGATACGGCTAAAATTAATAATTGTCCCTTAAATGAATAAAATTCAAAAGATGGGTAGAAACTTATCCCAATAGAAAAAAAAAGATAAGTTAAAATAAATGGTCGGTAAAACTTTTTTAAAAAAAAAATAATTTTCATTTACTTTCTTGTTGCAATATAAACTCCTATAGTTGCCATTATAAAACCTACCACATCAATATTTGATAGTTTCTCTCCTAAAAATAAATATGCCATAACAGCTGTTGTAGGTGGAACAAGAAAAAATAATGTTGAGGTCTTACTTACAGAACCTGCTTTGATTAAAAACATTAAAATTGTAAAAGCTCCGAAAGATACCAGTATGATTTGATGTGTCATTCCTAGTATAAACCCTGTTGTGAAATTAATATAAGGAGTTTCTAAAATTAGTATTAAAATTAGATTAAAAAAACAGCCTCCAAACGCTTGAAAGCCATTATTTACTGACAAAGGTACATTTCCGCTTAATTTTTTTTGCCAAAGAGTTCCTGCAGTGATTGCGGCAAGAGCAATAAAACAAGTAATAATCCCATCTTTAGGAAATTCATTTCCAAAATCAATTCCAAGAACCATTAGAGAACCAACAAATCCAAAAACTATACCAACCCACTGTCTCCATCCTATAACCTCTTTATAGATTGGTCCTGATAACAAGTTAGTTAAAATTGGCTGAAGAGTAACAATTAATGCAACTACACTTGCAGGAACTCCTACATGAAAAGCATACCAACAACCACCAAGATATAATCCATGGAATAACACACCAGTAGTTATGCTTTCTAGGATAAATCTTATCTTTGTAAAAATTATTTCTTTTTTAAGTAATGCAAATAAAAAAAAACCGATAGTTACAATTCCAAATCTAAAGGCAAGTGCTGCAAAAGGTGAGGCATTTTGAACTATAATATCACCAGATATGAAAGCCGAAGACCATAATAATATAAATAGTAATGGAAAAGTTTTTATCATTATGAAGGATTTATATTGCCATAAATTTTTAAACTAAATTTTGACAAGCATTTTACCAATATTTTTTCCCTCTAATAAATCGATAAATGATTTCGGTGCACTTTCTAATCCCTGATAAATAGTTTCTTTAAATTTTACTTTGCCTTCAGATAACCATTTTAACATATCAGTTTCAAATGGCTCTCTTTCATTTTCATGATCAAATATTAAAAATCCTTTAATTGTAAGTCTTTTAACAAGTACGTATGCCATATTTTTGATTCCAGATCCTGGTGTAGTCACATTCATTTGAGAAATTCTCCCACAAATAACTATACGACCATAATTTTTCATTTGAAAAATTGCAGACTCTAAAAAATCGCCACCAACATTATCAAAGTATATATCAAACCCATCAGGACAAATTTCTTTGAAATGCACAACAAGGTTTTCCACCTTTTTATAATTAAATGCATAATCAACTTTTAATTCATCTTTTAACCATTCAACTTTTTCATCTGAACCAGTGCTAGCAATAACTTTGCAACCAAAATTTTTTGCAATTTGACAAACTGTTGAGCCAACACTCCCTCCAGCTGAAGAAACTAAAACTGTCTGTCCAGCTTTTAATTCTCCATGTTTTAATAATCCGATATATGCAGTATGTCCTGTCATACCAAGAGGACCCAAATAAGACTGTATGGGCATGTTAATGGGCTTAAGCTTTTTAAGTTGATTAGCATTACAAACGAAATTATCTCTCATACCATGGTTACTAAATACTAAATCTCCAACATTTAAACTGTTATCATTTGAAACCTCTACTTTTCCAATTGCATATCCTTCCATTTCCTCACCAATCTTAAAAGGTGGTTTATAATTTTTTCTTTCAGTCATTCTTGCCCGCATGTAGGGGTCAACTGATATCCATGAATTTGATACCAAAATATTATTTTTTTCATTAATTGAGATTTCTTTTGATTTTATTTCAAAATCTGTTTCTTTTGGTAAGCCAGTTGGAATATAATTTTTTAAAGCTACAAATTTGCTGATTATAGCCACTTTAAGACCCCCAAATATTATTTAATGTTGCCTCACGCCTACATGCTTTTTTATATCTTAAATAATTAACAAAATTTATTTGGTAATAATCTTGATGGAAAGCTTCTGCTTTGTAAAATTTTTCAAACTTTCTAACGTAAGTTACCACTTTTTTTTTAAATTTTTTTTCTATTTCTTTAATACTATTTTCTATTAAATCTTTTTGTTTTTCATTTTGATAAAATGCAACTGATCTGTAACTATATCCTTTGTCACAAAACTGTCCTGCAGCATCAAAGGGATCGATGTTTACCCAGAATTCTTCTAAAAGTTTTTCATAGCTGACAACTTCTGGAACATATATAACTTCAATAACTTCAAAATGGCCTGTATTTCCATACGTTACTTCCTTATATGTTGGGTTTTCTGTAGTGCCACCAGAGTATCCTGAAATAACTTTTGAAACTCCAAGAATGTTTTCAAAAGATTCTTCCATGCACCAAAAGCATCCTCCTGCAAAATAAGCTTTCTCAAAACTTGGTGAGTTTGCAAAGCTTGTTGAAGACAGAAATAAGAATATTATTGATAAAAATTTTTTCATTAAAGGTAGCTATCTAACTTAATTATAGCTTACCTTTAATGATTTGTATTTAAAACTTTATTTTTTTTGGTATTTTGCCGCTTCTTCAGAACCGCCAGTAGCACTTCCTTTACTATAAGAATGTGCACCCATACCTGCTAATTGTCCATCTTTAACAATTAAGTATTGGTTACGTATTTCACGACCCTCAAAGAAACATTCCAAAATCTCTCTAACACCATCAGCATATCTAGCTTGTGCAGAAAGTGAAGTTCCAGAAGTATGTGGCGTCATTCCATGATTTGGCATCGTTCTCCAAACGTGATCATTTGGTGCTGGTTGTGGAAACCATACGTCTCCAGCGTACCCACTTAATTGGCCACTTTTTAATGCTTTAGCAATGGCGTCTCTGTTACAAATTTTACCACGAGCAGTATTTACGATGTATGCACCTTTTTTCATCTTACTAATCATTGCATCATCAAATAAATTCTCTGTTTCAGGATGTAGTGGACAGTTTATAGTTACCACATCACAAACTTTTACCATTGACTCAACTGTTTCATGAAAAGTTAAATTTAATTCTTTTTCAACTGACTCAGGTAATCTATGTCTATCAAAGTAATGAAGATGGACATCGAAAGGTTTCATTTTTCTTAAAGCATCTAGTCCAATTCTTCCAGCTGCAACAGTTCCAATATGCATTCCTTCAACGTCATATGATCTTTGAACAGCATCTGCAATGTTCCAACCACCCTCATTAACTATTCTGTGTTGATTATGGTAATCTCTTACCAAAGATACAATCATCATTACAATATGTTCGGCAACTGATCTTGAGTTACAGAATGTGACCTCTACAACATCGATTTTATTATCCATTGCTGCTTGAAGATCTACGTGGTCAGATCCAATTCCTGCAGTGACTGCCATTTTTAAATTTTTTGCTTTTGCAATTCTTTCTTTGGTCAAATAATAAGGGAAGAAAGGTTGAGAAATCACTATATCTGCATCTACGATGTGTTTATCAGCCTCACATCCTTCACCATCTTTACTATTTGTTACAATTAGCTCATGACCATTGCTTTCTAAAAATTTTCTTAATCCCAACTCTCCAGACACACAACCTAATAATTCTCCTGGTGTAAAATCTCTACCTTTTGGACTTGGTAAAGTCATTCCGTCAGGATATTTTTCTAATTTTGGAAGATCTGATAGGGCATAAGACTTAGGCATACCACCTTTTGGATCATCATATAACACGCAAAGTACTTTCATTTTATCTCCTAATATTTAAGTTTAAAATCTCTCTATAGATATTTTGTAAATAAAGTTTAGCATAATTGTAACATCAATCAAATGAATAGTAAGAGGCTAAGGATATTTCTTTTGAGCAACAAATTTATTTAGAAGAATTCCAAAAACTATTATAATCAAACATCCAGTTAGTATTGGAGAGAATAGATATTCAAAAGATACTGATCCTAAAATGACTATAATGGGGTTTCCTCCTGCTGGGGGATGAGTTACATCTAACAAAATCATTAATCCAACACCTATACCTACTGCAAGAGGAATTAAAATATATATTGGTAATGGGACGTAGTTATAAAATATAATTCCAATAGCTGATGTTACTAAGTGACCAAATAATATATTTTTAGGCTTCGCAAAAGGACTGTCGGGATAACCATAAAGCAGAACCATTGAAGATCCAAATGAGGCTACTAAAAAAAGGCCAAAGTTAGTTTTATAGGTCAACAATGTTAGAACTCCAATTGTTATTGTGGAAAAAATCAAAGCTAAAAGTGATTGGTAGATTTTATCTTTTTTCATTTACTGAATAATTTTTTTTAAAGCTTTAATTGGTAGTGTTATACATTCTTTTCTCATAAAATTTTTTGTATTAAAAATTTTTTTAAAATCTTTCCATTCATTTGGAAACGAAATATTTTGTTTATCATTATATTGTTCGAGTAACTTAAAAAAATCCCTTATTTTGTCCTTACTTTTCAACTTAAAATTTTTTGTAGCTAAATTCGCTGATGCATTGCAATATATGCAAGATTGTGATTGATATGAAAAATCTTTAATCATATTATTTTTAATAATTAAAAAAATTTCAATTTCATCTCCGCATATTGAACTTTTGAATTTAGTTGAGTGAGTACAGTTATTAATATGTTTATTATTTTTAGTATCTGAAGCTATTTTTAAAATATTAATGTCCATTAATTCATGTATTTATTTGATTGTTATTATACAAATTTATATTTATATTTTCACACTTCTTAAATAAAAAAATTACATATGCCTGATTTAAAAAATCCAAAAGCAGCCATTCCAATTGTGCTCATAGCTGGGATTTTATGGTCGTTTGGCCCTTATGTTGTAAGGCATATTGATCAACCAGAGACAGTTCCATGGCAATATTTATTCACTAGAGGCTTAGTAATTTTTATTTTGTTGAACATGTATTTATTTCTTGAAGAAGGAAAAGACTTTTACAAGAATTATTTTAAAGTAGGCATATCTGGCATTATGGGAGGAATTGGCTTAGGTACAGAACTAATACTACTGCAGCTATAACTTTGCTTTGTCTTGCTGCTATGCCATTTATAACTGCTTTGCTTGGTTTTTTATTTTTAAAAGAAAAAATCTCTATAACGGTATGGGTAGCTATAGTAGTAGCAGCGGCTGGCATATGCATAATGGCTTTTGATAATTCAGAACAAAATACTTTCCCTGGACTTGCATTTGGACTTATTTCTGCGCTAGGTTTCTCAATATTTTCAGTTTCACTTAGATGGAGAAAAGAAACACCAAAATTTACAACAGTTGCATTAGCTGGATTATTTTGTTGTATGTTTTCTGCCATAATGCTTATGAGTATTGGTGTTGACTTTTTATCTACTGGAAAAAATGAAGCTTTATTTGCAACCCATGGAACTTTAGTTTGCATGGGTTTGATTTTATATTCAATCGGCTCTAAAAATATACCTGCAGCAGATCTTACATTGCTTTCATTGACCGAAGTTATAGGTGGAATTTTTTGGGTATGGTTACCTTGGTTAGGAATAAATGAAGTTCCATCAACAAATACTATAATTGGTGGATTTTTTATATTTATGTCAATTTTCTATTATAGTTTTATAATGCAATCAAATAGAAGATTTATAGGCTTAAATTAATATGAGTAATGAAAAAATAATTGTTAATAGCTGGAATGAGTGGGATCCACTAAAACATGTGATAGTAGGTAAAGCAGATGGTACTTGTATTCCAGCTCCTGAACCAGCATTAGATGCAAAGGTTCCTGAAGATAGCGATATGAGAGGTAAATTTGGACCTCGTACTAAAGATACCATAGATAAAGCTAACCAACTATTAGATGATTTTTCAGATATTTTAAGAAAAAGAGGAATCATAGTTGATAGACCAGATCCTATTAATTTTAACCAAAAAACATCTACACCAGACTGGGAAGCAGAAACAATGTTTGGGTGTATGCCCCCAAGAGATGTTTTACTGACTGTTGGTAATGAAATTCTAGAGGCTACGATGAGTTACAGATGTAGATGGTTTGAATATCTTTGCTACAGACCTTTGCTAAAGAAATATTATAATTCTGATCCTAATATGAGACACGAGTCTGCACCCAAACCAAGATTAACAGATGCTGACTATAGAAAAGATTATCTTTCAGATAAAATTGGCATTCAAAAAAGATTAGAGTGGACTGAAAAAAAATATTTTGTAACTACTGAAGAGGAGCCACTGTTTGATGCTGCTGATGTTTTAAGATTTGGAAAGGATTTAGTTGTACAGCATGGTTTTACAACAAATTTAAAAGGAATTGATTGGTTAAAAAGACATTATAAAGATCATAGAGTGCATGCTGTTAACTTTCCAGGTGATCCATATCCTATTCATATAGATGCAACTTTTACACCTATAAAAGAAGGTTTGATAATTAATAATCCTCAAAGAAGACTTCCTAAAGAACAAAGAAAATTATTTGAAAATAATGGCTGGGAAATAGTTGACAGTGCTCAACCAGCACACAATGAACCGCCACCTTTATGCTACTCATCAACGTGGTTATCAATGAATGTATTAGTTTTAGACTCTAAAACAGTATGTGTTGAAAAAAGCGAAATATATCAAGCAGAACAGCTTGATAAATTGGGAATGGAGGTTCTTCCAATTGAATTAAGAGATGCTTATGCATTCGGAGGTGGATTACATTGCTGTACAGCTGATGTATATCGAGAAGGTGAATTAAAAGATTATTTTCCAAAGCAATAATTGTGGCTAAAATTAAAACAAAAAGAGAAAGAGTAAAATTTGCGTCAGATAATGTAACTGGTGCTTGTCCAGAGGTTTTGGATGCAATTCTTAAAGCTAATGACGAAGATAGAACTCCTTATGGTAATGATGAATTGTCAAAGAATCTGCAAAATAAATTTTCAGAAATTTTTGAAAAAGAGGTAATAGTTTTTCCAACAGCATCAGGAACTGCTGCAAATGCTTTAGCTTTATCAACTATGACTCCATCTTTTGGAAATATTTACTGTCATAGGCTTTCTCATATAAATGTAGATGAATGTGGGGCACCTGAATTTTATACTGGAGGAGCAAAATTGGTTAATCTTGATGGGATTAATGGTAAGATTATTCCTGAAGAGTTAGATGATAGCATATCTGGCAAAGGAATTGTTCATCACACTCAGCCTTCATCAGTTAGCATTACACAACTTTGTGAAACAGGTGTGGCTTATCAATTAGATGAAATAAAAAAAATATCAGAAGTTGCCCATAAACATAAACTAAATATCCATATGGATGGTGCAAGGTTTGCAAATGCTATAGTTTCATTAAACTGTTCTCCAGCAGAAATGACTTGGAAATCTGGTATAGATGTGTTGTCATTTGGAGCTACAAAAAATGGATGTTTCGCTGCTGAAGCAATAATATTTTTTAATAAAGATTTAGTCGGTAACTTACCTTTTTTAATGAAAAGAGTTTTAATGAAAAGAGCAGGCCATTTATTATCAAAAATGCGTTTTGTATCTGCACAATTAGATGCTTATTTATCAAATGAAGTTTGGTTAAAAAATGCAAGACATGCAAATGCTATGGGAAAAAAATTAAGCCAAGGCTTGCAGTTGAATAAAAACATCAAATTAGCATACCCTACAGATGCAAATGAGGTATTCGTTAAAATACCAAAAAATATAATCGATCAATTTAATTCGCACGGTTATAAAATTAATGATGAAGAATGGGAGAATAAAGCAGTTAGGTTAGTTACCGCATGGAACACAGACCCATCTGATGTTGATTCATTTTTAAATATAATTAAATCTTAATTTAACTAGGATTTTCTCTTAGAAAGTTAATATAATTTACCACTTCATCAAATTTTTCATCCTCAATATCTTTATAACTTGCATTGAATTTACTCTTTACGCAAATTGCGACATGAGCATAAGGATTTCTGCCTTTAGGATGATTAGGATGATCTGGAAGTTGTCCTTGTAAATAATCGCCAGCTTCCTGTATCATTTTCCACAGTTTACTTGCGTTTTCTTTATTCACATTAACCTATTTTATGTTTTATCTCTTTTGTTTCTAGTTAGTTTCTAGTTATCCTATAAAATCCTATAACCCAGATCCACGATCCCTAAAAGTTTTTTCATTTTATATGTATTCACCTTTATCATTTAAGTGAGGCAAGTCATTTGTTATTCTTCTGATTTTATCTTTGTATTTCTCTATATCAACACCTCTATAATATTTAATAAAGGTAGGCATCTCACATGCTCGATAGATATCAAGACGTTTAAAAAAATAATCCAAAAAACTAATAGATCTCTCACAGTAAAGATCTTTTGCATCTTCCATCTCTTTGTATTCTAAATGATGCATTTCAAGTTGTTCAGGAAACCAATGAGCATCCATATAAGCATCTAAATCAAATAAATCTGAAGGTTGCCAAATTACTTTTCTATTACCAAAACCAAATGCTTTAGTAATATTTGCGAATTTGCCTGCTCTATCTTCGTGTGCATATGGAACTTGAGGATGGCTCAATGTTCTATCTGTGAGAAATAAAAAAATACCTTCTAAATGAAAGAACTTTTTACCAATTAATAATCCATCATATTGACCATTTTCATCCACATCTTTTTCTACAAATTTAAAATCAGCATTCATGAATTGCTCTGCTAATTCATAATCAAGATTAGCAGCAGATCTATTTGAAATTTTTAAGGAGTAATTTTGAATGAAATTCATTATAAATTTTGAAATTTCTCATATGTCTTTGTTATGTTTTTTTTTATATGATCAACAGCATCTCCTGAAAATTCAAAATGCTTTTCATCATAGTCATCATCTGATAGATCAAATCCGTCTGTAGTAACATAATAACCTCTTTCGGATGTTTTCAAATTCCAGAAAAAAGTTTTATGTTTAAGTCTAAAAC
>LULE01000621.1_pt1 | contig 17354 bp, 14 predicted proteins | sample 728231 | NCBI WGS metagenome assembly LULE01 (sample SAMN03860297, study PRJNA289734) | marine metagenome | biome: seawater column; feature: ocean; material: water; isolation source: Red Sea water column Station 192 - depth 10m | place: Saudi Arabia: Red Sea | collected 2011-10-15 | depth 10 m | reverse complement strand
AGAACAACTTGAGGCTTGGTCAGGTAAGATTGGTGTCCCAATAGTAAAATCTGACCCTGGTTCTGACCCAGCATCTGTCGCATATAAATCGATAGAATATGCTAAAAACAACAATATTAAACGTGTATTGATTGATACCGCTGGAAGACTGCAAAATAAGAAAAACTTGATGGATGAATTTAAAAAAATAGCCAATGTAATAAAAAAAACTGATGAAACAGCTCCTCATGATGTGATTTTGGTCTTAGATGCGACATCAGGACAAAATATAATAAACCAACTTGAAGAATTTGATAAAATTATAAAAGTTACAGGTTTAATTATGACAAAACTTGATGGAACAGCAAAAGGTGGGGTACTAATTGCAATTTCAAAAAAATATAAAGTTCCAATTTTGGGTCTTGGCCTTGGAGAAAAAGAAGATGACTTACAAATTTTTAATGCAGAACAATTCGCTGATGCTTTTACTCAATTTAATTAATTAAATTTTTGGAAATTAAAGGTTTTTCAATAGAACATTCAAAATTATTCTTATTTGTTTTATATCCACAAATTTCTGCGTAGCTTGAAATAATAAAATTTAATTTACCATTACTAGAAAATTTTTTTAAATTTTTAGTTTCAATATTATATTCTAAATTTTGATGAAAATTTTTTTTACCACTAACTAGAATGAGAGTATTATTATCCTTCATTAAGTAATAAGCAAAGTCCTCTGGAAAAACTGGGTAGGAATAATTTTTTACAAGTTTTTTTACTTTTTTTGGAAACCACTCGTAAGTTAGTAATGGGTGATCTTCTTTTGAAGTATGGTTGTAAATATATAAATCTTGTGGATAATCATTAATATAATTTGTTTCTTCTCCTCTTGCTAAAATAGCTTTATTTCTAGTTTTAAAATATAAGGTGAATTTATCGTTATATGCTTTCATTTTTCCAATATAAAAATATTTATTTCGAGTTTCACTACTAATTTCTGCATAAGAAATATTTGAAATAAAAATTATAAGTATTATAGATAAAATTCTTGTCATATGAGACTTAACATAAATAAAGTTGATTAATTTTTGTTTGAATTGTGTCTTAATTTAAATCTTTAATAAACAACTCAATTGAATTAATAAGATTTTTATTAAAATCCATCATATGGTCGTCATTTTTAACAAAAAAACTTGATTTTTCTCCATTAAACTTGGTAAAAATTTCTTTTCCCATTTTAAATGGTACGATTTTATCTCTCATACCGTGCATAACAAGTATTGGAGCAGAGTTATTGTTCAATTTACTAATTGAATTGTATTTATCTTTTAACAAATATTTAACCGGTAAATATGGATAATAACTTTTTGCTAATGTTTCCATAGATGTAAAGGGAGACTCCAATATCACGCCACTAAACGAATAATCTTTCGCAAGGTTAAGTGCGATAGCTGTACCCAACGACTCTCCATACAGTATTATATTTTTATCTTCTATTTTCTTTGAATTTAGCCATTTCTTTGCTGCTAAAGCATCATCATAAAGACCAATTTCTGAAGGATTTCCATCATTTCCACTAAATCCCCTGTAAGCAAATATCAAATAGTTAACATTCATTTTTGAGAATTCATTTAATTTATAAATACGATTATCAAGTTTGCCAGCATTTCCATGAAAAAATAGTATGGTCTTATAATTTTGGTTCTTTTGAAAATGCCAACCAACTAATCTACTTTCTGAGTTAATATAAATCTTTTCAATTTTGTGATTTAAGGGACCTTCATCTAAATAATTATTTTCCCCTGGATGATAAAGTAGATTTCTTTGGTAAAAGTAAATGAAAATACAAATAATAATATAAATTAGAGGTATTAAAAAAAGAAATTTAGATAATGTCATTTTAAAATTAATTCTCATTTTTATTAAAATAAATAAAAAACAGATAGCTAAAAATACATAAAATTAAGAATATAGAGAAGGAAATCTTATAGCTTGTGACTGTACTTGCACCCATATTTTTAGAAAGATCAATTAATAATCCAATTCCCCATTGTACAAAAAATGTTCCTGAATGAATAAATACATTTATAGAGGTTAATGATTTTCCAGCAAGATTTTGGGGGAAACTTAAGGCTAAGGCAGGTTGAGTTAAAGATAAAACAATTGACGATAAAATATAAAGAGTAAACATTATAGCCCCTGCATTTTGGCCCATTATTATTATAGAAAATAAAACAACATAACTTATTGGCAAACCAATCTTTACAATCTTTATGCTGTCAATGCCTAAAGATGAAAATTTTGGTAAAATATATCCCCAAAACATAAATGCAAATAACATTGTTATATTTATCCAAAACAAGCCTGTAGCACTATCAAGTGGAGAATAACCTGCAACATTTAACATCCAAGGACCTGCCCATAAAGTTTGGACTGCTTGAACGCCTCCATAATTTAAAAAACATAGTGGAATTAAACTTATGAAAAATTTATTTTTCCATACATCCGAAAGATTTCCTTTCTCCTGAGTTATTGTATTTTTAGGATTATTATTCCAAGATGGGGTGAAAACTAAAATTAAAATAATACTTAATAAAATCAAAATTGAAATTAAAAGAAAAATAGATCTCCAGCCGATCATCGGTAGTAAAATTTGTACTGGTAATGTTGAAATTACAAAACCAAAACTTGCTACCATCAACATCCATGAATTTGCTCTTTGCTGATATTTTTCTTCAAACCAAACACGATAACCAGTCAAAGGTCCCATTAAACATGCTGCAACACCAACACCAATAAAAAATCTAGAAATTAACAATCCTGTAAAACTTTTTGCAAATGCAAAAGAAATGGTACTAATCAGAGCTATCAATAAAAGATATGCTACGACTTTTTTTGGGCCATACTTATCAAGAAGTAAACCTGCTGGTATTTGCATTAATGAAAATCCTAAAAAATAACCACCTGCTAGCAGCCCAAGGTTACCCGCTGATAAATCAAATTCACTTGTTAGAACTGGAGTGAGTGTGGCAGTAATTGATCTTAATAAATTAGAAATAAAAAAGCCAAAGGCAAATACACAAAAAATTAAAATACTTTTATTTGCTTTACTAATCATTTATATCTCTCTACTTAATCATTACTATGAATAATCAATCAACAAAAGATAAAGATGCACGATCGTCGAATGCAATGGCAGCGACTTCTCATCCATTGGCCACTGAAGAAGCATTAAAAATACTTAAAATGGGAGGAAATGCAGTGGATGCCTCTATTGCTGCTTCAATTGTTTTATCAGTTGTTGAACCTAACGCAACAAGTATCGGTGGTGATTGTTTTGCAATTGTTAAAATGAATAATAAAGATGCAGTATCTTTTAATGGATCTGGTTTGGCTCCAGAAAAATTAAATTATGATTTCTTTAAGGAAAAAAATATAGATAAAATTGGATTAACAAGTCCTCATTCGGTAACTATACCTGGAGCAGTTCATGCTTGGGAAACTATCCATAAAGAATTTGGCAAACTTGATTTTGAACAATTATTTTCAGGAGCAATTGATATTGCAAAAAATGGTCATAAAATTTCTAAAGTAGTATCGCAAGCTTGGCATAACAGTTTAAATAAAATTAATGGAAATGAGAATTCAAAAAAAATTTTTTTAAAAGATGGTCGTACATACCAAGAAAATGAATTAATGAAAAATATTGCGTTGGGAGAAACGCTTGAGGCAATTAGTAAAAAAGGAAGTAAAGAATTTTATGAAGGTGAAACTGCAAAAGATATAATTGAAAGTTTAAATGAATTAGGAGGCGTTCATACTTTTGAAGATTTTTCTAAGCAGAAAACAATAAGATCAGAAACTATCAAATCTTTATATAAAGGTGATTTTATTCATCAATGCCCTCCTAATGGACCTGGTGTTACGGTATTAGTTATGATGAAATTATTAGAAAGACTTAACATTCAAAACTATAAATTCAACAGCGTAGAAAGATTTCATCTTGAAGCAGAAGTTACAAAACAAGCCTATAAAGTTAAAGAAACAAATTTAGGTGATCCAAGTTTTGCAAATATTAATTTGGATGAAATTTTAAGTGATAAAAATATTGAAGATATTTTTAATAAAATTAATCTAAATTCATGCAGTGATGTTGGTGACTTAAATATTCCAGCTCACCCAGAGACAATTTATCTAACAGTAGTAGATAAAGACTTAAATAGCGTATCAATAATCAATTCTGTTTGTTATGTTTTTGGATCAGGGATTACAACAAATAAAAGTGGAATACTTTTGCATAATAGAGGTACAAATTTCAGAGTAGAGCATGGACACCCTAACTGTATTGCTGGCTTAAAAAGACCATTGCATACTATTATTCCAGGTATGGTCATTGATAAAGATAACAACGCAACCTTAAGCTATGGTGTTATGGGTGGTCAATATCAACCAGTCGGACAAGTTCATGTTTTAAATAATATGATTGATTATGGGATGGGACCGCAAGAAGCTTTAAGCTTTCCTAGAGCATTTCATTTTAATAATATTTATAAGCTCGAAAAAACTGTTGATAAAGAGATTTTTCATGGTCTTAAAGAAGTGGGTCACAATGTAGAATATATTGATGGTACACATGGTGGAGGGCAAGCAATAAAAATTAATAGAAGCGAAGGTGATCTATTAGGTGGATCAGATCCTAGAAAAGATGGGTACGCAAAAGGTTATTAGAAGTGTCAAAAAGAATTGTTAAAAATATTTTTGAAAATAGTGAAAATGATAAAATTGCAATTTCTTCTGAAAACAATTCAAAAATTAGTTACAGAGATTTAAAAATATTTGTTGAAGATATTTCAAAACAATTATCAGGAAATGGTATATCTAATAAAGATAGAGCCGCAATAGTTCTACCGAATGGACCATCCATGGCCACTAGTTTCTTAGGAATTTCAAGTTACATGTCTGCTGCTCCTCTTAATCCATCATATAAATCAGAAGAGTATGAGTTTTATCTTAAGGATTTAAATCCTAAAATAATTATTGTTGAAAAAAATTCAAATAATCCGTCAGTAGAAGTTGCAAAAAAATTAAATATAGAAATTTGTGAATTAAAAACCCGTAAAGATCAACCTGAAGGTTTGTTTGATTTGTTTGATAACAAAAGTGATTATTCATCCCCAAATGAAAATGATGAGGCTTTAGTCCTGCATACTTCAGGAACTACCTCAAGGCCAAAAATTGTTCCGTTATCTAATAATAATATTTATTCATCTTCTGAAAATATTTCAAAAAGTTTAAGTCTTACAGATAATGATCATTGTTTAAATATTATGCCATTATTTCATATTCATGGACTTATAGCAGTTTTAGCGACATCAATGAAAGTTGGTGCATCAGTATGTGCCTCTAGCGGTTTTAATGCATTAAAGTTTCTTGATTTGGCTAGATTAGAAAAAATTACTTGGTATTCAGGCGTACCAACTATGCATCAAGCAATCTTATTAAGAGCAAATAAAAATAAAGAGGCAGCAAAAAACTTAAATTTAAGATTAATTAGATCTTCCTCAGCTTCATTACCTCCTGCTGTATTTAAAGATTTAAATGAAGCATTTAATTGTCCTGTTATTGAAGCATATGGGATGACTGAAGCAACGCATCAAATGACGTCAAATCCATTACCACCAAAACAACAAAAAGCAGGATTTGTAGGCCTACCAGCAGGTCCAGAAGTATGTATTATGAGTGAAAATGGTGACATGATGAAAAAAGGTGAAGAAGGCGAAGTATGTATAAAGGGTGAAAACGTAACACTTGGCTACGAAAATAATGAAGAAGCAAACAAAACAAGTTTCACAAATGGTTGGTTTAGAACTGGTGATCAAGGATATTTTGACGAAGACGGATATTTGAAAATTTCAGGAAGATTGAAAGAAATAATTAATAAGGGTGGAGAAAAAATATCTCCTTTAGAGGTTGATAATGTTTTAATGGATCATCCATCAATAGACCAAGCTGTATGTTTTGGTTATGAGGATAAAATGCTTGGTGAAAATATAGCAAGCGCTATAATTATAAAGTCCGGAGAGATGTGTTCAGAGGAAGATGTATTAAAATATGCTCAAGAAAAATTAGCAAAATTTAAAATTCCTAAGAAAATTTTTTTTGTAGATGAAATTCCAAAGGGAGCAACTGGTAAGTTACAAAGAAACGTTTTAGCAAAAAAATTTGGTTTAAGTAGTTAATGACAAAAATTTGTATATTTGGTGCAGGATCTATCGGTGGATATTTGGCAGCTTGTTTAAGTAAAACAAATATAGATTTATCTCTTATAGCTAGAGGACCACACAAAAAAGCGATAGAAGAAAATGGATTGACATTAATTAAAGAGGGTAGGTCTGAAAACTTTAAATTAAAAGTAACCGATGATCCCAAAACATTAGATGTACAAGACTATATATTTATTTCTGTAAAGGCTCATGCAATTTCAAATATTGTTGATTCACTAAAAAATATTATTGGAGAAAAAACTTCGATTATATCAGCTGTAAATGGCCTTCCTTGGTGGTATTTTTATAAAGCAAATACTGGAACGAATTTGGACAACCATCATATTGATAGTGTGGATCCCGAGGGAAAAATATGGAAACATTTAGATCCAGCAAAAGCTATTGGTTGTGTTGTTTACCCAGCTGCTGAAATAACCGAACCTGGTGTAATAAAACATAATGGAGGAGAAAGATTTACACTTGGAGAACCTGATGGATCTAAATCAGAAAGACTTAAACTCATTGCTGATTTATTAATTGCAGGCGGCTTAAAAGCTCCTCAAAAAAGTAATTTAAGAGATGAAATTTGGATAAAACTTTGGGGTAATTGCTCATTTAATATTATTAGTGCTCTTTATGATAAAACCTTAGATGAAATTGGAAATGATCCAGAATTGTTAAAAATAGTAAGAAAATTGATGGAGGAATGCCAACAAGTAGGTGAAAAAATTGGTGTAAAATTTAATGTTTCTATTGATCATAGAATAAATGCTGCGATTTCTATTAAGGGTCATAAACCATCAACAACTCAAGATTTACATGCTAAACGTCCATTAGAAATTGATCCAATTATTGGTTCTCTTATTGAAATTGGCAACAAAGTTAACATCAAAACCGAAAATTTAAAATCTGAGTACGAAAAATTAAAAACAAAAGCGGAAAATCTTGGTTTATACGAAAGATCAAAATTAATTGATCAAATCACAAAATAATTAAAAGTTTAAAGATATATCTCTGTGGATAGAATTACATTTAGAAACATATATAGCTTGCTCTTTTGTAAGTCTTGACTGCAATCTTAATCCAATAGTCTCACTAATAACTTTGTCATGAGCATTTATTCTATCCATATATTTTTTCTTGAAATTTTTTCTCCAACTAACTTCTTGCTCAAATAACGCAATAGTATCAACCGTTGAGGATTGAAGTTTTTCAAAATCAACTTCGTCCTCATCCATTAAAGTGATAAGATAATCTAATTTATCGGCAAACTCATCAGATCCAGAAATTTCTCCGACTTTTTCAAATATATTATCTATAAACTCTATTGCATCAATGTAACCTCTGTTATCTATTTTATTTTTAAGAAGTTTCATTTCTTGCTCTAATTCCTCAAATTTTTCACCATCATTTATAAAACTCTTAATCAACAATAAATCTTCGTAAGCATTATCAACTGTTTTTCGATATTTTCTTGTTGCAAGATTTTTAGCTTTATTAATTTTATTAAATTCATCGTTTTTTGATTTCCATTCTTCTGGGATTTGACTACTTATCTCGTCTATTTCTAGTTTCACATTTTCAATTTTTTGTTCAAGTTTGTTTTTATCTGAAACATCTTCATCATCTAAGTTTCTAATCTCAGCTTTATACTTATCTATCTTTTTATTTAATTTTAAAATCTTCTTTTGTTTCTTTCTTGTTTTAAAATGTAAGTCTCTGTAATCGACTGCATAATCGTTATATAATGTCTCTGTACTTTTAACCTCATTAACAAGTTCAAAAGAGTACTTAGAATTATCAACATGGCGTTGGAAATAACTTAATTTATCTGCTGGTAAATTTGCAAGAATAATGTCGTCAAAGTCAGTTATACTTTTATTTATTACATCAGCATTATTAGAGTAGTTTGCAAATTTATACTCCTGTAAGCAATATTGTAGTTTTGGATTCATCGGTGGTGGAGCAACATTAGATGTTAAATAAACCCTGTTTGGTAAATAATTTACTAGACTAGGGTATGCGCCCACAATTCCTAAACCGATAAGTTGTAAGATAATAAAAGGAACAACACCTTTCCAGATATCTAATGTTTGGACCACTTTTGGAGCTACACCTTTTAAATAAAATAAAGCAAATCCAAATGGTGGCGTTAAGAAAGAAGTTTGTAAATTAACACCTATCATTACTCCAAGCCATACAGCTGTAACATTTGCTCCTGTTTCAGCTAGCAATATAGGTGCAATTATTGGCACAACAACAACTGCGATCTCAATAAAATCTAAAAAGAAACCTAACAAGAAAATTACAATCATGACCACAACAAACTGAGTCCAAAAACCTCCTGGTAAATCTTGAAGAAAATCTCTTACTAATTCCTCACCACCAAATGCTCTAAAGCCTGAAGTAAGCATCGCAGCACCAAGAAGAATTATAAATACCATTGAAGTAGTAATACAAGTCTCAGTAACTACTTCTTTTAAAACATTTTCAGTTTTAAATGTTCTCCAAAAACTCCATGCAATACCATAAACGAGAATTGCTACAAAAAATGCGGTAATATAGATAGCACCTAAATTTCTTTCTTCTAAATTTTTAACATTAAGTTCATATGTTGATGCAAGAAAAGTAATAGGTATTAATGATCCAATTATAAGAATTAAAGGATAAAATGCACTTTTCTTACCTTCAAATAATCTATAACCAGCCATCAACGTTGCACCAATTGCTCCAATTGAACCAGCTTGGTTAACTGTTGCTATACCCATCAAAATTGAACCCAAAACTGCAAAAATAAGTGCAAGAGGAGGAATAATTATAACAATTACTCGTAACCAAAATTTAAGATTAAATTCTCCTTTAAATGGAACTGGTGGAGCTACTCCTTTTTTTATTCTCGCATAGAAAAATACATAGATCATGTAAAGCGCAACTAAAACGAGACCAGGTAAAAGAGCACCAAGGAACATATCACCAGCACTTGAAGACCCAACTCTAAATTCTCCTGGCATGTTAAATTCTCCAGTGACTGCTTTGTAATCATTTTGACGGATGTTGTTTGCAACATCTGATGCGCTAGCTAATTGGTCAGCAATAATAATTAAAACAATAGATGGGGGTATTATTTGACCTAACGTTCCAGATGAACATACGATACCACTGGCAAGTTTCCTATCGTAGTTATTATTTAACATAGTAGGTAATGAGATTAATCCCATTGCAATAACGGTTGCCCCAACAATACCAGTAGTTGCTGCCAACAATGCTCCAACGAAAATTACTGAAATACCAAGACAATAAATAAAGGAATTGCAATTAGGGTGTCAGTTTCAACATCCCAATAATTACTCCTAAAGTTTGTTATACCAGCAACAAGCCATTCTATAGGACCATCAACTGCAAAATATGCGTCTGCATCGCCTTCAAATAAATATCCAAAAAAGGCAGCTAATCCAATTGATATTATAGCTGAACCAGGAAGCGCAAATGCTACAGGATATCCTGAAGCAAGAGCAACTATCATTATTAAGACTAAAACTGCTAAGAAAAATAGTTCCATACTTTAATTTTCCTTACCATTTAAAATTTTATAGCTACTACCCATAAAATAGCTCGTAAACTGTAAAAGCATGGTAACTGCAAATACTGCTAAGTAAACAGCCATCAAATATAAAAGGTATAAACCATTAGATCCTTGTTGCGTAACTTCAAAGGCAACCACCGGTCCATTTATTATACTTGCTTTTCCATTAAGTCCTAAAAATAAAACTATCAATACAAGTGGAACACCCAGAAGAGAAGAGCCTAAAAGATTTGTCCAAGCTTTTTTTCTTTCACTAAACGAAGAGTATAGCACATCTACTCTTACATGACCTTCGTGAATTAAAGCATAAGCACTTGCAAATAAATATAGTGCAGCATACCAGAAACGAACAAGATCTCCTTGAAAAGCTTGCTCGTAAGAAAATATAAATCTAGATAAGACAATTATGAATTCACTGACAACAACTAAAACTGCTAACCAAATAAAACCAACAGATTTTGTAAAGTAACCAATTACAAATGAAATTAATATAATTGGAAAATGTATAAATGTAATTCTTTCTGGTGATTTCACCATAAAGGCTTTCACTTCTGGACTGAATATTGCTTCCCATAATCTTTCAACAACCATGAACGAAATTATAAAGTCTGCAACACCAACTAAAAAGACCGCCCAAAAAGATGATCTAACCAAGTAAGCTGAAAATTTTGATAATATCTCTGAGTCTCGTTCTAAAGTTTGAGAGTAAGTTTTAAAAACATAAATTATTACAGCTACAATGCATATTAAATATACTCCAATCTGCATGAAACCGTAATTTAAAGCAGATCCATCAAGTGCCTTTTTCTTGAAACCAAACATTTCATAATGAGAGAAAATTTTCTTAACTCCAGGCCAATCACTCCAAACTGTTAAAACATTATTTATTAGGAATGCTAGGGTGAAAGCTAATACTGAGTAGCTTAAAATTCTTAGATATAAAGATATTTTACTGCTTTCTGAACTCATATGAATTTAAATTTCTCTTAGTAATACTTAATTTTAAAATAAAAAAAAGGGCCCAAAAAGGGCCCTTTTAATTATCAAATTAAGTTTGATTACATTCCTAAAGCTCTGTTTCTTTGAGAAATGTAAGGTGAATCAGACAAGTTAGTCCAAGATCCAATGTCTTTTCTTGCTTTTAAGAAGCTCGAATGAACTCTTTCAGCAAGACCACTGCTAGCTCTTGTTTCTTCAAACACTTCGTTAGCAGCTGATGCAAAGCCATCGTATACCTTGTCGCTAAACTTCTCTAGTTTAACACCATGATCATTGATCAATCTAGCTAAAGCCGCACCATTTTTAGCATTGTACTCAGACATCATTACGTCGTTTTCCATTGCTGCAGCAGCTTCAATCAATAATTGATCTGATTTGTTTAAGCTTGTGAACCAAGATTTGTTTGTTCCACATGCTAACATTGATCCAGGCTCGTGCATACCAGGATAGTAGTAGTATTTAGCAGCTTCTTGGAATTTCATAGCTTCATCATTCCATGGACCTACCCACTCTGTAGCATCAATTGCTCCAGATACTAGGTTTTCGTAAATTTGTCCACCAGGTAATGAAACTGGAGATCCTCCAAGTTTACCAATTACTTGTCCACCTAAACCAGGCATACGCATTTTTAAACCTTTGAAGTCATTAGGGCTTCTAATCTTTTTGTTAAACCATCCACCCATTTGAACTCCTGTGCTTCCACACATAAAGTTTTTAAGACCAAATTTGTCAGCTAGTTCATCCCATAACTCTTGACCACCTGCAAATCTAATCCATGCATTCATTTCAGTGTAAGTAAAACCAAATGGTACCGCTGTAAAATAACCCCAAGCTGGATCCTTCTTCACCCAGTAGTAGTCAGCAGCATGGTACATTTGTGAGTTACCAGATGCAACTTCATCAAATGAGTCAAATGCTTTAACTCTTTCGTTCGCTGCATAATAAGTAACTTGAATTCTACCATCACTTATATCTGAGATTCTTTGTGCAAATCTTTGAGCTCCTGTTCCTAAACCTGGAAAATCTCTTCCCCAAGTAGCAACCATTGATGCTTCAATTCTTTCAGCAGCAACAGCTGGAGCAGCTAAAGATGATGCAGCTACAGCAGCAACACCAGTTGCAGCAGCAGCTTTAAAGAACTTACGTCTTGAAGGTGTTTTTTTAACCTTCAGGTTTTTGTCTTTAATCATTTATTTCTCCTCTTTAGTTAATTAACTGCAGGATATTAAACACATATGTAACTTAGAGTCATTTTAAAAATGACTGATATTCAATTAAATACAACTTCAGATTGTTAATTTACTTTATTTTTACAGTTTCCTGTTTTGAAGAATTCGTCAATATTATCAATAGCTAAATTAGCCATCGCAGTCCTAGTTTCCTTAGTGGCACTGCCTAAATGTGGAAGAATGAAAGCACTTTTGTGCTTATAGTAACCTTTATTTAAATGCGGCTCATTTTTATAAACATCTAATCCTACTGCATAAACTTTTCTTCTATTAAGTGCATCAATCATTGCCTCATCTTCAATAATGTCTCCTCTTGCAACATTGGTTACAACTGCGCCCTTTGGTAAATATTCAATTGTATCTTTATTAATCATATCAATTGTTTCTTTTGATGCTGGACAGCATACTGATAGCACATCTGATACAGATAAAAGATCTTTTAAATTATCATGATAAATAGCACCTTGCTCTTTATCTTCACTTAGTTTCGATCTGTTATGATAGTGAATTATCATACCAAGAGATTTTGCTACTTTTGCAATTTTTTGTCCAATTCTTCCCATCCCTAAAATTCCTAATCTAGTACCTGTCAGTTGTTTCCCAATTAAAAGATCAGCTGACCAAACCCATCCTCCTTGCCTTGCTTGCTCAATTCCTTCTGAAGCTCTTCTACATGCACCTAAAATTAATAATACTCCAATTTCAGCAGTAGCATCTGTTAAAACATCTGGAGTATTTGTTACAGCAATACCTCTATTTTTTGCCGCCTCTAAATCAATATTTCCAAATCCAACTGCAAAGTTTGAAAGTATTTTAATACTATCTGGTAATTGATTAATTGTATCAGCATCCAACTTATCAGTTAATGCTGAAAGTATACCATCACAACCTTGGCTCATTTCTATTAATTTTTTTTGTGAGTAAAGTTCATCATTTAGATTTAAATTAGCATCAAACATTTCTTTTGCTCGATCTTCACAAGATCTAAGCAATCTTCTAGTAACTAGAATTTTTTTCATAAAAGTTGATTAGTTTAGATCAAAGATCTTTCCAGGATTCATGATGTTATTAACATCTAATGATCTTTTGATAGATTTCATAACAGGAACATTGTCTGGATGTTCTCTAAGTAAATAATGTTTCTTTTGAAGTCCAATACCATGCTCTCCTGTAATTGTTCCCTCGAGTTCAAGAGCTTTATTAATTAAGTCATCACTGTATTGTCGGATTTTTTTTTGTTTTTCCTCATCATCTGGATCATAAAGTACTATTGAGTGAAAGTTTCCATCTCCTACATGTCCTACCATTGGTGCAGTTAATCCTAACTTTTGTACCTCTTTTTCTGCCCATGAAATACATTCTACTAATCTTGAAATTGGCACACAAACATCTGTGGAATAAACCTTCATATCATTACCCAAAGCTTTAACTGAGTAATACACATCATGTCTTGCTTTCCATAATTTTTTCTGTTCCTCAGGTGAAGATGCCCATTGAAAATCACTTCCACCATTACTTTTTGAAATTTCTTCGACTATACCTATTGACTCATTGTTTGAATTTTCACTACCATGAAATTCAAAAAACAAAGTTGGTGATGCTTTTATATTATCTAATTTTGAATATTTAATACTTATTTCCATTTGGTCTTTATTTAACATTTCAATTCTAGCTATTGGAACACCGTATTGAATAACTTCTTGAGCAGCTTTTACTGCAGAGTCTAAATCTGGAAAATAACATACTGCACTCATTATACTTTCAGGTATTGGTGATAATCTTAATTGAACTTCTGTAATAATTCCTAAAGTTCCTTCAGATCCAATAAATAAATTTGTTAAATTATATCCTGCAGAAGTTTTTTTTGTTCTAGCTCCAGTTTTAATAATATCTCCATTCGGAAGAACAACTGTTAAACCTGAGATTACAGTTCTCATAGTTCCATATTTCACAGCCATTGTACCTGATGCCGATGTTGCCGCCATTCCACCAAGAGCAGCGTCTGCTCCAGGGTCTATTGGAAAGAATACTCCATCCTCACGAAGATATTCATTTAGTTGTTTTCTAGTTACATTTGCCTGTACTCTACAATCGAAATCTTCAGCATTGACACTCAATACTTTATTCATTTTTTCAAGAGAAATTGTAATTCCATTTTGATTTCCAACAACATGGCCTTCTAATGAAGTTCCAGTACCAAAAGGAACAACCGGAATTTTGTGTTCATTACATAACTTTAATAACTGTGATACTTCTTCATTAGTTTCAGGAAATACTACAGCTTTTGAGAGAATTGGATCATAAGTATCTTCTCCTCTAGCATAGTTTGCTCTTGTAGACTCTGAGGTTGAAAACCTCCCATTAAAAATCTTTTTTAATTCTGTTTGAACAATCTCATTCATAATCAATTATTATAAAAGTTTCTTATAAAAAATACAGTCTATTTAGAAAGCATCTTGCCTATATTTTCTAAGGCCTGCTGTATGTTATCTCTAGATGCGGCAAAACTAAATCTTACATAATCTTGGCAAGTTTGACCAAATGCAGTACCCGGTACTATTGCTACTCCAGCTTCATGCATAGCTTTTTTACAAAACTCAGCTCCTGTCATTCCAGTTCCTTTTACATTCGGAAAAGCATAAAAAGCGCCACCTGGTAAACTACACTCCACACCTGGTAGTTCGTTTAACCCTTGATGGATTAAATTTCTTCTTAAAGTAAATTTATCCAACATATCTTTAATTGAATCGTCTGGACCATCTAGAGCTGCTATTCCAGCAAATTGTGCTGCTGCATTTACGCAAGATACACTATTGATTAGTAGTTTATTTACATGTTCAACAAGTTCTTTTGGCCAAAAACTCCAGCCTAATCTCCATCCAGTCATTGAATATGCTTTGCTCCAACCCTCTAAAACGATAAGTCTATCTCTTAAATTTTCATAATGGAAGAATGATGGCATTTCTTTGTAATCAAAAATCTGTCTACTATAGATTTCATCACTTAAAATAGTGACATGTGGATGTTTTTCTAATTCTTTGGCAAAATAATCTATAACTGGCTTCTCAACAAAACTTCCTGTTGGATTGTTGGGATTTATTAAAATTAACAATCTTGTTTTATCAGTTATAAGAGAAAGTATTTTATCAGGATCAAACTTCAGATCTTTATCTTCAGTTAGATCATATGGTACTGGAGTAGATCCAGTATAGTTAATCATTGACTCATAAATAGGGAATGCAGGTGTTGGATGGATTATTTCTGCTCCTGGTTCACCATAACACTGAATTGCATAACTCATTGTAGGTTTTCCACCTGGCATAATTAAAATTCTTTCAAAATCTATATCTGTGTTGTAACGTTTTTTAATCCATCTAGTTACAGCTTGCCTACATTCTGGAATTCCATTTGACATAACATAACCATGATGACCATCATCTAAAGCTTTCTTAGCAGCCTCGACTACATGTTTTGGAGTTTTAAAATCTGGTTGCCCTAAACCCAAATGTATCATTGGATGACCTTTAGCCTCTAATGCTTTAGCCTCAGCTAAGACACTGAAGGCAGATTCTGTTCCTAAATTTTCTAAACTTTTTGCTAATCTCATAAATTTAATTTTAAGGTGTGAAAACTAACTGAAAAGTTAGTGTATGTCTATTATATTTAATTTTTTTTACTTATTTTTTATATTAGTAATTTTTATTTATTTTCGGAAAATAATTTTTGATTCATCAAGGTCTTTGATACTTTTGCAGCCCATCAATATCATGTTACGTCTTATTTCATCATGCATATTTTGTAATAATCTTTCAATACCTTTTTGCCCGCCAGCCCCTAAACTAAACAAAAATGCTTTACCAAAACTACAAGCTGTCGCACCCGCTGCAAGTGCTTTCAGTACATGTGTACCTCTTCTAACACCTCCATCTAATATAACCTCTAATTTATCACCTACTGCATCCCTAATAGCTTTTACCTGATCAAATGGAGATCTAGATCCATCAAGTTGTCTTCCTCCATGATTTGATATCATTATAGCTGTACATCCAATATCTATAGCTTTTTTTGCATCTTCAACTGACATAACTCCTTTAAGAGCAATAGGACCATCCCATTTTTTGATACAGTATTCTGCATCTTTCCAATTCATAGCTGGATCATACTGTTCATTTATATATCCCATAACGGATTGAGCAATATTTGTTCCTTTTTCAACTTTATCTTTCAGATTAGCTAATTCAAATTTCTTATTTGTAAAATAATTAAATACCCACTGCGGTCTCATTGCGAAACTCATTAGACTATCTAATGTAAATTTTGGAGGTGTTGTAAAACCTGTTCTATGGTCCCTTTCTCTATTTCCAGCAACAATTGTATCAACAGTAATACACATACCATTGAAGTTTGCTCTTTTACATCTATCAATTAAGTCGTCGGTTATAGATTGATCTTTATGGATATATAATTGAAAAATTTTCGGTCCACTTGAAAGATTTGCAATTTCTTCGATCGAAAAAGATGCCATTGTAGACATGCTATAAATTGTACCAAATTTTTCTGCTGCACGAGCAGATGCTTTATCTCCATCTGGATGATATAAACTTTGCATTGCAGTAGGGGACAAAAAAATTGGCATGTCCATTTTTGTTCCAAAAACCTCAGTTTTTAAATCTGGCTCACCAACACTATTTAAAATATTTGGGACTAGATCGCAGTCATTAAATGAATCTGTGTTTCTATTCATTGTGACTTCATCGTCAGCTCCACCATCAATGTAATGAAAAATCGGGGCAGGTAATTTTTTTTTTGCTAGCTTTCTAAAGTCTTCGAAATTGTAGCAATTCTTTAGACTCATTATCTTCTGAATCTTAAATTACTTCTATTTAGATCACTTATTTTTGTGCAACCCATTAGTTTCATGTCACGTTGCAGCTCTGTTTTATATTGGTTTAAAGCTCTTTCAACACCGGCTTGGCCTGCAGCAGCTAGGGCGTATAAATAAAGCCTACCACCTGAACATGCTTTAGCACCAAGTGATAACGCTTTAAGCATATGAGTCCCTCTATGAATTCCTCCTTCACAAATAACATCAAGTTTATCTCCAACAGCATCAACTATTTCAGCTAATTGATCAAATGGAGATCTAGATCCATCAAGTTGTCTTCCTCCATGATTAGAAACCATTATACCGGTACATCCAATGTCTACAGCTCTTTTTGCATCTTCAACACTCATAATACCTTTAAGAGCAAAATGACCTCCCCATTTAGAACAAAGATTTTCAGCATCTTTCCAATTCAT
>LULE01000836.1_pt1 | contig 17518 bp, 16 predicted proteins | sample 728231 | NCBI WGS metagenome assembly LULE01 (sample SAMN03860297, study PRJNA289734) | marine metagenome | biome: seawater column; feature: ocean; material: water; isolation source: Red Sea water column Station 192 - depth 10m | place: Saudi Arabia: Red Sea | collected 2011-10-15 | depth 10 m | reverse complement strand
ATGAACCTGCGGTGGTCGTTGCGGATCAGCGCGCCCGGCAGCAGGTGGGACTCGCAGAGGATCTGGAAGCCGTTGCAGATGCCGAGGACGGGCATGCCCTTCCGGGCCGCCTCGATCACCTCGGTCATGACCGGGGAGAAGCGGGAGATGGCGCCGCAGCGGAGGTAGTCGCCGTAGGAGAAGCCACCGGGCAGCACGACCGCGTCGACGCCCTTCAGGTCGTGGTCGCCGTGCCAGAGGGCGACGGCCTCCTGGCCGCCGAGGCCGACCGCGCGGGCGGCGTCGACGTCGTCGAGGGAGCCGGGGAAGGTGACGACGCCGATCTTCACGCCTGCGCTCCGGCGCCGGGGGTGACGTCGTCCTCGACGTGGACCGCGAAGTTCTCGATCACGGGGTTGGAGAGCAGGGTCTCGGCCATCTTCTCGACCTCGGCGAGGACCTCGGCGGTGATCTCGCCGGCGATCTCGAGCTCGAAGCGCTTCCCCTGGCGGACGTCGGTCACGCCGGAGAAGCCGAGGCGCGGCAGTGCACCGAGCACGGCCTTGCCCTGGGGGTCGAGGATCTCGGGCTTGGGCATCACGTCGACGACGACACGGGCCACGGGGCAGCTCCTGGCTCAGGGGTGGACAACCGGGGCCGATCCTATCGGGGCCCTCGGGCGGGCCGACGGGCGATACCCTCGCGCGATGAGGCGCCCCCGAGCCGCGGCCGTCGTGCCGCTCCTGCTCGCGCTGTGCGCTGCCGCTTCGCTGGGGTCCGTGCTCGGCTCGGCGGTCGGCCCAAGCCCCGCCTGGGCGGACGAGGTCGCACCGCCCCAGGAGGTCGTGGCCGGCCACGTCCTGCGGCCACTGCCGCTGACCGGGCGGCACGTCGTCGTGGACCCCGGGCACCAGCTCGGCAACGCCCGCTTCCCCGCCGAGGCCGCCAGGCTCGTGGAGGCGGGTGGCTTCCGCAAGGCGTGCAACACCAGCGGCACGGCGACCGACGCCGGCTACGCCGAGGCGACCTTCACCTGGGAGGTCTCCCGCCGGCTCGCCGAGCGGCTGCGCCGGGCGGGCGCGACGGTCACGCTGACCCGGGACGGCGACTCCCCCGACCGCTGGGGGCCGTGCGTGGACGAGCGGGGCACCACCGGCAACGCCGAGGGCGCCGACCTGAAGGTGTCGGTGCACGGCGACGGGTCGTACGCCGCGGGCGCGCACGGGTTCCACGTGATCGCCGGCGACGAGGCGTCGCTGCGGGTCGCCGCGGTGGTGCGGGGCGCGCTGGAGGACGCCGGGTTCGCCCGGGCGACCTACGTCGCCGGCGGGGACGGGCTCGACCTGCGCACCGACCTGGCCACGCTCAACCTCTCACAGATGCCCGCGGTGCTGGTCGAGCTCGGCAACATGCGCGACGCCGGCGACGCCGCGGTGATGACCAGCCCCGCCGGGCAGGAGCGGTTCGCGAGCGCGCTGGCCTCCGGCGTACGACGCTGGCTGCGGTGACCCGCAGCACGACCGGCTGCTCACGCGGGTCCACGGGCGCGACCGGGTGGGGCGGCTGCGGCACACTGGAGGCATGAGCCAGCCGCGCCCGAACCTCGCCTCACCGCTGAGCCTGGAGTTCCCGCAGTCCCTGGCGGTCTACGACGACTACGCCCAGGCGCAGCGCACCGTCGACTTCCTCAGCGACGAGGAGTTCCCCGTCGAGCAGCTGATGATCGTCGGCACCGACCTCAAGCGGGTCGAGAAGATCACCGGCCGGCTCACCACCGGCCGGGTCGCCCTGAGCGGGGCGGCCTCCGGTGCGTGGTTCGGCCTGTTCGTCGGGCTCATCTTCGTGCTGCTCACCGACGAGTCCGCGCTGGCGGCGCTGCTGCCGCCGCTGCTGATCGGCGCGCTCTTCGGACTGATCTTCGCCCTGATGGGCTACGCCGCCACCCGCGGCCAGCGCGACTTCTCCTCCGTCACCCAGGTGGTCGCCACCCGCTACGAGGTGCTGGTCGAGCACAAGTCGGCCGCCCGCGCCCGCGAGCTCCTCACCGGCCTCCCCGGGGCGCTGCCGAACCCGTTCGACTGACGGGGACGCGCCGAGAGGTCACCCGCGCACGGCCCAACCGTCACCCGCGCACGGCCCAACCGTCACCCGCGCACGGCCCAACCGTCACTCGCGCATGGCCGTGCGTCAGCGACCTCTCGGCCGTGCGTCAGCGACCTCTCGGCCGTGCGTCAGCGACCTCTCGGCCGTGCGTCAGTGACGGCTCGGCCGCAGCACCACGATGAACAGCGCGACGCCCAGCCCCGCGAGGAGCGGTCCGAACGGGGCGTCCGGCGAGCCGTACCACCAGAGGCCGCCGCCCACGGTCATGAGGGCGGCGGCCGCCAGGAGGACCAGCCTCACGAGAGCTCGCGCTTGAGGATCTTGCCGGTGGCGGTCATGGGGAGGTTCTCGACGATCTCGACGAGGCGGGGGTACTTGTAGTTGGCCATCTGGTCCTTGCCCCACGCGACGAGGTCCTCGGCGGTGGTGGTGGCGCCGGGGTTGAGGATGACGTACGCCTTGACCTCCTCGCCGTGGGACTCGTGGGGGACGCCGATGACCGCGGCCAGCGAGACGTCCTCGTGGGTCATCAGGACCTCCTCGATCTCGCGGGGGTACACGTTGTAGCCGCCGCGGATGATCATGTCCTTGGACCGGTCGACGATGTAGTAGAAGCCGTCGGCGTCTTTGCGGCCCAGGTCGCCTGAGCGGAACCAGCCGTCGGCCCCGTCGACCGTGCCGAGCACCTCGGCGGTGGCCTCGGGACGGTTGTAGTAGCCCTTCATGATGTTGTGGCCCTTGATGGCGATCTCGCCGACCGCGGTCTTGCCGTCCTCCTCAATGTCCTCGGGCACCCGCTCCCAGGAGTCGGCCTGGAGCAGGCACATCTCCACCCCGGGGATGGGAGTGCCGATCGAGCCCACGCGCGGCGGCTCGCCGTACGGGCTGAACGAGGCGACCGGCGAGGTCTCCGAGAGGCCGTAGCCCTCCAGGATGGTGACGCCGAACTTCTTCTCGAAGTCCTTGTGGACCTCCACCGGCAGCGCGGAGCCACCGGCCGCGGCGACGCGGAGGTTCTTCGCGAGGGTCTCCACGTCGACGTCGGGGGTCAGCGCGCCCAGCAGGCCCCAGTACATCGTCGGGACGCCCGCGAAGAAGGTGACCTGCTCCTTGAGCATCAGGCCCAGCGCGGGCTCGGCCTCGAAGCGGGGCAGCATCACCACGGTGCCGCCGTAGGCGAAGCCGCCGTTCTGGATGACGGTCTGACCGAAGGAGTGGAACAGCGGCAGCACGCACAGGTAGGTGTCGGGCGTCTCCGCGTTCGCACCGAACAGTGCCTCGCCCGAGAGCGCGTTGTCGCGCATGTTGCGGTGCCGCAGCTCGGCGCCCTTGGGCTGGCCGGTGGTGCCGGAGGTGTAGAGGATGACCGCGGTGTCGTCCTCGTCGGTGGCGACGGTCTCGAAGGTCGGCGCCTGCGACCCGATCGCCTGGAACAAGGTGGTGGTGCCCTCGATCGGCGAGGCCGCGGCCGGGTCGGCGGTGATCATGAAGAAGTGCTCGCAGCCCTCGGTGGCGGTGAAGCCCTCGTGGCCGGCCTCACCGATCGGCAGCTCCGGGGTGCCCTGGAAGCAGAACAGGGCCTTGGCCTCGGAGTCGGCGAGGTGGTAGGCCACCTCACGGCCCTTCAGCAGCACGTTGAGCGGCACCACGGTCGCGCCGGCCTTGAGGATGCCGTAGTAGACGATCGAGAAGTACGGCAGGTTCGGGCACGACAGCGCGACCTTGTCGCCGTGGCCGATGCCGCGCTCGGCGAGCGCGCCGGCGACCTGGTTGGCCAGGGTGTTCACGGTCGCGTAGTTCAGGCGCGTGTCGCCGAAGACGATGGCGTCACGCTCGGGGTACGTCGCAGCGCTGGTCTCGAGCAGGCTCGCGAGGTTGTAGCTGGTCACAGGTGGCCTCCGTCACGTCGGGTTCGGCGCCAACCTACCGACCGGTCACCAACGCGGGCAGTGCTGCCGTCCAAAGATCGGCGCCGGTGCTGGATCCCGCCACAGCGACGACCTGCCCAGCCCTGCCTCAGCGGCTTCGCGACCCCAGGATCTGCGCGGCCTTCCTCAGGTCGGCGCGCACCGGCAGCACCGAGGCGTACGACGCCAGCAACCCGATCCCACGCACCGGCCCGGGCCCGGTGATCCGGAAGCGGAACCGCACGTCGCACCCGGTCCCGGTCGGGACGAACTCCAGGTCCAGCGCGGCCGTCACGGCCTTCCAGGTGCCGTCCTCGGACCACTGGCGCGGCCGGTCGTAGGAGGTGGTGCGCATCGCCGGACGCAGCCCGGGCCTGGTGACGTCGGTCCAGGTCTGCCCGACCCCGACCTGCCCGGTGACGTCCTCGACCGCGGCCAGGCTGGACTGCCACTGGGGGCGGTTGGCCGGGTCGACGAGGTAGTCGAAGGCCACCTCGGCCGGCACGGGGAACGGCACGGTGCCGCCGACGGTGTGCATCGTCGTACCCGCTCTCAGAACCGCTGGCCGGTGAGGCGCTCGTAGGCCTCGATGTAGCGCGAACGGGTGCGCTCGACGACCTCGGTGGGCAGCGCGGGCGGCGCCTCGCCGGACGCCTTGTCCCAGCCCGACTCGGGAGAGAGTGCCCAGTTGCGCACGATCTGCTTGTCGTAGGACGGCTGGGTGCGGCCGGGCTCGTAGTCGTCGGCCGGCCAGAACCGGCTGGAGTCGGGGGTGAGCACCTCGTCGCCCAGGACGACGGCCCCGTCCGACCTCCGCCCGAACTCCAGCTTCGTGTCGGCCAGCAGGATGCCGCGCTCCCGGGCCAGCGACTCGGCGCGGGCGTAGACCTGCAGCGTCAGGTCGCGCAGGGCGGCCGCGTCGTCGGCACCGATGGTCGCCACGACGGCGTCGTAGGAGACGTTCTCGTCGTGGTCGCCGAGCTCGGCCTTCGTGGCGGGGGTGAAGATCGGGTGGTCCAGGCGGCTGCCGTCGACCAGACCGGCGGGCAGCGGGACCCCGCAGACCTCGCCGGTGGCGCGGTAGTCGATGAGGCCGGAGCCGGTGAGGTAGCCGCGGGCCACGCACTCGACCGGGAACATGTCGAGCTTCTCGCAGATCACCGCGCGGCCGCGGACGGCCTCGGGCACGTCGGTGGACACCACGTGGTGCGGGACCAGGTCGGAGAGCTGCTCGAACCACCACAGCGACATCCGGGTCAGGATCTCGCCCTTGTCGGGGATCGTGGTGTCGAGCACGAAGTCGAAGATCGAGAGGCGGTCGCTGGCGACCATGAGGAAGCGGCCGGCGTGGTCGCCCTCGGTGACCTCGTAGAGGTCACGCACCTTGCCGGAGTGGACGTGCCGGGTGCCGGCGATCGCGGGAGCGGGCGGGATGTTCAGGTCGGCCACGGCCCCAGCCTAGGGCCGCCCCCCGGTGGTCGAGCAGCGAGGAGCGCCGGCGAGCAGCGGGCCGGTCCCGGTGGTCGAGCAGCGAGGAGCGCCAGCGACGAGCGGACGTCGAGACCCCGCCACTCACCGTGCGCGGCGCCAGGGCGGCGGCTGCCCCTGGAGGAACCACTCCATCCGTCGCGTGATCCACGGCAGCGCGAAGTACGTCATCGTCGGCGTCATCACCGCGATGACCAGGAAGACCCGCAGCAGCAGCGTCAGGTCGTTGACCCCGACCGCGCCGGCCAGCCAGTTGACCAGCACCGACAACGGGTAGAACACCAGGAAGATGGTCACCGCCTGCTTCCACCGCGGCGGCGCCTTCGGGCCCATGCGGAGGTCACGGATGTCGCGGGAGTGCGGCTCGTCGAACCAGCCCTCGATCCCGGTACGCCGCTCCACTCGGCTCTCCACGACGCCCAGCCCGGCCGCGGAGTCGCGCCACCACTGTCGCTGCGGGGAGTCCTCCCACGCCTGGAGCGACTCGGCGTCGGCGAACCGGTAGAGCATGTGCCACGTCTCGGAGTCGGCCTCCGGCCGGACCCACCCGGCGCCGAGGAACCCCGGGAAGCGCTGGGCCAACGTCGTACCCGCCTGCAGCCAGCTGGTCATCTCGACCTCGCGGCCGGGGTCGAGATGCCGGGTGATGCTCACGGTGACGGGGGTGGACATGCCCCCTATGGTCGCGGCCCTGCACCCGGTCCGCCACGTCGGCACTCCTCCACAACCTTCCCGAGTGGCCACCACCACGCCCCAGCACGCCGGGCCGGCGTACCAATGCGCCGGTTCGACCCACCCGCACGCCGAGCCGGCGTACCAATGCGCCGGCTCGACCCGCTGTGCTCGACCGGCTGTGCTCGACCCGGGAGGGTGTTGGGCGCGGGGAGAGGGTGGGGTGGTGGTCGAGCAGCAGGCGCAGCCCGCGACGGGCGAGGACGCGGAGGGGCGGCGGAGCACGGCGTACGAGCCGGACCCGCGGCGCTGGCGCATCCTCGCGGTGTCGCTGGTCGTCGGCTTCATGTCGCTGCTCGACGTCACGATCGTCAACGTCGCGATCCCCTCGATGCAGTCGGGGCTGGACACGTCGGCGGCCGCGGTGCAGTGGGTGGTGTCGGGGTACGCGCTGAGCTTCGGCCTGGTGCTCGTGATCGGCGGGCGGCTCGGCGACGCGTTCGGGCGACGGCGGCTGATGCTGGTCGGGCTGACCGGGTTCGTGGTTTCCAGCGCGCTCGTCGGGATCGCCCCGGGCATCGAGCTCGTGGTGGCCGCGAGGCTGCTCCAGGGCATCAGCGCCGGGCTGCTGACCCCGCAGAACTCCGGGCTCATCCAGACGCTCTTCCGGGGCGCGGAGCGGGGACGGGCCTTCGGCCTCTTCGGCTTCGTCGTCTCGATCTCCTCCGCGCTCGGCCCCGTGCTCGGCGGGCTGATCATCACCCTGGCAGGCAGCGAGGACGGCTGGCGCTGGATCTTCTGGGTCAACGTGCCCGTCGGACTGGTGGCGCTCGTGCTGGTCGCCCGGATCGTCCCGTCCGAGGTCTCCTCGGAGGGCGACGACCCCAGGCTCGACCTCGTCGGCGCGCTCCTGCTCGGGCTGGCCGTGCTGTGCGTGATCTACCCGCTGGTGAGCCTGGAGGGCGGCGGGTACCGCTGGCTGGTCCTGCTCGCGGCGGTCCCGGCGCTGGGTTGGGCGTTCGTGCGGTGGGAGCGCCGGGTGGTGGCGCGGGGCGGTGCGCCGCTGCTGGACGTCGGCCTGCTCCGGCGTACCCCCGGGTTCGCCGACGGCATCGCGGTCGGCAGCCTCTACTTCACCGGCTTTACGGGGCTCGTGCTCGTCCTCGCCATCCACCTGCAGACCGAGCTGGGGCTGGGGCCGCTGGCGGCGGGCGCCGTGCTGACCGGGTTCGCCGGCGGCTCGGCGATCTCCTCGCCGCTCGCCGGGCGGGCGGGCGCCCGCTGACCGTCGCCGCGCTCGTCGTGGTGCTGCTGTCGGTGGTCGCGCTCGCCGTGGTGCTGCCCGGGCAGGACGGCGCCGGCATCGGGTGGGTGCTGACGCCGCTGCTGTTCGTCGCCGGGCTCGGTGGCGGGGCGGTCATCTCCCCCAACATCACCCTCACCCTCGACGAGGTCCCGCCGCGGATGGGCGGCGCTGCCGGCGGGGCGCTGCAGACCGGCCAGCGCATCGGCTCGGCGCTCGGCACGGCCGCAGGCGTCACCGCCTACACCGTCGTCGCCACGTCGTACGGCGCTGCCGCCGGCCTGCGCGCGGCGCTGGTCGTGGCCGCGCTGATGGTCGCCGCTTCGCTGGCCGTCGCGGTCCGCTCGTTGCGGTCGTGACGAATGCCCCCACGTAGCCGGACGGACCGAACAGCGGCGGAACTGACGGACACGCCGCGTGGGTCGGTGGTCGACCAGCCGGGTCGTCGCCGACGGCCTCGCGGGAGCGGGCCAGCATCGAGACCTGGAGCGCGTGCAGCGGCGCGAGGTAGTGGTCGCGCAGCTCGAGGGTGCGGCGCAGCACCGGAGCCTGCTCGAGCAGCGCGGACTGGCCGGTCACCCGCAGCACCTCCTCGACGGTGCGCTCGTGCTCGGCGCGGATGACGTCGAAGATGCCGGCCGCCTCGTCGGGCACGAGGGTGCGGACGTAGCGACCGGCGATGTCGAGGTCGGTCTTGGTGAGCGTCATCTGCACGTTGGAGAGGAAGGTGCGGAAGAAGCTCCAAGAGCCGTACATCTCCTGCAGCGTCTCCAGGCGACCGTCCTCGCGGGCCGCGGCGAGGCCGGAGCCGACGCCGAACCAGCCGGGCAGGATGATCCGCGACTGGGTCCACCCGAAGACCCACGGGATCGCGCGCAGGTCGTCGAGGCCGCCGGCGCCGCCGGGGCGCTTGGACGGGCGCGAGCCGATGTTCATCTTGCCCAGCTCGTCGACCGGGGTCGCGGTGACGAAGAACGGCACGAGCGCCTCGTCGCGCACCAGCCCGCGGTAGGCCGTCTGGCCGTGGCCGGCGACCAGGTCCATGGTGCCGTTCCAGTCGTCGAGGACCTCCTGCGGCAGCAGCGAGGTGCGGTGCAGGACCGATGCCTCGACCACGGCGGCGAGCGCGCCCTCGAGGTTGTAGCGACCGAGCTCGGGCAGGAGGTACTTGTCGGAGATGACCTCGCCCTGCTCGGTCACCTTGATGGGCCCGTCGAGAGAGCCGTAGGGCTGGGAGAGGATCGCCTCCGCCGTCGGGCCACCGCCACGACCCACCGAGCCGCCGCGGCCGTGGAAGAGCCGCAGCCGCACGCCGTGCTCGCGGGCGATGTCGCGCAGCGCCCGCTGGGCGCGGTGGATCTGCCACTGCGAGGCGGCGATGCCGGCGTCCTTGGAGGAGTCTGAGTAGCCGAGCATGATCTCCTGCACGTCCCCGCGGGCGGCGACCACGCGACGGTACGCCGGGTCCGAGAGCAGCCGCTCAGCACCACGACCGCGAAGAGGTCGTCGACGTCGTGCGCCATCGACACGATGTAGGTCTCGACGACGTCGGGGCCGTAGGTGTCCAGCGCCGTGCGCAGGGTCTGCATCAGCTCCAGGCTGGCGGCGGCCTGACCGTCACCCAGCGGGTGCCCGGCGCCGACGAGCGGACGCCGACCCGCCATCTCCCGGGAGAGCAGCTCGATGCGCTGCTCACGGTCGAGGTCGGCGTACGGCACGTCGAGCTCGCCGGTGCGGTCGAAGAGCTCCGCGAGGGCGTCGTGGTGCTTGCCGCTGTGCTCGCGCACGTCGAGGGTCGCCATGCCGAGGCCGGTCGCGGTGGCGGTGCGGATCATCCGCAGGATCGCGCCGTTGCCGGTCAGCGTGTCGCCGTCAGCGAGCATCGAGTCGCGCACGAGCGTGAGGTCGCGCAGCAGCTCGGCGAACCCGAGGTAGTCGCGGCCGGGCTCGTGGGCGGTGCCGTTCGCGAGCCGGTCGCGGGTGCGCTGGAGACGGACGCGGACGAAGCTGAGCTTGAGGCGGTAGGGCTCCTCGGCGTTGAGCCGCTTGATCGTGGAGTAGGTGATCGGCAGCGCCTCGGCGTCGGCGGCCAGCGACTCCTGGAGCTCCTCGGTCACGTCGACGACGCGGGTGGAGGCGCTCATCTCGGTGAGCAGCTCTTCGACCTGGCGGACCAGCTCGCGCAGCCCGAAGTCATGCTGCAGGCCGAGCACCTCCAGCGTGACCTCCGGGGTGACGAACGGGTTGCCGTCGCGGTCGCCGCCCGCCCACGTGCCGAAGCGCAGCGGCCGCGCGTCGGCGGGCAGCTCGACACCGACGGTGCCGAGCTGGTGCTGCAGCTCCTCCATCAGCCCGGGGATGACGTGCTGGGCGATCTGGGCGAGGTAGTAGAGCGCGGTGCGCGCCTCGTCGGTGGGCTGCGGCTTGGCGATGCGCAGCTCGTCGGTCTGCCACAGCAGGTCGACCAGCTCGGCGAGGCGGCGCTCGGTGCGCGCGTCGTCGCCGGGGCGGCGGCGCGGGTCCTCGGCGGCGGCGATCGTCGCGGCGACCTTGCGCAGCAGCCGCAGGACCGTGCGGCGGGTGGACTCGGTGGGGTGGGCGGTGAAGACGGGGCGGTACTCGACCCGGCCGAGCACCTCGGTCAGCAGCTCCGGGCTCAGCGAGCCCTCGTCGAGCGCCTCACGGATGCGGCCGGTCGTGAATGCGCGCGCCAGGGTCACGGCCGTCGCGTCGTCCTGCTCGCTGAGCAGCGCGTGCAGGTCGCCGTCGTCGGGGTCGCGCGAGAGCTCGCGGACCTGCTCGACCAGCGCGAGCGTCTCCGGACCCTGGTGCCGGCTGATCGCCTCCCCGAGCAGGCGGCCGAGCTGACGCACCGACGCCCGCAGCGAGGCGTGCTGCTCGTCGGAGGACACGCCCCCCGCGAACGCCGACACCCGGGGCTCGCGGCGGTCGGCCTCGATGAGGTCGGCGGTCTCCGGCGTACGGGTCTCCTCAACCATGCGGACAAGTCAACACGTCGGATGTTTCACCCGGGTGAGGTGTCCGCCGCAGCGAGTGGAAGCGGCGTCAGAGGATGGCGCCGGGCGAGTACGCCGCAGCCGCCGGGTGCCGCTCGCACAGCGCCTCGACGGCCCGGACGACCGCCTGCACCTGCGCCACAGCGGCGCCGGTGAAGCTGATCGGCTCCGCGACCAGCGCCTCGAGCTGGGCCTGGGTGAGCCCGAGCCGCTCGTCGGCGGCGAGCTTGGCGAAGACGTCGTTCTCGGCCTGGCCCTGGCGCATCGAGAGCGCGGTGCCGACCGCGGCCTCCTTGATCGCCTCGTGGGCGGTCTCGCGGCCGACGCCGTTGCGGACCGCGCTCATCAGCACCTTGGTGGTGGCCAGGAACGGGAGGTAGCGGTCGAGCTCGCGCTGGATCACGGCCGGGAACGCGCCGAACTCGTCGAGCACGGTGAGGAAGGTCTGGAACAGCCCGTCGACGGCGAAGAACGCGTCGGGCAGCGCCACGCGGCGTACGACGGAGCAGGACACGTCGCCCTCGTTCCACTGGTCGCCGGCCAGCTCGCCCACCATCGAGAGGTAGCCGCGGGTGACGACGGCCAGGCCGTTGACGCGCTCGCAGGAGCGGGTGTTCATCTTGTGCGGCATCGCCGAGGAGCCGACCTGCCCCTCCTTGAAGCCCTCGGTGACGATCTCGTTGCCGGCCATCAGCCGGATCGTGGTCGCGAGGTTCGACGGGCCGGCGGTCAGCTGGACCAACGCGGAGAGCACGTCGAAGTCCAGGCTGCGCGGGTAGACCTGCCCGACGCTGGTCAGCACCCGCTCGAAGCCGAGGTGGGCGGCGACGCGCTGCTCGAGGTCGGCGAGCTTCTCGGCGTCACCGTCGAGGAGGTCGAGCATGTCCTGGGCGGTGCCCATCGGGCCCTTGATGCCGCGCAGCGGGTAGCGCGCGAGGAGGTCCTCGACGCGCTCGACGGAGACCAGCATCTCGTCGGCGGCGGTCGCGAACCGCTTGCCCAGCGTGGTCGCCTGCGCGGCGACGTTGTGGGAGCGTCCGGCCATCACGGTGGTCTCGTGCTCGGCGGCGAGGCGGCCGAGCCGCGCCAGGGTGGCGACGGCGCGGTCGCGCAGGAGGGCGAGGGACTGCTTGACCTGCAGCTGCTCGACGTTCTCGGTGAGGTCGCGGCTGGTCATGCCCTTGTGGATGTGCTCGTGACCGGCGAGCGCGCAGAACTCCTCGATGCGCGCCTTCACGTCGTGGCGGGTGACCCGCTCGCGCGCGGCGATCGAGTCGAGGTCGACGGCCTCCTCGCCGCGGGCCACGACCGCCTCGTAGGCCTCGACGACGCCCTCGGGGACCTCGATGCCGAGGTCCTTCTGGGCCTTCAGCACCGCGACCCAGAGCTGGCGCTCCAGGACGATCTTGTGCTCGGGCGACCAGATCTCGGCCAGGTCGGCGGCGGCGTAACGGGTGGCGAGGACGTTCGGGACGGTCACGGCGGCCATTGTCGCGTGTCCGTCCGTGCGGGGCACATCGTGGTCCGGGGCGGGGGTCTCACGCCCCACCGATGCACCTGCGTCGGGGCACCGTGAGCTTCATCGGCGCCCCGATGAACCTCACGCCTCGCCGGCCGCCGCCTTCGCCGCGATGTCGGTCCGGTGCTGGGCGCCCTCGAACTCGATGCAGCTCACCCCGTCGTACGCCGCTTCGCGCGCCTCGCCGAGGGAGCCACCGGTCCCGACGACTGCCAGCACGCGTCCGCCGGCGGTGACCGTGGCCCGCTCGACCATCGCGGTGCCCGCGTGGATGACGTGCACGCCCTCGAGCGCCTCCGCGTCGGGGAGCCCGCGGATCACGTCGCCCTTGGAGGAGGACTCGGGGTAGCCGGCCGAGGCCATCACGACGGCGACGGCCGCGCCCGGCTTCCAGGTGGGCGCGGGGACCGAGGCGAGCGTGCCGGTGGCCGAGCCCATCAGCAGCGGGGAGAGCGGGGAGTCCAGCAGCGCCATGAGTGGCTGGGTCTCGGGGTCGCCGAAGCGGGCGTTGAACTCGACCACGCGCACGCCGCGGGAGGTGAGCGCGAGGCCGGCGTAGAGCAGACCGGAGAACGGGGTGCCGCGGCGGGCCATCTCGTCGACGGTCGGCTGCAGCACGTCGCGCAGGACCTCCTCGACCAGGCCCTCGGGCGCCCACGGCAGCGGGGTGTAGGCGCCCATGCCGCCGGTGTTGGCGCCCTCGTCGCCGTCGAAGATGCGCTTGAAGTCCTGGGCGGGCTGCAGCGGGTAGACGGTGGTCCCGTCGGTCAGGGCGAACAACGACACCTCCGGCCCGTCGAGGAACTCCTCGATCACCACGCGCTCGCACTGCGCGGCGTGCTCGACGGCGGCGTCGCGGTCGGTGGTGACGACCACGCCCTTGCCGGCGGCCAGGCCGTCGTCCTTGACGACGTAGGGCGGGCCGTAGGCGTCGAGGGCGGCCTGCACCTCGACCGGGGTCGTGCACACCATCGCGGCGGCGGTCGGGACGCCGGCGGCCTCCATGACCTCCTTGGCGAACGCCTTGGAGCCCTCGAGCTGCGCGGCGGCACCGGACGGACCGAAGACCGCGATCCCCCGCGCCCGCACCACGTCGGCGACCCCGGCCACCAGCGGCGCCTCGGGGCCCACGACGACCAGGTCCGCGCCCAGCGACTCGGCGAGGTCGGCGACCGACTCCCCCGAGAGCGGGTCGACGTCGTGCAGCGTGGCGACCGCGGCGATGCCGGGGTTGCCCGGCGCCGCGTGCACCGCGGCGACTCCGGGGTCGAGCGAGAGCGCGCGGGCCAGCGCGTGCTCGCGCCCCCCGGTGCCGATGACGAGACAGGTCAGGGGGGACGAGCTCACGCGAGGGTCCTTCTCAGCCGGAGGGGAGGATCAGATCAGCGGGTGGACGACGACGGTGGCGTCCCGCGAGGGCCCGACGCCCACGGCGGAGATCCGGGCGCCGGACATCTTCTCCACCGCACGCACGTAGTCCTGCGCGTTCTGCGGCAGGTCGGCGAACGTGCGGGCGCCGGAGATGTCCTCCCACCAGCCGGGGAGGTACTCGTAGATCGGCACCGCGTGGTGGAAGTCGGTCTGGTTGACCGGCATCTCGTCGTGACGCACGCCGCCCACGTCGTAGGCGACGCACACGGGCACCTGCTCGAGGCCGGTCAGCACGTCGAGCTTGGTGAGCACGAAGTCGGTGACGCCGTTGACCCGCGCGGCGTAGCGGGCGATGACCGCGTCGTACCAGCCGCAACGCCGCGGGCGGCCGGTCGTCGTGCCGAACTCGGCACCCACCTTGCGCAGGTGCTCGCCGGAGTCGTCGAACAGCTCGGTCGGGAACGGCCCCTCGCCCACGCGCGTGGTGTAGGCCTTCACGATGCCGATGACCTGGTCCATCCGCATCGGCGGGATGCCCGAGCCGGTGCAGGCGCCGCCGGCGGTGGCCGAGGAGGAGGTGACGAACGGGTAGGTGCCGTGGTCGACGTCGAGCAGTGTGGCCTGGCCGGCCTCGAGCAGCACGGTCTCGCCGCGGTCCAGCGCCTGGTTGAGCAGCAGGCCGGTGTCGCGCACCATCGGGCGCAGCCGGTCGGCGTGCTTGAGCAGCTCGGCGACGGTCTCGTCGACCAGCGGGGCGCGGCGGTTGTAGATCTTGGTCAGCACCTGGCCCTTGAGCTCGAGGGCGCCCTCGACCTTCTGGCGCAGGATCTTCTCGTCGAAGAGGTCCTGGATGCGGATGCCGATGCGGTTCATCTTGTCGGCGTACGTCGGCCCGATGCCGCGTCCGGTGGTGCCGAGCCGGCGGGAGCCGAGGAACCGCTCGGTGACCTTGTCCAGGGTCCGGTTGTAGTCGGCGATGACGTGCGCGCTGGCGCTGACGACCAGCTTCGAGGTGTCGACGCCGCGGGCCTCGAGGCCGTCGAGCTCCTCCATCAGCACGTCGAGGTCGACCACGACGCCGTTGCCGATCACCGGGGTGCAGCCGGGAGTGAGGATGCCGGAGGGCAGCAGGTGCAGGGCGTACTTCTCCTGCTTGCCGTCAGGGGTGTCGATGACGACGGTGTGGCCGGCATTGTTGCCGCCGTTGAACTTCACGACGTAGTCGACGCTGGAGCCGAGCAGGTCGGTGGCCTTGCCCTTCCCCTCGTCTCCCCACTGGGCACCGATGATGGCGATCGCGGGCATCTGCTCGCTACTTTCTGGTTGCCGGACACTGCGGTCCCGGCGCTGGCAGCGCCGGGGAAACGCGAAGAGCCCGGCACAAGGCGCGCCGGGGCTCTTGCGGCGCAACGCTACCAAAATCCGGTCCGCCCGAGCCTGTCTCGTGGAGCCCCTGCTCGTCATCAAGAACAGCGACGCCGGCACCGCCGACGAGGAGACGCTCGAGCGGGGCCTGGCCGTGCTGCGCGAGGCCACGTCGGTCGAGGTCGCGGCGACCTCCGACCCCGGGGAGCTCAACGGCGTCCTGCACCGCGCCGGGTCGCGCACGATCGTGGTGGCCGGCGGCGACGGCAGCATGCACGCCGTCGTCTCCGCGCTGCACCGGCGCCACGAGCTCGCCGAGCGCACGCTCGCGCTGCTGCCGCTGGGCACCGGCAACGACTTCGCGCGGGGCAACGACATCCCCCTCGAGATCGAGGAGGCCGCCCGCGTCGTCCTCGAGGGCGAGGTCCGGCCCGTGGACCTGGTCGTCGACGAGGTCGGCGAGGTCGTGGTCAACCACGTCCACGCCGGCGCCGGCGCCCAGGCCAGCCGACGCGCGTCGGTCTGGAAGGACCGCCTGCACAGCGTCGGCGTGGGCAGGGTCAACCTCGGCAAGCTGGGCTACCCGATCGGCGCCGCCATGGCCGCGGTCAAGCCGCCCTACGTCCGGCTCTGCGTCGAGGTCGACGGTGAGCGGGTCGTGGACTTCGACCAGCCGGTCCTGATGGTGGCCGTCGGCAACGGCTCCGACGTGGGCGGCGGCACCTCGCTCGCCCCGCACGCCGACCCCGAGAGCGGGAAGGTCGACGTCATGGTCGCCCGTTCGATCGGACCGCTGGCGAGGATGGGGTACGCCGTCCAGCTGGTGCGCGGCAAGCACCCCGAGCGCGAGGACGTCATCTACCTCCGCGGCTCGACCGTCTCGGTGTCGGGCGATGAGTTCTACTGCTCGGCCGACGGCGAGGTCTACGGCCCGGAGCGGCACCGCACCTGGCACGTCGAGCCCGCGGCGTACCGGATGGTCCTGCCCCGCCGCTGACACTCACCGGTGGTGGCCGTGCGCCGGCGACCCCTCGGCCGTGCATGAGTGACCTCTCGGCCGTGCGCGAGTGACCTCTCGGCGGTCAGATCCAGCCGCGCTTGGACGCCTCGACACCGGCCTGGAAGCGCGACTCGGCGCCGAGCTCGGACATCAGGTCCGCCACCCGGCGACGGACGGTGCGCAGGCTGACCCCGAGGCGGCGGGCGATCTGCTCGTCCTGGGCCCCGGCCGCGAGCTGCTGCAGCAGGAAGGTCCGCATGTCGGTGCCGCCGCGCTGGGAGGCCGAGGTCAGCGGGGAGGCCTTCTCCCACAGGCACTCGAACCACAGCGTCATCGCCTCCACCCAGCCGCGCTGGCGCACCAGCGAGCGCGGCTCGTCGACGAAGCCCAGCGGCTCGGGGAGGATCACGTGGGTGCTGCCGATGATGAACATCCGGGTCGGCAGCTGCGGCAGCAGCCGGATCTCCTCGCCCACGCCGGCCCGCTGCGCGAGGGTGTCTGCGGCCTCGTGCAGGGCCCGCACCGGGTAGATGGCCCGCGAGCGGCGTCCGCGCTGGATCTGCTCGCCCACGAGCTGGGCCATCGCGTCCTCGCGCGGCTTGCGGAACTGGTCGGGGCGCAGCCACAGCAGGTCGCCGGTGCTGCCGCGGATCAGGGCGGCCAGCAGCTCGACCGGCTGGCCGCCGCTGCTGATCTCACCGTCGACCGGCTGCACCGACTCGACGTCGCCGTCGGCGGGCCGGACGTTGCTGGCGGTCAGGTGCGGCAGCGCCCGGCCGACCGCCTGCAGCCGCGCGTGGGCCGCAGCAGCCGAATCGGCGCTGATCTCGACCATCCGCACGACGGCCTCGGCCGGGGTGAGGACGAAGAGTCGGGAGTCCTCGACCTGCGCGATGCCGCGCTCGACCAGCGGCGCGAGGTCGCGCATCAGCTCCTCTGGGGTGCGCAGCACCGACTGGGCGATCGAGACCAGCTCGCGCCCGCTCTGCCCCACCACCTGGTGGTAGGCGCGGTCGGCGGCCTTGCCGAACCCCAGGGCGGTGATGACCGAGTCGGACGACATCTGGCGATGGTACGACTCCTGACAGGTTGGTGCCAGAGGCCTTTACCCTCCTTGTGGCACGCACCGGACATCCGCATGCTGGGTGCCGGTGGCTCGGGCCCTGGTCCGTGCGGAGCGCCTTTCGTCGGGGGATGAACGCGCTCCGGTCCCACCTCGAGGGCGTCGGAGCCACCCGCACGGGACGGCCCCGACGCCCTCGCGCATCCCCGGCGCACCCCCGCCGGCGGCGGGTGCCGGTCGACGCGTCTCACACCCTCGCGAGGTGGGACCCCGCCGCGCCCACCCGGTAGCGTGGCCGCGGCCCGGAGCGGGCCGCCCCACAGCCGTATCCCACCCCGACCCACCAGCCCCACCAGCCCCACCAGGAGCAGCACCCCATGTCACGAGGCGGTTCCGCCCGACCCAGCGGCAAGAGCACCGAGCCGATCGACTGGGTGACCCGCGCGGCCGACGACGCGATCCGCCACGCCGGCGGCCAGGAGGCCCTCACCGAGGGCCTGCCCGAGGGACGCATCGTCACCTGCGCGTCCGGCGCGAGCCCGTCGGGGCCGATCCACCTGGGCAACCTGCGCGAGTTCCTGACCCCGCACTTCGTGGCCGAGGAGCTGCGCCGCCGGGGCGTGGCGGTGCGCCACCTGCACAGCTGGGACGACTTCGACCGCTTCCGCAAGGTGCCGGCCGGGGTCGACCCGAGCTGGGCCGAGCACATCGGGCGCCCGCTCTCCGCCGTA
>LULE01000262.1_pt1 | contig 17540 bp, 14 predicted proteins | sample 728231 | NCBI WGS metagenome assembly LULE01 (sample SAMN03860297, study PRJNA289734) | marine metagenome | biome: seawater column; feature: ocean; material: water; isolation source: Red Sea water column Station 192 - depth 10m | place: Saudi Arabia: Red Sea | collected 2011-10-15 | depth 10 m | reverse complement strand
TTTTACATTTATCTCACCACTTAATTTGTGGTTACCTTCAATCGAAATATGTTTTTCCACTATCATTGATATTACTTGAAGTTTAAAGTGTAACAATTTTTTTATGACACATGATATAAATATTCATCATGAAGACAACCATGAGAGTGCGTCCGGCTATCTTCTTGAAGAGATTAAAAATTTATTAGTTAATTCAAATAGAGATTTTTCAATTGGACTTTCTGGTGGAAACACTCCTAAATTAACTTATTCAATGATTGCAGAAAACTTTGATGACCTCTCAAAAACTTTTCTTTGGACGATCGATGACAGATGGATTGAAGAAGATAACGACCTTTCAAACCAGAGGATGATTAATGAATATTTTGAAAGAACTAACGCAAATATTTTAAAATTTGAATTTACAAGCTCCTCTCCTGAAAGTGATGCAAAAAAATATGAAGATAAGTTAAAAAGCACAATCCAGATATTCGATGTAGCAATTCTTGGTATGGGTGAAGATGGACATGTAGCGTCACTGTTTCCGGGTACAGAAGCACTTGAAAATAATGATTCACTTTATGTTGCAAATGAAGTAAATATAAAAACAAAGTGGAGAGTTACATCAACTTTTCACTTACTTGGAAAAATTGAAAAGATATATGTACTAGCAACTGGAGAAAGTAAGAAAAATATACTTAAAAGTGTAAACGAAGAGAATGACTTACCAATTAATCTTTTAAAGAATTATTCAAAAAATATTGAAATAATTACTGACCAGATAATCTAATTATTCTTTCATCTAGAATTAAATTGGAGCCGCTTTTTGTGTAAGTCTGAACCACTGACACTAATCAACTACCCTGTTGGGGTGGCTCCATAACAACGAATCTATGTTAGGCTCGTTATCTTGTGCAAATTAAAAATTTAACTTTAGCTTTAATTACTTCCTCAATTTGGGGATCATCTTTTTTGATGATTAAATATTCTTTAAATGAACTCAATCCCTCTGATATTGCGATTTATCGAATTGTAATTGGTGCCATATTCATAAATATTTTTGTAAGAACAAATGAGAAAATTGAAAAGAGTGATCATATTTGGATGTTAATAATTTCTTTTTTCTGGATGGCACTCCCTTTTTATATGTTTGGGATTGCTGAACAAACTATAACATCATCTTTAGCTGGTTTAATTAACGGATCAACTCCAATCTTCGTGGCATTTATTGCTGTTGTTTTTTACAAACTAAAAGTAACCCGACTTCAACTTATTTATATTTTTTCTGGATTTATTGGAGTTGGATTAATAACTCTTGGAGATGGCTTAAATGAATTATCCTTCAGTATTGGTTCAATTTATGCCCTAATAGCATCTATATCTTATGGAATTTCTGTAAACCTTGTTGAGCCTCTAATTAAAAAATATGATTCCCTAATCGTAATCAAAATAGTTATGAGATACGCATCTTTGCTTTCCTTATTAATGTTTGGTTTTACCGCTACTTTTAAGATTCCAACTCTTGAAGTTTCACTAATTCCAATGATGATATTAGGAATTGGCGGAACAGGAATAGCTTTCTTAAGTTATTACAAATTACTAAATAATGTCGGACGTATTTCAAGTTCGTTTGTTGTTTACATGATTCCAATATTTTCCATATTTTTTGGATACCAGTTTTTAAATGAGATAACTAATTCAATTCAGTTTGTAGGAATAGGAATAATTCTTTCTTCAGCCTTTTTATATTCAAGAACTCAGTCTATTTAATTTCTACAAGCTCCGATTCAGCAATTGCAGCCAGTTCACCATTGTCTAAGTAAAGTTCACCTTTAAATACACTATTTCTTCCATCAATACTCTCTCTCCAAGCAACAGCTGTGACATAGCTTGTAGATGGCCCAACTGGTTTAATATATTTAATAGAAAAATTTCTAGAAACAGATTTTTGACCAAGTAAAACACTCAGTGGTCCCATGGTGATGTCTATCCAAGAATCAATAATTCCACCAAGAGTTGTTGGAAGTGGATTAAAATATCTTTCTCTGACTGGAAATTTACATTTTAAAGATTCATTTTCTTTATCAAATTCTACAAATTCACCCTCAAGCTCAATCCAAACATTTGGAACAGGCATTCCCTTGTTGGCTAGAACATCTTCATAGTTCTCTTCAGTCATCTGGTAATAATAACAACTTATATGAATAAGCTGCCTTGATAACCAAGACAGCTTAAACAGGGTTAATGAGTAATGATTTTATATTAAGACTCGAGTGTGACAGTTTATTGGCCCTTAGGGTGCCATACTGTTTTTGTCTCAACAAATGGAATTATAGAACCCAAGCCCTCATCACTTGGCAAATTAACTATTCTCTTTACTGAATCAGAACCTTTGACATCTAAAGTTTCTAATAGGTCATTTGAAATATTTGAATAAATTGCGGCTAATCTTATTTCAACATGAGCCCCAACGTCTTCTACAATATTTTCAAAATTTCCCGTCAAAATGTTAAGACTTCCTGATGGGAAATCTGAGTTATTGATATCCTCTGAGAGTTTTAAAGCCAAGACTGCATTCTGGTTTGTAAATGATATAACAGAACAGCCAACTGACATTGCTGGCAGAAAAGATTTAACCAAACTATTCAAAGATATATCGTCAGAGCTTAATGAGAAAGTCACTCCGATTGGTTCTTGATGCGATATATTAAAATACTCTCCTGCGACTGGATTTAAATTACCAGTCAATTGTTCCCATTTATCAACAATTCCTGCGTACCAAATAATGGTATTCACAGCATCCTCAACATCATTTTTCGAATCATTCTTTGTTAAACCGTGTTGTTGTAATAAAGCAATATATGATTCTTTATTTCCTTCAATCATTTCAGACAATCTATAAAGTATCTGTGATTTGTTGTACATAGTTAATGAATTCCATTTCGAAAATCCAGCTTTAGATGATGTAACAGCGTCTCTTAGATCTTTCTTTGAAGTAAGAGGGATCTCATATTTTTCTTTTTTAAGATCAATTGCATACACTTTACCTGACTCAGATCTTACAAATTTCCCATCTACGTAATGTTTATATGTTTTCTTTACTTCTGTCATGATGATGCCTTTAAATAAGAAAGGAGACCATGCCTGCCACCTTCTCTTCCAAAACCAGATTCTTTATATCCACCAAATGGAGAAGCAGGATCAAATTTGTTAAATGTGTTTGCCCAAATAACACCAGCATCAAGCCTGTCTGCAGTCCATAAAATTTTTGATCCTTTTTCAGTCCAAATCCCTGCAGATAATCCATACTCTGTATTGTTTGCTATTTCAACAGCTTCATCTGGAGTTCGAAATGTTAAGGTGGTCAATACTGGACCAAATATTTCTTCTGTAGCAATTTTATAATTTGCCTGAACCCCAGTAAATAAACTTGGTTTAAACCAAAAACCATTCTTAGGGAGTTCACATTCAATTTGAAAGAGCTCTCCACCATCGCTTACACCCTCATTGACTAGATCCGTGATTTTATCAAGCTGATCTTTTGAATTAATTGCACCTATATCAGTATTCTTATCGAGAGGATTGCCCACTCTTAAAGTCTGCATTCTTTTTTCAAGTTTATTGATAAATACATCATGTATATCCTCTTGAACTAATAATCTGCTTCCAGCACAGCATACGTGTCCTTGATTAAAGAAGATTCCATTTACAACTCCTTCTACTGCTTCATCTAAAGCTGCATCGTTATAAACAATATTGGCCGCCTTTCCACCTAGCTCAAGGGTAAGACCGACATCTCTTCCAGCTAATGATTTCTGTATGTACTTACCAACACTTGTGGAACCAGTAAAAGCAATTTTCTTTATATCTTTATGATTTACTAATTCGGAACCTGTAGTTCCATCACCAGTAATTAAATTAAAAACACCTTTAGGAAGACCCACTTCATCACATAGTTCTGCAAATAATAAAGCGGTTAGTGGAGTTGTCTCAGCAGGTTTTAAAACTACAGTATTTCCCGTTGCTAGCGCGGGAGCAACTTTCCATGAAAGCATTAATAATGGAAAGTTCCATGGAATAATTTGACCTACAACTCCATAAGGTTTTGAAATTCCACTACCCCATGCAAGATCAATCTTGTCAGCCCAGCCGGCATAGTAGAAAAAGTTTTGTGCAACTTGTGGAAGGTCAAAATCTCTAGATTCTTTTATAGGCTTTCCACCATCTAAGCTTTCTAAAACTGCAAACTCTCTAGATCTCTCTTGGATTAATCTTGCAAGCTTGAATAAATACTTTGATCTCTCTGATGGAGAGGTTTTACTCCATTGTTTGAGACCTTCTTTTGCCGCGTTTACAGCGAAATCTACATCCTTTTCATTACCAATTGAGATTGAGGATAAAACTTCTTCACTTGATGGAGATATTGTATCGAGATATTTCTTAGAATTTGGTGATACAAATTCCCCATTTATAAAATGACCATATTTTTTTTCTATTTTTACAATTTTTTCTGATTCAATTGATTCTGCGTATTCCCAATTATTCATAAATTACCCTCTTGGAAAATAATAACTTGATTGATAAGCATTAGTTTTTAGTTTTTTGATTTGTTTAAGTACATCATCTAACAAGCTTGATGCACCAAACCTAAAATAATCTGCGGAAAGCCAAGAACCGCCTAGCTCTTCATTAATAATTACTAAATATCGTATTGCATCTTTAGCGTCTCTAATACCACCAGCAACTTTTATCCCTCTCATTCCATACCCGTAGGATTCAAACTCACGAACAGTTCTTGCCATTATTAGGCACGCTTCCCTTGATGAACCATTAGATATCTTGCCGGTTGAAGTTTTTATAAAATCAGATCCTGCACATAAAGCAATTACACTTGCTTTCTTAATATTTTCATATGTTTTCAGTTCGCCAATTTCTAGTATTGTTTTTAGATGAATTTCTCCACAAACATCTTTTAGAGCCTTTATCTCTTCATAAACTTTTTTGTAATCTCCTTCAAAAAAAGCTTTTCTATTGATTACAATATCAATTTCATCAGCACCTTCATCAATTGCGAATTGAGTATCGGAAATTTTTGATTCTATAGGAGCTTGGCCACTTGGGAAATATGAAGATACAGATGCTACTTTAACATTTGAATCTTTTACAATTTTTTTAGCTGTCGATACAAGCGCTGGGTATACACATACAGCAGCAGCACTAGGTACATTGTCATCATTTGGATCTGGTGACATAGCTTTTGATGACATTTGGATAATTTTACCTTCAGTATCTTCACCCTCTAATGTTGTTAGGTCACACATGCTTACTATTTTTTCTAAAGCATCTAATTTAGATTCCCTTTTTATACTACGTGTAGCAAGAGAAGATACTCTATCAAGCACCCCAACCTCGTCAACTTTCACATTTCCAACTAGATCTGATGTTGTTGTCCAGTCGACAATGTTATTCATTGATAAATTTGTATTCATATTCTTATGGTATAACTTAATTTGCTATAAAGAAATAGTTAATTAATCAAGGGCCTCAATTTTTGCTTTAGCAGTGTCTATGTCACTTTCGGTAACATTGGCTATCCCTCCAAAAACAGTAAACATTTTTGACCAATCTTTTTCTTTCTTAAGAATATCTTTAGCTAATTCAGATCCAGTTTGTTCAATGTGTTTATTTAAGAAAGCTCTCAACTCAAGTAGATCAATATCATTCATCTCTCGAGATTCGGGTGCAGATTTTGATATGTATTGTGTAAAGTTCTTTTGAGTTTTTAATACAATTACTTTCCCACCAGTCATTCCTGCACCAAAATTAAACCCTACACTACCCAAGATGATTAATGTTCCACCTGTCATATACTCTGCTGCGTGTGCGCTACATCCCTCAACTACTGCTATTCCTCCACTGTTTCGAACACCAAATCTTTGACCAACTCTTCCTGAAATATAAAGTTGCCCACCTGTAGCTCCATATAGGATTGCATTACCCGCAGCATGGTAAGCACCCTTGTTTTTAGTACCCTGTGGAATAATAGTTATGCTTCCGCCACCCATTCCTTTTCCTACATAATCATTGGCACTACCAATAAGTTTAAGATTGATTCCATCCCTTATAAAAGCTCCAAAGCTTTGGCCAGCTGCACCAGACAAACTTATATGTGTTGGATTGTCTTTTAGAACTTCTCCTAATTTGTTGATTGATACTTCGCCTGAGACTCTTGCACCTATACTTCTATCTTCATTTGATACTGGATACTGAATAATTGTAGATTGTTTACTTCTCAAGCCTTTCATTATTTCTGAAGTGAGTCTTCTAGATAGACGGCCTTCATCGTGTCGTATAAAGCCAGGATGTTTTTTATCTGACACAGCATTTCTTAGTAACTTGTGCAAGCTTTTTGGAAGGTTATTATCCATTACTTTAAGACCCAGTAAGTCTGCATGGCCGATTAAATCATCTAGTGAATCTACATTAAAAATTTGAAGATAAGACCTAACATCCTCTGCAATAAATTTAAATAATTGCATTACTTGTTCTGGAGCACCGGTAAATTTAGCCCTTAGGTTCTCATCCTGTGTTGCAATACCAACTGGACAAGTATTTTCATGACATTGGCGGACCATCTTACAACCTAAAGCTAATAGGGGTAATGTTCCAAATCCATATCTATCAGCACCAAGTAATGTGGCAATGATAATGTCCTTAGGAGATCTGAGACCACCATCAACTTCAAGTAGTACTTTATCTCTCATATTATTTTCTACAAGAGCTTGATGAGTTTCACTTAAACCAAGTTCCCATGGTGAACCAGCATGTTTAATACTTGTCCATGGACTTGCTCCCGTGCCACCATCGCTACCAGCAATTGTAATAATATCTGCACCAGCTTTTGCTACTCCAACTGCTATAACACCTACACCTGGCTCAGAGACAAGTTTTACATTTACAGGATTGTTTGGATTAAATGTTTTTAAATCATAGATTAACTGTGCTAAATCTTCAATTGAATAGATATCGTGATGAGGTGGTGGTGAAATTAATGTCACACCCTCAACAGTATGCCTTAATTTTGCAATATGAGAATCTACTTTAAATCCAGGTAACTGTCCTCCCTCTCCTGGTTTTGAACCTTGAGCCATTTTAATTTGAAATTCTTCAGCAGATGCTAAATAATCAGGAGTTACACCAAATCTTCCTGATGCAATTTGTTTGATCTTTGAATTTTTTTCTGTTCCATATCTATCAGGGTCTTCTCCACCTTCACCAGAACCAGATTTAGCTCCTAAGCGATTCATCGCAATTGCTAGTGCTTGATGTGCTTCTTCGGACAGTGCTCCTAAAGACATTGAGCTAACAGTAAATTTTTGATAAATTTCTTCTAGTGAAGAGTCTTCATTTTCATTGCTAAATATTTTATTATTTTCTGGAAGGGTAAATAAATCACGAATTTGAACATTATCTCTGTCTTCTAACGAATCTAGATATTTGTTCCATTCCTCTCTATCACCAGATCTAACTGCCTTTTGTAATTTCAGGACTGTTACTGGAGATGTTACATGTGGTTCACTTCCCTTTTTATGTTTATAGAAGCCACCAATCTCAAGATCAAAAGGTTCTTCATTCCCAAAAATGAGTAAGTTTTCATTTATCTTGTCATATCCCAAACCTTCAGTTCTAGTGTAAGAATTTGAGAAAGCATCATTTGTCATTTCTTTATCGAGACCTATAATTTCATAAATTTCAGACCCTCGATAAGAAGAAACTGTACAAATACCCATTTTTGACATTATCTTTAACAGGCCTTTATTAAGTGCATCTCTATAATTTTCTTGAGCCTGTGCAGGTGATAAATTTAAATCTGGATTGTCAATTGAAAGTAGTCTTGCTTTTTCAAGGGCTAAATATGGCCAAACAGCTGATGCTCCATATGCGATGTGACACGATAAGTCATGTGCATCTCTTATCTCTCCAGATACAACTATCAGTGATGCTTTTAGTCTTACACCCTTGTTAATCAAGTGTTGATGAACTCTTCCAATCACTAATAGTGATGGGGCGACACTATTACCTTTTACTACATCTCTATCACTTAATATAATTAAAGACTTTTTGTTTATTACAGCCTCATAAACGTCCTCACATAATTTATCAAGAAATCCTTCAAGATTAGATTTTGTTTTATCAAAGCTGATATCAAAAACTTTTGATTTGTCTTTTGAAAATTCTTTTGAAACCAAAAGATCATAACTTCCTTTACTGAGAATTGGTGATTCAAGTGTTATGAGATTTGCTTGTTGAGATGTCTCTTTTAATATTGATCCTCTCTTTCCAAGATAAGTTTTAGTTGACATTACAAATCTTTCTCTTATCGGATCAATTGGAGGATTCGTTACCTGAGCAAACATTTGATGAAAATATCGACTCAATCTTGGTTTATTTTTACTCAATACTGCAAGTGGAGAATCATTACCCATTGAACCTGTTGGAATATCACCTTGGATCATCGGTAATAAAATTAATCTTTCCTCTTCTGGTGTATATTGGAAATATTCTGAGAGCAGATCTAGCTCAATCTCGTCTGGTTTATCACTAAATTCGGTATCAGCAACTAAAGGTTTTGTATTTACCCATTCTTTATATGGGTTTTTCTCAGCAAGTTTTTTTATTACTTCTTGTTCGTCTAATAACTCATCATTTTTGATACGATATCTAATTGTTTGTCCTGGCTCAAGTTGAGCAGTTTTATATGCACCGGCTTCAACTGAGGGACAAATACCTACTTCTGAGGCAGCTAAAATATATCTATCTGAAACCATCCATCTGAGTGGTCTCAATCCGCTTCTATCCAACCCTGCAATAATATCGTCTCCATCAGTAGCAACAATAGCTGCAGGACCGTCCCATGGTTCTGATAAGAATGCATGGTATTGATAATATGATTGCTGGTCTTTCGAAAATCTCGGGTTGTTTTCCCATGCTGAAGGAATAAGCATCTCTTGAGCATGAGCGAGTTTTCTTCCAGATTGAACAAGTAACTCTATTGCATTATCAAGTTGTCCAGAATCTGAAAGGCTTTCATTAATAAATGGTTTTAACCTCTCAATGTCATCTTTCCAAATGTTTGAAGAGGCATCCACCTCTCTAGCTTTCATCCAGGAATAATTAGCTCTAATTGTGTTTATTTCACCATTGTGTGCGAGCATTCTAAAAGGTTGTGCTTTATCCCATGTTGAACTTGTATTGGTAGAAAATCTTTGATGAAATACTCCATACCTTGTTTTGTACAAAGGATTTCTTAAATCCCAATAAAAATCTGCTGTCTGAGTGGCTGTAAAGAGACCTTTATATACAACTGTTTTACTCGAACACGAATTGATATGAATGTTGAGAAATTCATTTTTTTCAAGATCTGTTTCTAGTGATTTTCTGAAAAGATAAAGATATTTTTCAAAACTGTATTCATATTCTTTTGTGGAACAGATGACAGCTTGATAAATTCCAGGTTTTGAATTTTTTGCCATTGTTCCTAGGATTTCTTTGTCTGTAGGAACTTTTCTCCAATAGAGTAGCTTAATGTCAAACTCTTCAAGCTTGTTGTCAATTAGCTCAATTGACTCGGTAATATTTTTTGGATCAAAAAAGCAAGAGATCAATCCTAATTTTTCTTTTTCTCCAAGTGTGATTCCTCTTTCAACTAATTCAGCTTCAATTAACTCGAAAGGAATCTCTGTAAGTACTCCAGCTCCATCTCCGGTTCCATCCGCAAACTTGGCACCTCTATGGTCGAGGTTAGAAAGACATTCTAGAATTTTTAAAGTCATCCCATGTGTCCTAGGGATACCTCTTGATGCAATAAAACCTACACCACAAGAATCTTTTTCTTCGAATTGAAATGTCATAAGTATGACAATTTTACTATGAATAAAGGGTTATTTAAATAAGAAAACCAGCCTTAAAAATCTTTAGGGGGGGACCTAAAATTAGCTGGTTTTCTTAATTATTTGTTACTTTTTAGTGATGAAATCTCCATATGCTGATGTTCCGTGCTCTGTAGCATCCAACCCAGCAATTTCTTCTTCAGCTGTAACTCTAAGTCCAACTGTTGAATCAATAACTTTAAACACAAGGAAAGATGTTCCATATGCCCAAGCACCAATTGCTAAAATACCAATTAATTGTGGTAGAAACAATGTGGCTCCTCCACCGTAGACTAAACCATCTGTAGTATCAAAAATTGCCACAGCTAGTACGCCCCAGATACCACATATTCCATGAACTGAGACAGCACCTACAGCATCATCAAATCCTTTTTTCTCTAAGAAGTTGATTGAGTACACAACTAACACACCTGATACCAAACCGATTAGAACTGCACCTAAGTTGTTTACATTTGCACAACCAGCAGTTATTCCAACTAAACCAGCTAAAGCACCATTTAAGGTCATACCAACATTTGGTTTCCCGGAAATCATTGATGTATACATCGCAGTTATAGAACCTGCAGAAGCTGATAAAGTAGTTGTTACTGCAATTGCTGCAAGGTCAACATCTACTGCTGCTAAAGCAGATCCAACGTTAAATCCATACCATCCAAACCAGAGGATAAATACACCAAGTGCTCCAGCTACCATTGAGCTTCCAGGTATTACTTGAGGGTTTCCATTATCGTCGTATTTTCCGATTCTTGGACCCACAATTTGAACACCAGCTAGGGCTGCAAAGCCACCAACCATGTGTACAACACCAGAACCTGCAAAGTCAATGAAACCTAAGTCACCGAGCCAACCTTGACCACTCCAGACCCAGTGGGTAACTATTGGATAAATTACACCACATATAAATGGTTGAAATAATAAGTATGCGCTAAATTTTGTTCTTTCTGCGACTGCACCAGAAACAATTGTTGCTGCAGTTGCCGCAAAGACTACTTGGAAGAAGTAGGTAATTGAGTCACCTTCCAAAAAGAAACTACCATAGGCTAAAAATCCACCAAGAGTAGTTCCACCGTATGCCAATGCAAATCCAAATGCCCAATAGGTAATTGCACCGACGGAAAAGTCCATAAAGTTTTTCATAACTATATTGACTGAGTTTTTAGATCTTGTAAATCCGGTCTCCACAAGCATAAAGCCAGGTTGCATAAACATGACTAAAATACCTGCAACTACAATCCACAAACTATCTACATAAGTTGCTAGTTCCATTTTTTAAATCTCCTTTTGTAACAACCTAATTAAATATAGATGTTAAGAGACCTCTTAAAAGTTAAATGATTATTACCGGAATGTTTCATAAATGTTTCACAAAAATGTAGTCTTTGTGATTTAAAAGTCTATTCTTAAAGTGTTATGTCAAAAAACGTATTAGTTTGTGTAGCTTGGCCATATGCAAGCGGATCTAGACATCTAGGTCATATAGGCGGAGCTTATTTGCCGGCAGATATATTTGCAAGATATAACAGACTGATAGGCAATAACGTAATTATGGTATCTGGAAGTGATGTTCACGGAACACCAATAACTGTAAGAGCAGATGATGAAGGTGTTGAACCAATCGAGATAGTAAATCGATATCATAATGAATTTCTCGGCTATTGGGATAAATTGAACATTCAATGGGATAACTACACAACAACAATGACCGATAATCATAAAGAAGTTACTCAGGAAATGTTTTTAAAAATAAAAGAAAATGGCTTCATTGAGAAAAACAAAAGCATTCAGGCTTTTGATCCACAAGAAAAAAAGTTTTTACCTGATAGATATGTTGAGGGTGAATGTCCAAAATGTAATTATTTAGAGGCAAGAGGTGACCAATGTGACTCTTGCGGTACGACTCTTGATCCTGAAGAGCTTATAAATCCTAAAAGTAAAATTAACGGAAATAATGCCGAGTTCAAAGAGACCGAACATTATTTTTTAAAGTTAAGTGCTCTTAATGACAAGCTTTCCGAATGGCTAAATAGTAAAGAAGGTTGGAGACCTCACGTTATAAATTTCTCCAAATCATTTGTAGAAGAAGGTTTACAAGATAGAGCAATAACAAGAGATCTTGACTGGGGAATAGATATTCCAGAAAATGAATTAGGTGATGGAAAAAAAATATATGTATGGTTTGAAGCAGTAATTGGTTATTTATCAGCTGCAAAAGAGTGGGCAGTAAATAATGGCACACCTGATGCATGGAAAGATTTTTGGCTAAATGAGGATGCGGAGTCTTATTATTTTGTTGGAAAAGACAACGTTCCTTTTCATGCAATAATATGGCCTGCCATGTTACTTGCATATGGTGATTTAAACCTACCAACGAACGTTCCAGCAAACCAATACATATTAATAAAAGGTGAAAAGGCATCTGCAAGTAGAGGTGTTGGAAAAACTTTAAACGATTATCTCGATGAATGGAATCCGGACTCATTGAGATATGCTCTAGCAAGTATCCTGCCCGAGCAGAATGATTCTGAAATCTCAGAAGATGAAATGATTAGACGCAATAATGAAGAACTTGTAGCAGCATGGGGGAATTTAGTTCAAAGAGTATTTTCCCAATATATAAATAATTTTGAAAATTTAGAATTTGATTTTGAATTAACCGATGTTGACAAAAAAATAATCGATGAAGGCAATGATTGTTTTGAAAAGACTGGTGAATTAATCGAAAAGGTCGAACTCAAATCATCACTTCAGTCAGTTATGGGCTATGTAAATAAAATTAATGCTTATCTAAATGAAACAGAACCATGGAAAGTTATAAAAGAAGACAGTTCTAGAGCAACAGCAATACTTCATACATCTCTTACGGCAATAGAAGCATGTGCATCATTATTTACTCCTTTTATGCCAACAACATCTGAGATTGTAAAGGGTGCAATTGAAAAAAATACGAATAATAATTGGTCCGTAAACGACATAAAAAAAGGTGCCCCATTACAAGACATAGGACACCTTTTTAAAAAATTTGATTAGCTTTTTGTAGCTTGAAATACCTCATCTATTTCATTAATCAAACCTAGAAGCTCCTCGCCTACTGCAGGATCTTCTGTTTTCTTTGCTTCTCCAGCTTTTTTTGTTGCATTCCAGAAAAGATCATGAACATTTGGGAATTTTTCAAGGTGTTCTGGCTTGAAATAATCTGTCCACAATACCCATAGATCTTTTTTAACCTCTTCAGCCATATCTTCTTTGATGGTGATGCAACGTTGCTTGAATGCAGGATCATCAGATTCTTGATATTTTTTGGAGGCATTTACAACTGACTCTGCATTGATTCTTGCTTGTGCGGGATCATAAACACCGCATGGCAAATCACAATGAGCATGAGCTACTCTTGTTGGTTTAAATAACTTCATAAATCTCCTTTAGTAATCTACTATTAATTTTAATAACAAAAAAACTATATGATTAAAAGCATTGCACGGATATTAAATATTAGAAACCTTCTTATCATCGCTGTCTATTTATTTCTTAAAAATAACAAAGATGGAACATACAGAGCGTATGAAATCAAAGAAGAAAGTATGGAGCCATCATTGCACGAAGGCGATTACGTATTAGCAATAAAAGTATCAGAACCATTAAATCGTGGAGATATTGTAATTTACGAATATACTCCAAAAAATATTGAAATAATTAAACGAGTTATTGGACTTCCAGGTGAAACAATTTCAAATGAAGATGGCGTTATCAAAATTAATGGAAAAACTATGAATGATACCTGGGGTAACGGTGAATCAGTTTCTTTTGAGGCCACTACATTGCAGGAAGACGAAATATTTGTGTTAGGAGATAATAGGCAAAAATCTTCTAGTGATTCTTCATCTATTGGTGCAATTAAAGTTGAGGATTGTTGGAAACTAAGATACCTGTATTGGCCCTATCACAAGTTTAAGAGTTATGAGTAATTTAATTTGTACCTGGTGCAAGAGAGAGATGACCTACCTTCATGGTCATGGAGCTTGTATTAACAATCAATGCCCTATGTTTGGTTTGAACCAAGCGGAATGTTGTGATGGTGAAACTGTTTCAAACTGTGCCTCACCACAAAAAAATGAAATAACATTATCCCCGCGTGGATTAAACTAAGCAGGTAAAGTTAAATTATGAGTGAAGAAAAACCTTTAAACGTACCTGAATATCTATTGATTAGATCTGCAGAAGCAAGAGCTAAGCATTTAGGTATTTCTGTCGAGCAAGCTTTAGCTGAAATTAAAGGAGAATCCCAGCCGGTTGAAGAAGTTGTTGAGGAACCTGTCGCTGAAGTTGAAGAAGTTGTTGAGGAACCTGTAGAAGAAGAACCAGTAGTTGAAGAAGTTGTTGAGGAACCTGTAGTTGAGGAACCCGTAGAAGAACCAGTAGTAGAAGCTGAAGAAACAAATCAGGAAGTAAGCATTGAAAATAAAACTGTTGAGTCTATACCAGCTGTAACAATTCGTTTTGCTGGTGATTCAGGTGATGGTATGCAATTAGTTGGTACTAGATTTACCGACACTTCTGCATTATTTGGAAACGATCTTGCTACTTTGCCTGCGTTCCCTGCTGAAATTAGAGCTCCTCAAGGAACAGTTGCAGGTGTATCTTCTTTCCAAGTACAAATTGCTGATTTTGATATTTTGACACCGGGAGACGCCCCTGATGTTTTAGTTGCTATGAACCCTGCTGCTTTAAAAGCTCACCTACAAGATTTAACACCAAACGGAATGTTGATATTAAACGAAGATGCTTTTGATGAAAAGAACATTAAAAAAGCAGGTTATGAAATAGATCCAAGAGAATCTGAAGAGCTTGATGGTTATAGAGTTTTTCAAGTCCCAATGGAAAAACTTACAAAGGAAGCTTTGCAGGAATTTGATTTACCTGGAAGAGCAGTCCTTCGTTCCAAAAATATGATTGCTCTTGGTTTAATTTCTTGGACTTTTAACAGAGATCTTAAAGATACTGAAAATTGGATAAACGATAAATTTAAGAACCTACCTGAGGTAGCAAAAGCAAACATCAAAGCTCTTAAAACTGGATACAACTTTGGCATTACAGTTGAGGCATTTCACCATACTTATAAAGTAGACAAGGCGTCATTACCAGCTGGAGAGTATACAAATATAAATGGAAATATCGGTTTAAGTTGGGGGCTTATTGCGGGTGCTAAAAAAGCTAATCTCGATCTGTTTTACGGAAGTTATCCTATTACTCCTGCATCAGATATATTGCATGAATTATCAAAACACAAGAATTTCAATGTTTTAACTTTCCAAGCCGAAGATGAAATTGCGGCTGCTGCAGCAGCTGTAGGTGCTTCTTTTACAGGTAAGCTTGCAGTTACAGGAACCAGTGGACCAGGTCTTGCTTTAAAAAGTGAAACCATATCTTTAGCACTGTCTGCGGAATTACCATTAGTAGTAGTTAATGTTCAAAGGGGTGGGCCATCAACAGGACTACCTACAAAACCAGAACAATCTGATCTAATGTTTGCAATGTACGGACGTCACGGAGAAGCTCCTTTACCAGTAATTGCAGCTAAATCACCATCTCATGCTTTCTATGCAGCATTTGAGGCAACACGTATTGCTCTTAAATATATGACACCTGTTATTTTATTGTCCGATAACTATGTTGCTACCGGTTCTGAGCCTTGGAAATTACCTGAGATTGAAAATCTTGATGAATTGGGAACAAATTTAACCACTACATATAACACTGAGAATGGATTTTTACCATTTTTTAGAGATTACGAAACTAATGCTCGACCATGGGCTATTCCAGGGGTACCCGGTTTAGAGCATCGCGTAGGTGGTCTAGAAAAAGAAGATGGAACTGGAAATGTTTCTTATGACACTGATAATCACCAATATATGACAGATATGAGAGCATGGAAAATTGAAAATATAGCAAATGATATTGACCCACTTGAAATAAATGGAGACATATCATCAGATACTCTCATTTTGGGTTGGGGATCAACTTTTGGTGGTATCACACAAGCTGTAAACAGACTCAATTCAAAAGGTGTAAAGGTAGCAAGTGCACACTTCACACATGTCAATCCTTTCCCAGACAACACAGCTGAAGTTTTGAGTCAATTTAAAAACATCATTGTCCCTGAATTAAACACTGGCCAATTGTCAAAACTTTTACGTGCACGTTATCTTGTCGATACTGTCGGAATTAATAAAGTTGAAGGTTTACCTTTTACAGCTTGTAGCTGAGGAAGAACCAGTAGTTGAAGAGGTTGTAGAAGAAGTTGTAGCTGAGGAAGAACCTCAAGAAGAAGTTGGAATACCAGAACACCTCATAATGAGATCCGCTGAAGCACGTGCAAAAGCATTAGGTATACCTGTTGAGCAAGTTTTAGAAGAGATGAGTGCAGATAAACCAGCAGCAGAAACCCAGGAGCCAATTGTTGAAGAAGAGCCAGTTGTTGAAGAAGTAAAATCAGATACATCTGAAGAACCAGCAGCGGAGGCTCAAGAACCTGTTGTTGAGAGAGTTGTTGAAAGGGTCACTGAAAGAGTAACTGAGAGAATTATCGAAAAAGTTGATGAGACTTTACCTGAGAATAAAGAACTTGTTAAAGATGTCGAAGAAGAAAGAAACAAGGTAGAGGAAGAGAAAAAAGAGGAAGTAAAGACTGATGAGTAAAATTCCTCTCTCATATAAAAGAGCTGACTTTGCTAGTGACCAAGAGGTTAAATGGTGCCCTGGGTGCGGTGATTATACAATTCTTGCTTCTGTACAAAACTTTATGACTGAATTAGGTATCAGAAAAGAAAATATTGTGTTTGTATCTGGTATTGGTTGTGCAGCAAGATTTCCTTACTACATGAACACATACGGTTTACATTCAATTCATGGTCGTGCTCCTGCAGTAGCAACTGGAGTAAGTGCATCTAACCCAGATCTTTCAGTTTGGGTAGTTTCAGGTGATGGTGACGCACTATCTATTGGAGGAAACCACTTAATTCATGCATTGAGAAGAAATGTAAACATGAAGATTTTAATGTTCAATAATCAAATATATGGACTTACCAAAGGACAGTATTCCCCTACCAGTGAAGAAGGAAAGAAAACAAAATCTTCTCCTTTTGGTTCTGTAGAGCTTCCACTAAACCCAATGAGTTTAGCCTTAGGAGCTGAGGCATCATTTGTTGCAAGGTCAATTGATATGGATAGAGATCTCACAGCAGAGGTACTTCGAGCAGCATCTGAACATGAAGGTTCAGCTTATGTTGAGATTTATCAAAACTGTAATGTGTTTAATGACAAAGCTTTTGAGCAGTTAACTTCGAAGGAAGGAAAAATAGCAAATCGTATAAATCTAAAGCATGGTGAGAAAGTTATCTTTGGAGCAGAAGATGAAAATGCTGTAACAATTCGTGATGGAGAAGCAGTCATTGTCAAAAGATCAGAGATAGATGATAGTGAGATTTATGTTCATGACATTACAAAAGATAACCCTTCAATTGCTTTTTCATTATCAAGATTATCTCATGGGCCTTATGGACCAACACCAGTAGGTATCTTTAGACAAGTTGAAAGAGATACTTACAATGATGAAGT
>LULE01001417.1_pt1 | contig 17572 bp, 10 predicted proteins | sample 728231 | NCBI WGS metagenome assembly LULE01 (sample SAMN03860297, study PRJNA289734) | marine metagenome | biome: seawater column; feature: ocean; material: water; isolation source: Red Sea water column Station 192 - depth 10m | place: Saudi Arabia: Red Sea | collected 2011-10-15 | depth 10 m | reverse complement strand
CCCGAACCCGGGTGGAAGTGGGTGCCGCGCTGGCGGACGATGATCTCACCGGCGTTGACCAGCTGGCCGCCGAAGCGCTTGACGCCGAGGCGCTGAGCGTTGGAGTCGCGGCCGTTCTTGGTGGACGCCGCACCCTTCTTGTGTGCCATGGGATGAGTTCCTTCGTGGTTGTCGCTGACGCTGCCTGACGGCGGCTCAGAGGGAGATGTCGGTGACCTTGACCTGGGTGTACTTCTGGCGGTGACCCTGGCGCTTCTTGTAGCCGGTCTTGTTCTTGTACTTCTGGATGACGATCTTCGGGCCCTTGGTGCCGCCGAGGACCTCGACGGTCACGGCGGCCTTGTCGAGCCCGGTCGAGGTGACGGTCTCGCCGTCGACGGCCATGACCACAGGGAGGGTCAGGGTCTCGCCCACCGGCGTGGTGACCTTGTCGATCTCGATCCTTCTGCTGGGTGGCGCCAGCGCGCACGATCGCGTACACCGCGGTCTCCTTCGTCGAACTCGTCTACGTCTGGTACTGCTGGGATCTGGGTCCGGGGCACCTGCCCGCGCCGGTGCCTCCGTGGAGGAGGTCGGCGACGCTGCGGGGGCCACGCGGAGAGCGGCGCGCTCCGGGGCGCACCGAACGTCAATAGTACGCACCTGCCGGGCGGCCCCGCAAAACGTCAGCGCTTGCGCGAACCCTTGCGCTTGACCGGCACGTGCTCCACGCTCGGGGCGCTCGCCGGCTCGGTCTCCGCCGTGCCCGGCTCGACCGTGCCGCTGACCGGGGGCTCACCGACGCCGCTGGGGGCGTCGGCCTGCTCCATGGTCGGCACCGAGCCCTGCGAGGCACTGCGCGTCGAGCGGCTCGAACGGGTCCGGGTGACGACCTTCGGCGCCTCCGTGGGCGCCGGGGCGGCCGGTTCGGGTGCGCTGGGCTGCGTCGTCGGGTCCACGACCACGGCCGCGGCCTCCCCCGTCGTCAGGGGCGTCGTACGCCGGGCGGCGCGACGCGTCCGCGTCACGACCCCCTGGCTGCCGGCAGGCTTGTCGGCCTCCCTGTCGGCCTCCTGGTCGGCGGGCACCTCCGCGTGCTGCTCGGCCGGCTGCTCAGCGGCGGGCGTGGGCTCCTCAGCCACCGGCTCGGCCACCGGTTGGGGAACCGGCTCGGACGCAGTGTCCTGCGCCGGCTCGGTCGACTCGAGGGCTTCGGCGGCGGGCGCCTTCGGCTGCGAGCTGCGCCTGCGCTGGCGCTGCTGCACCTGCGGCTTCTCGGGCGCCTGCTCCGGAGCCTTGTCAGGCGCGTCCTGGGTGCTCGTCGGCTCCTCGGCGGGCGTGTCCTGCGACTGGTCCTCGGCGGGCTCCTCGGTCTGGGCCGCCCTGTCGGCCCGCGCCATGGCGGCGACGTCCTTGGGCGAGGGAGCCCCACCCTGGTTGCCGGCCTGGTTGCCGGCCTGGTTGCCGGCCTGGTTGGACTGGTCGCCACCGCCCTTGCCCTTGCCTCCGCGCGAGCGACGTCCTCGGCCACCGCGGTCGTCGTCGTTGCCGCCGCCCTTGGGCTCCACCGGGTGGTCGTGGACGACCAGGCCGCGGCCCTGGCAGTGGGTGCAGGTCTCGCTGAAGGCCTCGAGCAGGCCGGTGCCGATCCGCTTGCGGGTCATCTGCACCAGGCCCAGCGAGGTCACCTCGGCGACCTGGTGACGGGTCCGGTCACGGCCCAGGCACTCGACCAGGCGCCGCAGCACCAGGTCGCGGTTGGACTCCAGGACCATGTCGATGAAGTCCACGACGATGATGCCGCCGATGTCGCGCAGCCGCAGCTGGCGCACGATCTCCTCGGCCGCCTCCAGGTTGTTCTTGGTGACGGTCTCCTCCAGGTTTCCCCCGGAGCCGGTGAACTTGCCGGTGTTGACGTCGACGACGGTCATCGCCTCGGTGCGGTCGATGACCAGCGAGCCGCCCGAGGGCAGCCACACCTTGCGGTCCAGGCCCTTGGCGATCTGCTCGTCGACGCGGTACGCCGCGAAGACGTCCTTGCCGGCGTCGCGACCCTCCGTGGCCGGCTCGAAGCGCTCGAGACGGTCGGCCAGGTCCGGGGCGACGTGCTGGACGTAGTCCTGCACGGTCGACCAGGAGTCGTCGCCCTGGATGACGAGCTTGGCGAAGTCCTCGGTGAAGAGGTCGCGGACGACCTTGAGGGTCAGGTCAGGCTCGCCGTACAGCAGCTGGGGCGCGGAGCCCTTGGACTTCTTCTCGATGTCCTCCCAGCGGGCCTTGAGCCGCTCGACGTCGCGGGTCAGCTCCTCCTCGCTGGCGCCCTCGGCCGCGGTGCGCACGATGACGCCGGCGGAGTCGGGGACGATCTCCTTGAGCAGCGCCTTGAGGCGGGCCCGCTCGGTGTCGGGCAGCTTGCGGGAGATGCCGGAGGTGGTGCCGTCGGGCACGTAGACCAGGAAGCGGCCGGCCAGACTGACCTGGCTGGTCAGGCGGGCACCCTTGTGACCGATCGGGTCCTTGGTGACCTGCACCAGGACCGACTGGCCCGAGGAGAGCACCGACTCGATCTTGCGCGGCTGGCCCTCCTTGTGACCGAGCGCGGACCAGTTGACCTCGCCGGCGTACAGCACGGCGTTGCGGCCCTTGCCGATGTCGATGAACGCGGCCTCCATCGAGGGCAGGACGTTCTGCACCCGACCGAGGTAGACGTTTCCGATCAGCGAGGTCTGCGACTCGCGGGCGACGTAGTGCTCGACGAGCACCTTGTCCTCCAGCACGCCGATCTGGGTGAGGTCCTCGCGCTCGCGGATGACCATGACCCGCTCGACGGACTCGCGACGGGCGAGGAACTCGGCCTCGGAGACGATCGGGGCGCGGCGACGGCCGGCCTCGCGGCCCTCGCGGCGGCGCTGCTTCTTGGCCTCGAGCCGGGTCGACCCGCTCAGCGCGGTGATCTGGTCCTCGCCGGTGCGCGAGCTGCGGACCTTGGTGACGGTGTTGGCCGGGTCGTCCCCGCCGCCCCCGTCGCCCTCACCGGAGCGACGGCGTCGCCGGCGGCGGCGCGAGCTGCTCGAGCCCTCGCCCTGCTCGCCCTGGTCGTCCTTGCCGCCCTGGCTGCCCTGGCCATCACCGGACTGGTCACCCTGGTCGCCGGACTGCTGGTCCTTGCCGCCGTCCTGGCTCTTGTCGGCCTGTCCGTTGGACTGGTCGCCGGACTGGCCGCCGGACTGGTCGCCGGACTGGTCGTCACCCTGGTCGTTGCCACCCTGGCCACCACCACCGCCACCGCGGCGGCGACGACGGCCGCCCCGACGGCGCCGGCGACGACCGGAGGACGAGCCGCCCTCGCCGGAGTCGTCCTCGTCGTCGCTGTCGTCGGCGTCCTGGGACTCGACGTCCTGGCCGTCCTGCTCCTCGGCGTCCGCGGCGGTGGACTCGTCGTCCTCGTCCTCGTCCTCCGCGGCCGGCTCGGCCTGCTTCGGCTTCGTCGACTTCTTCGCCTTGGTGGCCTTCGAGGCGTCGGGGGCCTGGAACAGCGGGACCGGCGCGCCGGTGGTCGCCGCCTCGCTGACCTCGGCGGGCTCCTCCGTGGGCTCCTCCGCGGTGGGGGTCGGCTCGGCCGGGGCCTGGGCCTTCCTGCTGCGCGAGGTGGTCTTCTTCGCGGCGGCCTTCTTGGCCGGCTTCGCGTCCGCGGTCTCACCGGCCCCGGCGTCAATCCCAGCGTCGATCCCAGCGTCGGCAGGCGCCTCGGCCGCGGGAGCGGCCTTCTTGGCGGCGCGCTTGGCGGGCGCCTTCTTCGCGGGAGCGACCGGGGCCGACTCCTCCGCAGCCTGACCCGCCTCGGCAACCTCGGCGGCGGGAGCGGCCTTGGCGGCGGTCTTGCGGGTGCGGGTCGTCTTCTTCACCACGGGAGCGGTCTCGGCGGCAGCCTCGTCGAGCGGTAGCTGCTGGTCACCCGTCATGTCGGGTGCCGCGTCGGTCGCCTCGACGGCCTTGGCGGTGGTCTTCTTGGCGGCCGTCTTCTTGGCCGTGGTCTTCTTCGCAGCGGTCTTCTTCGCGGCGGTCTTCTTGGCGGCCGTCTTCTTGGCCGCGGTCTTCTTCGCCGGCTTCTCGGCGGGTGCCTCAGCGGCGGCCTCGGTGGCCTCGCCGCCCGGGGCGCTGGTGGTGTCGACGGCAGGGGTGACCGGCTCGTCGCCGACCTGGAACTCGTCGGGCATGTGTGCTGCTCCTCGGCCCGGGCGCGGGATGCGCAGCGTCCGGGCAGGTCCATCGCCTCGACCACGGTGGGCCGGGCGCAAGTCTTGTCGTGGCGGCGACTTCCTCCGTCGGTGCGTCACCTCGGCCGGCCCTCGCGAACCCGCCTGGCCGCGTCGCGGTCTGGCGACGACCTGTCCTCGGTGTGCCGGCCCTTGCGCGGGACCGGCGAGAACGTCGTCGGGTCGTCGGCCGCCGCGCGGTCCCAGCGGGCACCGGGGTGACCGTCGGGCTCGTGCAGCGGTCGGAGACCGTGGCGAGTATCGCACACGGCTCCCCGGGCGGTGGTGTTCCCGCGCACCCCGGCGCGGCCCCGCCGACCGGTCACCGCCCCGTGGGGGGTCAGGCCAGGGGGTCGCCGACCTCACCGGTGTCGGGGTCGAGCGGCCCCTGGGCCTGCCGGGTGAGCAGCGGCGCGGAGCCGGCCTCCAGGCCCGAGACCTGGGTGAGCCCGCGCAGCACGTCGTCGGGTCGCACGGCCGGGGTGGTCGCGTGGCGGAGCACCAGCTCCAGCCGGGCGCCCTGGTCGTGCGGGGCGACGGTGAGGGAGACGACGGCGGCGCGGCAGTCGAACTCGCGCAGCCCCTTCTTGGTCATCCGCTCGACCAGGACGCTGTCGTGGGCCAGGAAGCCCTCGACAGCGGCGGCGGTGACGTCGGGGGCGCTCACGACGTCGATGGTCCAGCGGCTCGCGTCGAGCCGGTCGGCCAACGACCCGCCGGGCGACTCCACGACCTGCAGGACGTCCAGACCCGGGGGCAGCGCCTCCTCGAGCTCGGCGTGCACCTCGGCGGGGTCGACGACCTGGGCGAGGGCGATCTCGAGGTACTCCGCCTCGCTGGCCGAGCCGGTCGGTGCCGCGCCCGCGTAGGAGATGCGAGGGTGCGGGTTGAACCCCGAGGAGTAGGCCATCGGGATCCGGGCCCGGAAGACCGCGCGCTCGAAGGCGCGCGAGAAGTCCCGGTGGCTGGTGAATCGGAGCCGGCCGCGCTTGGCGTACCGGATCCTCAGACGCTGGACCGGAGGGGCCTGCTGCTCGGGCTGCTCACGCACGGAGCACAGGGTAGGTGAGGTCACCGGGGTCGCACCGCATCGCCGGCGAGGGGTAGACGGTGCCGACCCGCTCCCCCGCCAGCCACGCGGTGAGCCGCGCCGACTCGCGTCGCAGCGCCTCCCGGCCGGCAGCCGGGACGTCCTCGAGCAGCCGGACGGCCACGGTGGCGTCGTCGTCCTGCACCCAGCAGCCGACGACGCGTCCGTCCCACCACGCCGTGGTGCCGGCGTTGCCGTTGCGGTCGAAGAGCGCCGGCCCGTGCTCCCCCAGGTGGAAGGCCCGCTCCTTCCAGCCCATCACGGTGGGGTCGAGCACCGGCAGCAGCGCCGCCCACGGCTCGACCGGGTCGACGGGCTCGACGTCGTCGGGCAGGAGGTACGCCGGCGCGCCGGACTCCAGGGAGACCTCGACGGCCCCGACCTCGGCCAGGGCCGCGCGGACCGCTCCCTTGGTCGCGCCCAACCACCACACCAGGTCGGTCTCGGTGCCGGGGCCGAACCGGGCGAGCCAGCGGCGCACCAGCTCGGCGTAGCCGTCCGCCGACGACAGGGGCGCCGGCACCTCGCCGAGCCACGAGTCGGTGGTGCGCCAGCGGGGTCGGAAGATCCGCCAGTGCGTGGTGTTCGCGCCGCGGACCACCCGTGCGTCCGCGCCGAGCAGGGTCAGGAAGCGCCCCGGGTTGAGCTGGGAGGAGCGGAGGTCGGCGCGCACGTCGATGGTCGGGACCGCGGCGCGCAGCTCGGTCATCGTCAGCCCCTCGGGGGCGGCGGCGAGGGCGTCGAGCACCTCCGCGTCGGCGCCGGCCAGCCACGCGTCAGGGTCGTCCGTGAGGCCGGCTGCGCGGAGGTCTCGGTGCAGCCGCCCGCGCTCGCCTCCGGCGGTGCGTGCCGCGGCGCTGCCCCACGCCGCCGGCAGCAGGTCGCGCGGGAACACGAACAGGGTGCGGCGCATCGCCAGCTGCTTGACCAGGCTGCGCTCGGTCTCCAGGGTGGCGACGACCTGCTCGCGGGTGACCCCGTCGACGCGGGCGTGCACCGAGAGGTGGACGGTGGCCGGCTCGGTGGAGTGCAGCACCACGACCGACCGGGTCGCCTCGACCGGGTCGGCGGCCCGGTGGACGGGGTGGATCGCGTGCCGGGCGGCCAGCCGCGCCCGGCGCTCGTCGTCGGGGACGGTGCGGGCGCTCATGGGCCGCCATCCTGCCCCCACCCACCGACAGCACCACCCGCCCCCGTGGCCGGCCGGTCCGGGTGCGAGCATCGGCCGGTGACCCGTCGTACCTCCGTGCTGTTCTGGGTCGGCCTGGTCCTGCTCTCGGTCAACCTGCGCCCGGCCGCGGTGAGCGTCGGACCGGTCCTGGAGGAGGTCCGTGCCGGCCTGGCGATGTCGAGCCCGGAGGCGGCGCTCCTGACCTCGCTGCCGGTCCTGGCGTTCGCGGTGGTCGGCGCCATGGCGCCGCTGGCCGCCCGACGGGTGGGGCTGCACCGCGTGACCCTGCTGGCGATGCTCGCCGTCACGGCCGGGCTCCTGGCGCGAGCCCTGACCGACAGCGACGAGCTCTTCCTCGTGCTCTCGTTCGTGGCCGTCGCCGGTGCGGCGCTCGCGAACGTGCTGATCCCCTCGCTGGTCAAGCAGCACGTCCCGGACCGGATCGGCCCCGCGACCGCGCTCTACTCGACCGTGCTGGCGGTCGGCCTGACCGGTGCGCTGATGCTGACGGTCCCGCTCAGCAGCGCCCTCGCCAGCACCGGCGACGTCGAGGACGGGTGGCGGTGGGGCCTGGGGTCGTGGACCGTGCTGGCCGCCCTCGCCGTCCTCCCCTGGCTGGCGTTGGCCCGCCACGACCGGATCACCGCGTCCGCGGGTCACGCCGTGCGGTTCCTGGCTGTCGCCCGCACGCCGTTGGGGGCCTCGTTGGCGGTCTACTTCGGCCTGCAGTCGCTGCAGGCCTACGCGATCTTCGGCTGGTTCGCCCAGCTGTGGCGCGACGCGGGGTTCTCGCCGGCGGAGGCCGGGCTGCTCGTCGGCCTGCTCACCGGCACCACCATCCCGTTGTCCTTCGTGCTCCCCCGTCTCCTGGTGCGCGCGAAGCGTCCCGCGACGCTGCTGCTGGGAGTCGCAGCCTGCTACCCGGTGGCCTACGGGGGGCTGATGGTCGACCCGGTCTCGCTCGCCCCGGTCTGGGCCGTGCTGACCGGGATCGGCACCACCACCTTCCCGCTGGCGCTCACGCTGATCGGGCTGCGGGCGCGCACCCCCGAGGGGACGGCCACCCTGTCGGCCTTCTCCCAGTCCGTGGGCTACCTGATCGCGGTCGCGGGACCCTTCGTCGTCGGCAGCCTGTACGCCGTCACCGGCGGGTGGACGGTCCCCCTGTGCTTCCTCCTGGCACTGGTGGTGCCGATGGCCTGGCTCTCGGTCGGGCTGGCGCGACCGGCGTACGTCGAGGACCAGCTGCCCGCCGCCCGCCGCTGAGGCTGCGGGCGGGCGACGGGCGACGGGCGACGGGCGGACGGGCGTCGGGTCAGGAGACCGTCAGCGAGGTGTCGTCGACGACGAAGCTGGTGCCGAGCGCGGAGTCCTCGGTGCCGAGCAGCTTGACGGTGACGGTCCTGCCGGTGAACGCACTCAGGTCGAAGCTGCGGGTGACGAAGCCGGTGCCCTCGTCGAGGTTGGAGTACGTCGCCAGCGTGGTCGTCGAGCCACCGGAGACGACCTGCACCCTGAGGGTGTCGTAGGCGATGGTGGTCGTGGTCTCGGCACTGCTGATGTAGAGCTTCATCGACAGGGTCGCACCGCTCGCGGCGGGGATGGTGACCTGCTGGCTCACGGTGTCGGTGCGAGTGGTGCCGTAGCCGTTGAGCCAGGCCTTCCAGGTGCCGCTGGCCGCCGGGGCGCCGGAGTCGTCGGTGATGACACCGGAGCTGGCCGACCAGGAGACCGCGCCGGACTCGAAGCCGGGGTTGGCCAGCAGGTTGCCGGAGCCGACCGGCGGCTCGGTGGTGCCGCCGGTGACCAGGGAGTGGAGCAGCCGGTCGGGCGAGCCGCTGCCGGCGCCGGTGACCTTGCCGGTGGTGGCACCGCCCACGATCGCGCTGGTCACCGTGCTCGGCGAGGCGCTGGGCGAGCCCTGGAGGTAGAGCGCGGCGACGCCGGCGACGTGCGGGGTGGCCATCGAGGTGCCGGAGATGGTGTTGGTCGCGGTGGTGGAGGTGTACCAGGCCGAGGTGATGCTCGAGCCGGGCGCGAACAGGTCCAGGCACGAGCCGTAGTTGGAGAACGAGGAGCGCGCGTCGGTGCTGGTGGTGGAGCCGACGGTGAGGGCGGCGGGCACCCGCGAGGGCGAGCCGTTGCAGGCGTTGGTGTTCTCGTTGCCGGCCGCGACGGCGTAGGTGACGCCGTCGGCGATCGAGTTGTTGACCGCCGCGTCGAGGGCCGAGGAGACGCCGCCGCCCAGGCTCATGTTGGCCACGGCGGGGGCGCCGGCGGCGTGGTGGGAGGTCACCCAGTCCACGCCGGCGATGACGCCGGAGGTCGACCCGCTGCCTGCGCAGTCCAGGACCCGCACCGGTCGCAGCGTGACCTGCTTGGCGACGCCGTACGTCGAGCCGCCGACGGTGCCGGCGACGTGGGTGCCGTGGCCGTTGCAGTCGCTGGTGCCGCGGCCGTCACTGATGGCGGTGAAGCCGGACTGCACGCGGCCGCCGAACTCGCTGTGGCCGGCCAGGATGCCGGTGTCGATGATGTAGGCGGTGACCCCGCTGCCGGTCCTGTCGTAGGTGTAGGAGCCGTTCAGCGGCAGGTCGCGCTGGTCGACGCGGTCCAGGCCCCACGTGGCCCCGGTCTGGGTGGCGTCGATGCTGACCGTCTGGTCGGCCTCGATGAAGGCGACGCCCGGGCGCTCCTGGAGCGCCTCGACCGCGCGCTGCGGGAGCCGCGCCGAGAAGCCGTTGAGGGCCCGGTCGAAGCGCTGCAGCACCCGGCCGCCGTGCCCGCGGGCGGTCTGCCGGGCATCGGCGGCCGCGGCGGTGTCGGCACGGTCCTCGAGGACGACGATGTACTGCCCCGGCACGGCCGAGGCCCGCTGCTCGCCCAGCACCGGGGCGGGGCGGTCGGCACCGCGCCCGGGTCGGTCGGGGGCGGCCTGCGCGGGGGCGCTGGTGGCGAGGGCGGCCAGGCCGGAGAGGGCCAGGGCGGCGGCGGTGCCGGCGCCGAGACGGCGCAGGCGGGACGGGCTGGTGGTCATGGATGGACTCCCGAGTGAGGTGTGTCGCCGCCGGGCACGACCCTGCGGCTGCCGCGCCGATCAGCGCGTTGCGCAGGACCCTAGGACCGGACGATCACGCGCGGAGCGGCCTCGGAGCCTCACATTCGTGCGTTGCAACAACCTGCATCTTTACGTCGTCCGGCGACGCTACGGCGGTGCGTGGTCAACCGTCTCCGCGCCCGCAACGGTTCAGCACTCACCGCCCCCGCGTCACCAGCGCGGTGGGAGCGCGTCCTCCCAGTCGCCCCACAGCCAGTCCTTGTCGAGACCGGAGTCGAGGTGGTCCCAGGGCAGGACCTCGTCGTAGTCGCGCTCACGGGTGGTGAACCAGTCCAGGTCGACGCCGGTGCCGGCCAGGCCGCGCTCGGCGGCGGCGATCCAGCGGTCGTAGGAGAAGTGCTCGGACCAGCCGTCGAAGCGACCGCCGTCGCGCCAGACCTCCTCGATGACCCGGCCCACGCGACGGTCGCCGCGCGAGAGCAGTCCCTCGATGATCCCGGGCTTGCCGTCGTGGTAGCGGAAGCCGATGGCGCGGCCGAACTTCTTGTCGGCGCGCACGACGTCGCGCAGCTGCTTGAGTCGCTCGTCGGTGGTCTTCACGTCCAGCTGCGGGGCCCACTGGAACGGGGTGTGCGGCTTGGGCACGAACCCACCGATCGAGACCGTGCAGCGGATGTCGTTGTGGCCGGCGACCTCACGTGCAGCGGATGTCGTTGTGGCCGGCGACCTCACGCCCCTTCGCGATGACCGCCTTGGCCAGCTCGGCGACCTGCAGGACGTCCTCGTCGGTCTCGGTCGGCAGGCCCACCATGAAGTAGAGCTTCACCTGGCGCCAGCCGTGGGAGTACGCCGTCGCGACGGTGCGGATGAGGTCCTCCTCGGTCACCATCTTGTTGATGACCTTGCGCATCCGCTCCGAGCCGCCCTCCGGGGCGAACGTGAGACCGGAGCGACGACCGTTACGGGAGAACTCGTTGGCCAGGGTGATGTTGAAGGCGTCGACGCGCGTCGAGGGCAGCGACAGCGAGACGTTCGAGCCCTCGTAGCGGTCGGCCAGACCCGTGGCGACGTCACCGATCTCGGTGTGGTCGGCGCTGGAGAGCGAGAGCAGCCCGACCTCCTCGAAGCCGGACTTGCGGATGCCGTTCTCGACCATGTTGCCGATGGTCTCGATAGAGCGCTCGCGCACGGGGCGGGTGATCATGCCGGCCTGGCAGAAGCGGCAACCACGCGTGCAGCCGCGGAAGATCTCGACGCTGAAGCGCTCGTGGACGGTCTCGGCGAGCGGCACCAGCGGCTTGGCCGGGTAGGGCCAGGCGTCGAGGTCCATCAGGGTGTGCTTGCGCACGCGGAACGGGATGCCGGGACGGTTCGGCACGACGGCCTCGATCGAGCCGTCCGCGGCGTACGTGACGTCGTAGAAGCGTGGGACGTAGACGTTGCCGGTGACCGCGAGGCGCCGCAGCAGCTCCTCGCGCCCGCCGGGCCGGTCCTCGGCCTTCCACTCGCGCACGATGTCGGAGATCGCGAGCACGACCTCCTCGCCGTCACCGAGGACCGCGGCGTCGAGGAACTCCGCGATCGGCTCGGGGTTGAAGGCCGCGTGCCCGCCGGCGAGGACGACCGGGTGGTCCTCGGTGCGGTCGACCGCGCGCAGCGGGATGCCGGCGAGGTCGAGGGCGTTGATCATGTTGGTGTAGCCGAGCTCGGTGGAGAAGCTCAGGCCGAACAGGTCGAAGTCGCCGACCGGGCGGTGGGCGTCGACGGTGAACTGCGGGATCGACTGCTCGCGCAGCACCGCCTCCATGTCCTTCCAGACCGCGTAGGTGCGCTCGGCGACGATCCAGTCGCGCTCGTTGAGCACCTCGTAGAGGATCTGGACGCCCTGGTTGGGCAGGCCGACCTCGTAAGCGTCGGGGTACATCAGCGCCCAGCGCACGGTCTGGCCGCCTGACTCCTCCGACGTCGCACCGCAGTCCCAGTCCTTGACCGTGGAGTTCAGCTCGCCGCCGACGTACTGGATCGGCTTGGAGACTCCCGGCAGGTGCGGCTCGAGCAGCTCGAAGACGGACTGTCCTCGGCGCAGGGCGGCGGGGGCGGACATGGACTCACCTCGGCGGCTCGGGTGCGGTCAGGGCAAGGGACCAATGTACGGCGCAGTGCGCGGCCACACCCAGTCCGCGCCCGTCCCGGCTACTCCCGCGGCGCGGCGGGCGTGCTGGTCGGGGACGCGGTCGCGGCGGGGGCCCCGGCACCGGCGGCCCGCGCCGCGGAGGCGGAGGTGGCCCGCAGCTCGACGGGTGGGAGCAGCAGCAGGATGAGGAAGGCCAGCACCCCGACCCCGGCGGCGCTGAGGAACACCAGGTCCATCGACTCCGCGAAGCCGACCCGGAACGGGTGGGCCACGGCGTCGGGCAGGGTCTCGAGGACCGAGGAGTCGTCCTGGATGCTCTCGACCACGCTCTCGTCGAGGCCGCCGACCTGGGCGACGCCCTGCTGGAACTCCGGCGTCGCGGCCGCCTCGTCGAGCGCCGTGGAGATGTTCGGGCCGACGGTCGAGAACAGGATCGAGAGGAAGATCGCCACGCCGAGGGTGCCGCCCATCTGCCGGAAGAAGGTGGCCGAGGCGGTCGCGACCCCGATCTCGGTGGGCGGCACCGCGCTCTGGACGGTCAGCAGCAGGGGCTGCATGCACGAGCCGAGGCCCAGGCCGAGGACGAACATCGAGACGCTGACCAGCGGCAGCGGGGTGTCGGCGGTGGTGAAGGAGAGCAGGAACAGGCCCAGCACGATCACGGCCGAGCCCATGATCGGGAAGAGCCGGACGTGACCGGTGCGGGAGATGACCCGGCCGGAGCTGATCGAGGCCGCCATCATCCCAGCGACCATCGGCAGCATCAGGATGCCGGCCTTCGTGGGGCTCGCACCGTGCACGATCTGCATGTAGAGCGGCAGGATCATGATGCCGCCGAACATCGCCATGCCGATGATGACGCTGGCGGCGATCGTCACAGCCGCGACCCGGATGCGGAACATCCGCAGCGGGATCAGCGCGGCCTCGCCCATCGCGTGCTCGGCCAGCACGAAGAGCACGACCCCGAGGGCACCGAGTGCGTAGCAGGCCAGGGACAGCCCCGAGGACCAGCCCCACTCACGACCCTGCTCGGCCACGGTGAGCAGCGGCACCAGCGCCAGGACCAGCGCGGACGCGCCCCACCAGTCCACACGCACGTCGCGACGCTCGGCGCTGACGTTGAGCCCAGGATCTCCTCCCGGCCGGCGAGCAGGCCACCGAGGACCGGGCCCAGCACCGAGGAGGTGGCGAAGGTGGCCATGAAGTAGCCGGTGTACTTCGCCCGCTCGCGGGGGCTGACGATGTCGCCGATGATGGCGAGCACCAGCGTCATCAGGCCACCCGCCCCGAGGCCCTGGACGGCACGGAACGCCGCGAGCATGTACATCGAGTCGGCGAACGAGCACAGCGCCGAGGCGACCACGAACAGTGAGATGGCGAACATGAAGAGCTTCTTGCGCCCGTAGTTGTCCCCGAGCTTGCCGTAGATCGGCGTGGTGATCGTCGCGGTGATCAGGTACGCCGTGGTCACCCACGCCTGGATGGACAGACCGTTGAGGTCGTCGGCGATCGTGCGGATCGAGGTACTGACGATCGTCTGGTCCAGCGAGGCCAGGAACATGCCGAGCATCAGCCCGGAGAGGATCGTGAGGACCTGGGCGTGGGTGTACTCACCGGACGCGGGAGCGGACGGGGCTGCGGGGGACGCGTTCGTTGCCATTGACAACCATCGTACGCCGGGGGCCGGCGACGGGGGAACCGCTCAGGAGCGTGACCTGCCGGACACCACCCGGGGCAGGTCGCCGACCAGCTCGTCCAGCGCCTCCTCCAGCGTGACCTGCGGCTGCCAGCCCCAGACTCGCGCGCGCTCGGAGACCACGACGCCCTGCCAGGCCGGACCGTCGTCCCAGGTCGGCTCGACGGCGAGCGCGGTCGTGACGGTCTCGAGGTAGTGGCGGAAGGTGCTGGCGCCGGCCGCCGCGTTGACCGCGGTGACCTCGCCCGCCACCGGCCCCGCCTCGGGGTCCTCGCCGATCGGCACCGCCCCGGTCACGATGTCACCGACGAGCCGGGCCAGGTCGGTCACGTGCACCCAGGCGAAGGTGAGATCCGGGGTGGCGTGCGCCTCCGCGGGGTCCTCGGCCATCGCGCGCGGGCGCAGGGTGTTCCACAGCGAGCTCTCCCCCGGGCCGAGGATGACCGGCGGGCGCACCAGCACCCGGGTCGGTCCGTCGAGCACCTCGAGGCGGGCGTCGGTGTCACGCTTGGTCACCGGGTAGTCGCCGGCGTCGTCCGGCACCGGGTCGGCGGACTCGTCCACGTCCCCCACCCCGGCACGGCGGTCGTACACCGACGCGGTCGACACGTGCACCAGCAGGCCGACCCCGGCCTCGCGCGCCGCGGTGGCGATGGTGGTGGTGCCCTCGACGCCGACCTGCTCCTGGGTGGCGCGGTCGGTGCCCATCGGGTGCACCGTGGTCACCAGGGCGGCCGCCCCCTCCACCAGGCCGGGGGCCTGGGCCGGGTCGGTGAACTCCCCGACGACCTCGGTGACGCCGTCGAGTGCGGGCGCGGTGCCGCTGCGGCGTACGACGGCGCGGACCGCGACCCCGCGCTCCGCGAGGGCGGCGCACACGTGCGACCCCACGAGGCCGTTGGCCCCGGTCACGACGACGGGCTGGTCCATGCGCTGCTCAGTCATGTCCCCACCGTGCCAGGGCGCGGCTGCCTGTTGGACCGCTCCCTAAGGTGAGGGCATGAGCTCTCCGGCGCGACGCGGCCCTCTCCAGTGGACCGTCGCGGTCCCCCTCCTCGGTCTGCTCCTGCTGGCCGTGTCCTGGCCCAAGACCGAGCAGCCGCTGCTGCTGGCCCTGGTCGCGGTCGTGCTGGTCGGGGCCGTGCTGGCCGCGGTCCACCACGCCGAGGTGGTGGCCCACCGGGTGGGCGAGCCGTTCGGGTCCCTGGTGCTGGCGGTCTCGGTGACGGTGATCGAGGTGGGGCTGATCGTGATGCTGACCCTCGGCGGCGGCGAGGGAGCCGCGACATACGCCCGCGACACCGTGTTCGCGGCCCTGATGATCTCCCTCAACGGCATCGTCGGCATCTCGCTGCTGCTGGGCGCGATGCGGCACGGCGTGGTGGCGTTCAACGCCTCCGGCAGCGGGGCGGCGTTGTCCACCGTGGTCGCGCTCGCCTCCGTGTGCCTGGTGCTGCCCGGCTTCACCGTCTCCGAGGCCGGGCTGGAGTACACCGGCTCCCAGCTGGTCTTCGCCGCGGTGGCCTCGCTGGTGCTCTACGCGGCCTTCGTCTTCACCCAGACCGTGCAGCACCGCGACTTCTTCCTGCCCGTGCGCTCGGACTCCCAGGGTCGGGTCACCGGGGTCCTGGAGGTCGAGGACGAGGACGGCGACGGCCACGCCGATCCGCCCTCCGACCGCGAGACGCTGCTGTCCATCGCGCTGCTCCTGGTCTCCCTGGTCTCCGTCGTCGGCCTGGCCAAGGTGCTCTCCCCGACCATCGAGTCCACCGTGAGCTCGCTGGGGCTGCCCTACGCCGTGGTCGGTGTGGTCATCGCGCTGCTGGTGCTGGCGCCCGAGTCCATCGCGGCGGCGCTCAACGCCGCGCGGGACCGCGTGCAGGTCAGCCTCAACCTGGCCTTCGGCTCCTCGATGGCCTCGATCGGCCTGACCATCCCGACCATCGCCGTGGCGTCGATCTGGCTCGAGGGCGACCTGCTGCTCGGGCTGGAGCCGATGCAGATCGTGCTGCTGCTCATCACCGTCGTCGTCGCCACGCTCACCGTCGTGCCCGGTCGGGCCAAGCCGATCCAGGGCGTGGTGCACCTGGCGTTGATGGCCACCTTCCTGTTCTTCTCGCTGGTGCCCTGAGCGTCGGCCCGGCGGGAAGCACGGGCGGGCGTCAGCGCACGCGCGGGGCGGAGGCGCGCAGGTGGATGTTCTGCAGCAGCCCCACGGCCAGCAGCACGGCGAACATCGAGGAGCCGCCGTACGACACGAACGGCAGGGGTACGCCGGTGACCGGCATGATCCCCAGGCACATCCCGACGTTCTGGAAGCCCTGGAAGCCGAACCAGCAGGCGATCCCCGCCGCAGCGACCCGGCCGAAGACGTCGTCGGTGTGCGTGGCGATGACCAGCGCGCGCCACACGACCAGGCCGAGCAGCGCGATCAGCAGCCCGGCGCCGACCAGCCCGAGCTCCTCCCCGGCGACGGTGAAGACGAAGTCGGTGTGCTGCTCGGGGACGAAGCCCGAGCGGGTCTGGGAGCCGTCGAAGAGGCCCTGGCCCCAGACGCCGCCGTTGCCGACGGCGATGCGCGCCTGCTCGACGTTGTAGCCGGCGCCGCGGGGGTCGAGGTCGGGGTTGGTGAAGGCCAGGAAGCGGTCGACCTGGTAGGGCTTGAGCACACCGCCCGCGACCGCGACCAGGGCGGCGGTCACTCCCCCGCCGGCCAGCAGCGCCAGCCAGCGGCGCGGGGCACCGGAGACGGCCAGCACGCCGGTGACGGTGGCGGTCAGCACCAGCATCGTGCCGAGGTCGGGCTGCAGCAGGATCAGCACCGCCGGCACGGCCGCGATGGCGAGCATCAGCACGACCTCGACCAGCCCGACCCTGGGTCGCCAGCGACCCTGAGCGCGGTGGGCCAGGGCCAGCGCCATCCCGATCACCACGGCCAGCTTGGCCAGCTCGGCGGGCTGGATCGACATGCCGCCCACGACGATCCAGGAGCGTGAGCCGTTGATCGTCGAGCCCGCGACCAGCACGAGCACGAGCCCGCCGACCGAGGCGAGGTAGGCCACCGGGGCCGCCACGCGCACCCACCGGTGGTCGGCGGCCAGCACGACGCTCATCAGCACCAGGCCGATGGCGATGTTGGTGACCTGCTTGTAGAGGTAGGCCCGCGGGTCGCCACCGGTCAGGTCGTCGCGGGTGGTCGTGGCCGACCACACCAGCAGCGTCCCGAGCACCAGCAGGCCGGCGACGGCGGCCATCAGCCACCAGTCCACGCCGCTCCACCGCAGCAGCGGGCGGGTGCCCAACGAGGAGGTGGGACGTACGCCGGCGGCCCGGCCGGACCGGGTCGTCTGGACGGTCCTGGTGGCCATGGTGGTCATCGCGCGGTCCCCTTCCGGCTCGAGGTACAACGCCTCCCAGATGGCGCGGACCGCGGGGCCGGACGTGCCCGAGCCGGTGCCGCCCTGGCTGACCATCATCACCACGACGTAGTCGTCGGAGTAGGAGGCGACCCACGAGGTCGACTGCTTGCCGTAGACCTCCGCCGAGCCGGTCTTGGAGCGGATCTCCACCTCGTCGAGCGGGAAGCCCCCCATCCGCCAGGCCATCGTGCCCTGCCGGGTCACGCCCTTGAGCGCGTCGTCGATGTAGCCGATGGTCGAGGCCGGGAGCTTCACGGTCCCGACCTTCTCGGGCTGGATCCGCTCGATCACCGAGCCGTCGGGTCCGACGATCGCCTTGCCGACGCGCGGCGCGTAGAGGGTGCCGCCGTTGGCCAGCGCGGCGTAGGCCCGGGCCAGCTGGAGCGGCGTGACGATCGTGTCGCCCTGGCCGATCGCGAAGTTGGCGGCGTCACCGGCGCGGTACTTGTAGCCCTCGACGCAGAACTCGTAGGCGAACTTGTAGACGAAGTCCGAGGTCTCCTCGTCCTGCGGCTTCTCGGAGATGCCGCAGTAGAAGTCCTTCATGGACCGGTAGTAGTCCCGCTTCCAGCGACGGTCGGCGATGCGGCCCGAGGCCTCACCGGGCAGGTCGATGCCGGTGCGGGAGCCGAAACCGAAGTCCTTGGCCTCCTCCACCAGCGGGTCGAACGCCTTCACGTCGGCCTCGTCGGAGCCGAACTTCTGCCAGTAGTGGAAGCCCACCCGGTAGAAGAAGGTGTTGCAGGAGACCTCGAGCGCCTTGTCGAAG
>LULE01000580.1_pt1 | contig 17797 bp, 13 predicted proteins | sample 728231 | NCBI WGS metagenome assembly LULE01 (sample SAMN03860297, study PRJNA289734) | marine metagenome | biome: seawater column; feature: ocean; material: water; isolation source: Red Sea water column Station 192 - depth 10m | place: Saudi Arabia: Red Sea | collected 2011-10-15 | depth 10 m | reverse complement strand
GCGGAAGCGGTCCTCCATCTGCATCTGGAGCTGGAAGCTCTTCATGTCGCCGCTGCTGGCGCCGTCGGAGAGCAGCGCGCCGCGCTGGTCGATCACCTGCACCTCGTCGGCGTTCATGCCGGGAACCGAGGAGGCGACGAGGAAACGGATCCCCTGAACCTGCGCGTCGCTGAGGCTGCGGCCGTTCTGCAACGTCAGCATCACCGACGCGGTGGCGGGCTTGTCGTCGCGGACGAACAGGCTGGGTTCAGCGGCGGCGATGTGGACGCGAGCGGTCTTGACCGCGTCGATCGTCTCGATCGTACGGGAAAGATCGGCTTCGCGCGCCGAGCGCAGCGTTTCGCCTTCGATCGCGCGGCTCGACCCCATCGGGAGCGAGGCGATCAGGCTGTCGCCGCTCGGCTGCGCCTTGGGCAATCCCTGCCCGGCGAGCGCGATTCGCGCCTGATACAGTTTGTCGGCATCGACGGTCAGTGCGCCGGTCGTCGGATCGATGGTGTGGCCGATCCCTTGCGACTGGAGCGCGTCGGCGACGGCGGCCTTGTCGCTGTCGTCGAGCCCGACGAAGAGCTGCGCCTGCGGCGCCGACTGGGTCATGAAATAGGCGAGCGCGGCAAGGCCGATCGCGGTCGTCGTGGCGATCGCGGGCAGGGCGCGCTGGACGGCGGGCTGGCGGACGAACTGCTGGACCGGCGCAAAGCGGCCACCCATCGCGGGGAGGGGCAGCCGGTTCGTATCGGCAACGGGGGCAAGGAGTTGAGCTTCGGCCATGGATTACACCGGCATGTTCATGATGTCGCGATAGGCGGACAGCAGCTTGTTGCGGACCTGCAACGTGGTTTCGAAGCCGAGCGAGGCCTTCTGGCGTTCGATCATCACGCTGACGATGTCGTGCGTGTCGCCGCGTTCATAGGCTTCGCTGAGGTCGCTCGCCTTCGCCTGCTGGGTATTCACTTGCTGCAGTGCGCTGGCGATCGCCGATCCGAAATCGGGTGCCGCACCGGCACCCGCGGCGCCGCCCGCAGCCGCGCCGCCGGCGGCGCGTTGCAGCGCCTGGTTCTGATTGAGAATCGAACTGCGCATTTGCAGCAGTCGGCTCTGGTCAATCGTGCTCATAAGCTTTCATCCGTCCTGGTGCGCGGCGGTTCGCCGCACGCACAAAGAGTAATGCAAAGCCCGTGCCAAAAATTCTTTTCGTTGAAAAACAGATGTTTGATAGAGTGCTTCTGTCGCGCCCCGCGCTCCGCGGCGTTTTTTTGACGCGCGGGCTTAATCCGCCGCCGCCGCCGCCGTTACAGCTTTCGTGACCGCTCGCTGAGCCCTCACACCACGGGAATGGCCAAGGGGCCGGAAAGGAACATTATGACTGTCATCAACACCAATGTGAGCGCGCTTCGCGCCCAGAACAGCTCGCGTGTTGCCAATCGCATGCAGTCGCAGGCTATGGAACGTCTGTCGAGCGGCAAGCGCATCAACAGCGCCAAGGACGACGCCGCCGGCCTCGCCGTTGCAACTCGCATGCAGGCTGCCTCGCGCGGCTTCACCCAGGCGATCCGCAATGCCAACGACGGCATTTCCCTGGCGCAGACCGCCGACAGCGCTGCCGGCAGCGTTTCGGACATCCTGGTTCGTATGCGCGACCTGGCGATGCAGGCTTCGACCGGTACTCTCAGCGATGCCGACCGCGGTCTGGTGCAGAAGGAAGTTACCGCGCTGATCTCGCAGATCGGCGACATCGTCGGCCAGACGACGTTCAACGGCAACAAGCTGCTCGACGGCAGCGTCACCGCAGGCTTCGATATCCAGACCGGTATCAACACCGGTGAAAACGTGAACATCACGATCGGCAAGCTTGATGCGACGACGCTGGGCGTCAACGCGCTTTCGGTTGCCACGGCTTCCGGCGCGACCGGTGCACTGGCGACGCTCGACACCGCGATCACCACGGTCGCCGGCGAACGCGCCAACCTCGGTGCGCAGCAGAACCGTCTTGAAGCGGCTGTCGATAATTTGACGTCGCGTGTCACCAATCTGGACGAATCGCGCTCGCGCATCGAAGATGCCGACTTCTCGGCTGAATCGACGAAGCTGGCGGCCGCGCAGATCCTGTCGCAGGCTTCGACGGCGATGCTCGCCCAGGCGAACCAGAGCGCCCAGGGTGTGATGAACCTGCTGCGCTAAGCGCGGAACATCGCAAACATCTCAGGCTATATTTGGTTGGTCCCTTTAATAGCCTGATCGGATGCCCCGGCTCCCCACAGCCGGGGCATCTTTTTGCGTGCGGGGCGGAGGCCCCCCGCTTCAATGAAAATCGCGTGACTTGGGCAGGATGCGGACATTGCGCGGATGACTGTGCCGGGCGCCCGGCGTGCGGCCGCGCGGCATTTGCGGGTGCTTGACCTCGTCGGCCCGGCACAAGTCGGGATCGAAACCGCGATCGCTGCCCAGGGCGTCGAGCATCGCGGTGCGATCGACGATGCGGGTCGCCATCAGGTGGATGACGCCCTCCTTGCTGCGCTGCACCTCGCCTTCGGCCAGCATCAGCCGCGACGCCATGACGGCGCGGCGATAGCGTTCGAAATGGCGCGCCCATAGCAGGATGTTCACGATCCCGCCCTCATCCTCGATGGTGATGAAGATCGCATTGCCCTTGCCCGGCCGCTGGCGGATCAGCACGACCCCCGCGGTGCGGACGATCGACCCGTTCTTCGCCGCCGCAACTTCGCCCGCGCTCAGCACGCCTTCGCGGGCGAAGGCGGGGCGCAGAAAGGCCATCGGATGGCCCTTCAGCGACAGGCGCGTCGTCTGATAATCGGTCAGCACCTGTTCGACCGGCGGGGTCGGCGGCAGGCGTACATCGTCTTCGGTGCCCAGTTCGTCGGCGCCGGCCGCACCGAACAGCGGCAACACCCCCTGACGGACGCGCCGCGCGTCCCATAGCGCGGGGCGCCGATCGAGTCCCATCGACCGGCATGCGTCGGCATCGGCGAGCAGGCGCAGCGCGCGCGGCGGCAGATTCGCGCGGCGTGCGAGTTCCTCGACCGATGCGAAGGGCGTGTTGCGCGCGTCGGCAATCTGCTTCGCCCATTCGGCGCGAAACCCCTCCACCTGCCGAAAGCCAAGCCGCAGGGCGAGGCTGCCGTCGGTGCGGAGTTCTAGGCTGCTGTCCCAATCGCTGGAATTGACGTCGACCGCGCGCACCTCGACACCATGTTCGCGCGCATCGCGGACAAGCTGCGCCGGCGCATAAAAACCCATCGGCTGCGAATTGAGCAGGCCGCAGGTGAAAACGGCGGGGTGGTAATGCTTGATCCATGACGAGACATAGACAAGCCGCGCAAAGGACTGCGCATGGCTTTCGGGGAAGCCATAGCTGCCAAAGCCCTCGATCTGCTTGAAACAGCGTTCGGCGAAATCCTGCGTGTAGCCCCGCCGCACCATGCCGCCGATCATCTTGTCCCGGAAATTCTCGATCGTCCCGACGTTGCGAAAGGTCGCCATCGCGCGGCGCAGACCATTGGCCTCCTCGGGCGTGAAATCGGCGGCCACCATCGCCAGCTTCATCGCCTGTTCCTGGAATAGCGGCACGCCGAAGGTCTTGCCGAGCACGTCGTGCAGTTCGTCGGGTGGGTGCGGCGGGGCAGGCTCGGGGAATTCAACCGGCTCCTCGCCGCATCGCCGGCGCAGATAGGGGTGGACCATGTCGCCCTCGATCGGGCCCGGCCGGACGATCGCGACCTGCACGACAAGGTCATAGAATATCTTGGGTTTCAGGCGCGGCAGCATGTTGATCTGGGCGCGGCTCTCGACCTGAAACACCCCGATGCTGTCGCCGCGCTGGAGCATCTCATAGACGGCCTCGTCGCCGCAATCGATGTCGACCTCCAGCGTATGGTCGCCCAGCCCGTGCGCACGCATCAGGTCGAAGCATTTGCGAATGCAGGTCAGCATCCCGAGCGCGAGAACATCGACCTTCATCAGGCCGAGCGCATCGATGTCGTCCTTGTCCCATTCGATGAAGGTGCGGTCCTCCATCGCGGCATTGTGGATCGGCACCAGTTCGTCGAGCCGCCCCTGGGTCAGCACGAAGCCGCCGACATGCTGCGACAAGTGGCGCGGCGCCTTCAGCAATTCGCCGACGAAGCGGTGCAATCGCTCGATCTCGCCATTATGGGGGTCGAGCCCGGCTTCGGCCAGCCGTTCGACCGGCACCTCGTCGCCCCAGCTTCCCCAGCTCGTATCGGCGAGCCGCGCGGTCACATCCTCACTGAGGCCCAGCGCCTTGCCGACCTCGCGGATCGTGCTGCGCGGGCGATAGTGGATGACGGTTGCGGCGATCGCGGCGCGGTCGCGCGTGTAGCGGCGGTAGATATATTGGATCACTTCCTCGCGCCGCTCATGCTCGAAATCGACGTCGATGTCGGGCGGCTCATCGCGCTCGGCCGAGACGAAGCGGGAGAAGAGCAGGTCGTGCTGCATCGGATCGACCGAGGTGACGCCGAGCAGGAAGCAGACAATCGAATTGGCCGCCGATCCGCGCCCCTGACAGAGGATCGGGGGTTCTTGCGCGCGCGCGAAACGGACGAGATCGTGGACGGTGAGGAAATAATAGACGTAATTCCGCCGCCGGATCAGCCGCAGCTCGTTGCCGATCAGCTTGCGGACTTTCGCCGGCAAGGGCGTGCCATAGCGCGCCTCGGCCGCTGTCTTCACCAGATGGTGCAGATAGTTGAAGGGCTTCCATCCCGGCGGTACCGGCTCGTGCGGATATTCGTAGCGCAGTTCGTCGAGCGCGAAGCCGATACGGTCGAGCAGTCGCGCGCTTTGCTCGACCGCTTCCGGACAGGCCGCGAACAGCCGGCGCATCTCGGCCGGCGCTTTCAGATGGCGTTCGCCATTGGCGTGGAGACGCCGGCCCGCCTTGTGAAGTGTCGTGCCCTCGCGGATACAGGTGACGATGTCGTGGAGCGGGCGCTGCGCGGAGGTCGCGTAGAGCGCATCGCTGGTGGCAAGCAGCGGGATGTTCACCGCCGCCGCCAGACGGTGCAGTCGCGCCAGCCGCCGCGCGTCGGCGCCGCCCCGGGGCATGGTCGCGGCGAGCCAGACCGATTTCGGACGTGCATGCTTGAGCTGGCGCAGCAGGGCCTCGTCGCCACCCGTCGCGATCAGCAACAGATCGTCGCAATGCGCGAGCAGATCTTCGAGGTGAAGGATGCAGTCGCCCTTCTGCGCGCGCAGATTGCCGGTCGATAACAGGCGCGTCAGTCGGCCCCAGCCATGGCGGCTCACCGGATAAGCGATAATGTCGGGAGTCTCGTCGGCGAACGCGAGCCGGGCGCCGACGACCAGCCGGAATCCCGCCACCGCCTCCGGCTGCTTGACCTGCAGCTCTTTCAGGAAGGCCCAGGCCCGCACTACCCCCGCGACGCTGTTGCGGTCGGCGATGCCGATGCCCGTCATGCCGAGTTCGAGCGCGCGCGCGACCATTTCGGCGGGGTGCGAGGCGCCGCGCAGGAAGCTGTAGTTGGTCGCAGCGATCAGCTCGGCGAAACCGGGATCGGCGTCGGGACAAGGCGCGCTCATGCAAAGACCCCGTGAATATACCAGCGCGGGTCGGGCTTTTCATCGTAGAGGCCGTGGCGGAACAGCCAGTAACGGCGGCCCTGCGCATCCTCGACGCGGTAATAGTCGCGCGTCAGCCCGGCATTGTCGCGGCGGCGCCACCATTCGGCGGCGATGCGTTCGGGGCCTTCGAAGCGGCGCACCGCATGGAGCGTGCGGCGCCAGCGGAAGCGCTGCGGCGGGCCGTCGGGGACTTCGGCGATCACTTCGATCGGCTGCGGCGGGTCGAACAGGTGAAAGGGGCGCAGTGGCGGTTCGCCCGGCTCGGTCGCGGTCCAGGGCGTCGGCGGCGGCGCCTCGACCGCGGGAAAGGCAAGCTGCGCCTGTTCGGGGATATGGGTATCGGCGCTACGCAGCCGCCGAACGCGCCCGCGCCCCAGCCGGGTCGCCAGCCGGTCGGCGAGTTCGTCGACGGCGGCGGCGCCCCGCGCGGTGTTCGCCGCCCCGCCCTCGAGCCTGAGCTGGCCGGCACCCAGCGCCTCGATCCGCGGGACGGCGAGGCGGATCATGTCGAAACCGAAACCGGGGTCGATCGGGTCGCGCAGGCTGTCGATCCGTTCGGCGAACAGACGCATGACCAGATCGGCGTCGCGCGTCGGCTGGCCGGTTTCGATCGCGATGCTGCGCGCGAGCCCGTCGCTGCGAAAGAAGGTCGCGCGAAAATGGCGCCCGCCCTTGCCGCGTTCGCCAAGCGCGACGGCAGCCTCGGCGGCAAGCTCGGCGAGCACCGCAGCGGCATGGGCGCTGCTGCCCAGCGGTTCGGCGAAACGGCGCTCGACGATGATCGGCGGGGGCCGGATGCGCGGGTCGAGCGGGCTTGGCGCATCGCCGAGCAACCGGCGCAGCGCGTTCGCCGCCTCGGCCCCGAAGCGCGCGGCGATCGCGGCGACCGGGCGGCCCGAAAGATCGCCGATCGTCTTGAGCCCCGCGCGGACGAGCGCGGTCGTCGCCTCCGCCTCCAGCCCCAGCGCCGCGACGGGCAGGCGGCGCACCGCCGCGGCCTCGTCGGGGGCGGGGAGCGCCTGGTAGCGCGCGAGCGCGCGCGCCGCATCGGCGGTGCCGGCAAGCGCGCTGCGCAGGGTCATTCCCAGCCGGTCCATGCGCCCTTCGACATCGGCGACAAGTCCTGCTTCGCCGCCGAACAGATGCGCCGCGCCCGCGATGTCGAGGATCAGCCCGTCGGGGGCATCGAGCGCGACGAGCGGCGTGTAGCGCGCGCAGCCCTGCGCCAGCCGGTCGAGCCACGCGGCATCGGCGACGGGATCGTGCGGCACGACGGCAAGGTCGCCGATCTGCGCGCGGGCATCGGCGAGCGGCATGCCGGGGGCGAGCCCCAGCGCCGCGGCGTGCGGATCGACGCTCGCGAGACGGAGCGCCCCGCGCTGCTTTTCGGCAAAGACGATCGGGGCGTCAGGCGGCGGCGCGGCGCGGCACAGCCGTTCGGCCGGGAGCCACGGGAAGAAGAGCGCCAGATAGCGCCGCCCCCCGGAAGACTTGCTCATCGCGATTCCATTCCATCTGCCAGCGGGCGCCCGCGGGGCCGCCGCGCCAGCGTATCAGGTCGAGGATGAAGCCCGGGGCGCCCGGCGCATCGGCCTCGAGCGCGGTCGAGGGCGCGGCGGCGACCGTCCAGCGCGTTTCCGCCACGCTGGGCGCGGGAAGGGTGTTGAGCCGCAGCATCAGCAACACGGTTCCCGCATCGCGTGCACCGAGCGCCAGCCGCCGCCCCGCGGTCAGGTCGAGCGCGGGCCACGCTCCCCAGCTTTCGACGATCACCGCCGCCGATCCGCCGCACCGCACCGCGTCATTGGCGCAGGCGAGGAGCATTTTGGGGTCGGCGGTTTCGACGAGCAGCAGCCGGTCGGGGTCGCCGCCAAGCTCGGCGATGCCGGGCGCATAGATATGCCCCGCGCGCCGTGCGGCATCGGCGGTGCGCAGCCACAGCAGCGGCGCCGCGCCGGCCGATCGCCGCATCGAAATCCGCATGGCCGCTCGCCAGCCAGCCGCCATCGCCCCCGCCGGACGGGGCGCCGCTATCGGCGAGCCGGGCGACGCGTTGGCGCAGCGCGGCGAGAGAGGAAGACGACTCGCGCATAATGTTCCTGATTTGTTCTATTAGCGCGCGAGCGGACGGGGTTGTCAAGCGGAGTCGGGATTCGCGTCTTGATTGCGCTCTAAGGCGCCGCGGACCCCACGCTGCTGTCGCCGCCGAGCGCGCGGAACAGGGCGATGCGGGTCTGGACGAGCAGCAGGCCCGTCGCGATTTCGCTGCGCCGCGCGGCATAGAGGCTGCGCTGCGCGTCGAGGCTGGCGAGGAAACTGTCGACCCCGCCCTTGTAGCGCGCATCGCTGAGTCTCGCCGTATCGGCCGCGGCTTCGGTGTTGGCGGCGGCGGCGCGGACGCGCTCGGCGATCGTGCCTTGCACTGCGAGCGCGTCGGCAACTTCGCGAAAGGCGGTCTGGATCGCGCCTTCATAGCTGGCAAGCGCGGCATCGCGCTGCGCCTCGCTCACCGCCACCCCGTCGCGGCGGCCACCGAAATCGAAGATCGAGGCGCTGGCATCCCCGCCCGCCGACCAAGCGAAGGAGCCCTTGTCGAACAGGCTCGACAGCGCGTCGCTGGCAAAGCCCAGCAGGCCGGTCAGCGAAATCGTCGGAAACAGCCGTGCGCGTGCGACGCCGATATCGGCATTGGCGGCGCGCAGCAGATATTCGGCCTGGATCACGTCGGGCCGCCGCAACAGGATTTCCGACCGCATCCCGGCCGGGGGCGCCGCAACCGCAGGCGTCACCTCGGCCAGGCTGGCGGGGAACAGCGCCGGATCGACATCGCCGCCGACGAGCAGGCGGATCAGATTTTCGTCCTGCGCGATCGCAGTCTGCTGCTGCGCGATCGCGTCCTCGGCGGTCGCCAATATCTGTTCGGCTTGCCTGAGGTCGGTGCGCGGCGCGACGCCGCCGTCGAGCCGCGCCTTCGTCAGCCGGACATTTTCGCGCGCATTGGTCGCGGTTTCCTGCGCAATGGCGAGCAGGTCGCGGTCGGCGCCATAGGCGGCCCAGGCATTGGCAAGATCGGCAATCAGGCTCAGCCGCACGGTGCGCGACGCGGCCTCGGTCGCCAGCGCGCGGTCGCGGTCGGCGGCATTCGCGTTGGCGAGGCGCCCGAACAGGTCGAGTTCGAAGGCGGTGACCCCGCCTTGCAGCGCGAAACTGCTGCCCGCGCCGCCCGTGCCGCCACGGTCGGCATAGTCGCCGCTCGCGCTGACGCCGATCGCCGGGAATTGCGCTGCCCGGCTGACCCGCACCTGCGCGCGCGCCGCCGCCAGATTGGCATAGGCGGTGCGCAGATCGCGATTGTTCGCGAGCGCCTGTTCGACGAGCGACTGGAGCCGCGCGTCGGTGAACAATTGTTTGTAGGACAGGATCGGCAGCGCCGCCTCGCTCTCGATCAGATAGGCGTCGCCGACCGGCCAGCCTTGCGGCACCGGGGGCGGCGGTAACGCCGTCTTCGGCGCAAGCGAACAGCCCGCGAGCAGCAGCGGCGCTGCGATCATCAGGAAGGGCGCGCGTTTCATGCCGTCACCTCCGCGCCGCCGTCCTTTTTGCCGAAGCGCCGGCGCAGCGCGGCGAGCCCGTCGCGCACGCCGCGGCGCACGAGCACGAAGAAGAGCGGGATGAAGAAAATGGCGAGCAGCGCGGCAGTCAGCATGCCGCCGATCACCGACGTACCGATCGCAACGCGGCTGTTGGCCCCCGCACCGGTCGCGATGGCGAGTGGCAGGACGCCGAAGATGAAGGCAAAGCTGGTCATCAGGATCGGACGCAAACGGATACGCGCCGCCTCGACCGCTGCCTCGATGACGCGGCGGCCCTTGCGTTCCTCCTGTTCGGCGAACTCGATCATCAGGATCGCATTCTTCGCCGCCAGTCCCATCGTCGTCAGCAGCCCGATCTGCAGATAGACGTCGTTTTCGAGCCCGCGCAGCGTCACCGCGAAAACCGCGCCGACCAGCCCGAGCGGAATGATGAGCAGCACCGCAAGCGGGATCGACCAGCTTTCGTAAAGCGCGGCAAGGCAGAGGAAGACGACGAGCAGCGACAGCCCATAGAGCAGGGGCGCCTGCCCCGACGACAGGCGTTCCTGATAGGAAGCCCCCGCCCAGGCGACGCTGGTGCCGGGAATTTCGGCCGCCATCCGTTCCATCTCGTCCATCGCCTCGCCCGAGCTGACGCCGGCGGCCGCCTGCCCCGAAATTTCGAACGCCGGGACGCCCTGAAAGCGTGAGGTGCTTGCCGGGGTGGTCGACCAGCCGATGCTCGAAAAGGCCGAGAAGGGTGACATCTCGCCATCGGACGAGCGGACATACCATTGCCCGATATCGTCGGGCTTGGCGCGATAGGGGGCATCGCCCTGAACATAGACGCGCTTGACGCGGCCCTTGTCGATGAAGTCGTTGACGTAGCGGCCGCCCCAGGCCGTCGCCAGCGTGTTGTTCACATCGCCGTTGCTGAGGCCATAGGCGGTCAGCCGCTGCGTATCGATATCGACCTTCAGCGTCGCAACGTCGGGAAGGTCGCTGAGCCGCACCGAGGTCAGCTTGGGGTTGGCATTCGCCATGTCGAGCAGCCGGTCGCGCGCCGCGACGAATTCGGCGCGGCTCATCCCGCTGCGGTTCTGGAACTCCATCGTAAAGCCCGACGAATCGCCCAGACCGCGCACCGCGCCGGGAACGAGGGCGAAGACCTGCGCGTCGCGCAGGCCCGACAGCGCCTTGCGCGTCCGGTCGGCGATCGCGTCGGCGGTGTTGTCCTTGCCGGGACGGTCGTCCCAGTGGACGAGGTTCAAAAAGCCCTGGCCGGTATTCTGGCCGGTCGCACCGCCCCCGCCGCCACCCGCGACGAGGAAGAGCGCGCCGACATTGGCCTTTTCCTGGCTCAGCAGATATTTTTCGACGCTGTCGCGCACGGCGAGCGTGCGTTCCTGCGTCGCGCCCGCGGGCAAGCGGAACTGCACCGAAACGCGGCCCTGATCCTCATTGGGCAGAAAGCCGGTCGGCAGGCGCACGAACATCAACACCAGCAGCACCAGAATGATGGCGTAGATGCCAAGGAACAGCCATTTGCGGTCGACGACGCGGGTCACGCTGCCGACATAGCCGCGAACCGTGCGGTCGAACCGCGTGTTGAAGCCGTCGCGGGCGCGGATCATTGCGGCGTGCAGACGCGGGAAACGGTGCGGCCGATCCTCGTCCCCGCCATGGCTGCGCGGCTTGAGCAGGGTCGAGGTCAGCGCCGGGCTGAGGATCAGCGCGACGAGTACCGACAGCGCCATCGCCGACACGATGGTGATCGAGAACTGGCGATAGATGACGCCCGTCGATCCCCCGAAAAATGCCATCGGCAGAAATACCGCGGACAGCACCATCGCGATCGCGATCAGCGCGACCTGCAATTCCTTCATCGACTGGATCGTCGCCTCGCGCGCCGACATGCCGGGATTCTCTTCCATCAGCCGCTCGACATTCTCGACCACGACGATCGCGTCGTCGACGAGCAGGCCGATCGCGAGCGTCAGGCCGAACAGGGTCAGCGTGTTGATCGTGAAACCGGCGATATAGAAGACGCCGAAGGTGCCAAGCAGCACGACCGGCACCGCGATCGCCGGGATCAGCACCGCGCGCCAGCTTTGCAGGAAGACGAACATCACCAGCACGACGAGCAGGATCGCCTCGAACAGCGATTTCTGCACTTCGCTCACCGACAGCTTGATGAAGGCGGTGGCGTCGTTGGCATAGGCATAGGTCAGGCCGTCGGGAAAATCCTGCGCCAGTTCGGCAACGCGCGTCTTGACCCGGTCGGCGGTTTCCAGCGCGTCGGAGCCGGGCGACAGCGAGATCGAGATGCCCGCACCCGGATGGCCGTTGATGCGCACGATGGTCCCGTAATTTTCGGCGCCGACCTCGACCCGCGCGACGTCTCTGATCCTTACAGTCGAGCCGTCGGGCAGCGTCTTGAGCACGATATTCTCGAACTCTTCGGGCGTCTGCAACCGCGACTGCGCGGTTACGGTCGCATTCAGCATCTGTCCCTCGGGCGCCGGGGTGCCGCCGACCTCGCCCGCCGCGACCTCGCTGTTCTGTGCGGTGATCGCGGTGACGACGTCGCCGGGCATCAGCGACACCGCGGCGAGCCGCTGCGGGTTCAGCCAGATGCGCATCGCATGCGGCGAGCCATAGACATTGACGTCGCCGACGCCTTCGACGCGCGACAACGGATCCTGCACGTTCGACGACAGATAGTCGGACACATCCTGGTTCGATCGCGTATCGGTGGTGTCATAGACGCCGACGAGCAGCAGCGAATCCGAATTGGACTTGGTGACGCGCACGCCCTGGCTCTGAACCTGTTGCGGCAGGCGCGAGATGGCGGAGGCGATCTTGTTCTGCACCTGCACCTGCGCGATGTCGGGATCGGTGCCCTTGGCGAAGATGGCGGTAATCGTCGCCTGTCCGCGCGAACTCGACTGCGAGCTGAAATAGAGCAGGCCGTCGATGCCGGTGAGCTGTTGCTCGAGCACCTGCGTGACGCTGTTCTCGATCGTCTCGGCCGAGGCGCCGGGATAGCTGGCGCGGATGTTGACCTGCGTCGGCGCGATGTCGGGATATTGTTCGATCGGCAGCGAAAACAGCGCGCCGAGCCCGCCGAGCATGACGACGATCGCCAGCACCCAGGCGAAGATCGGCCGATCGATGAAAATGCGCGACATGGGGCGTTATTGTCCTTTCGTCGCGGCGCTCTTGTCGGCGCTCTTCCCCGCGGGCGCCCCCACCCGCTGCGGACTGGTCGCGGGCACGGGCTTGATCGCCGATCCCTGCTTCAGATTGCCGACCCCCTGCGTGATGACCCGGTCGCCCGGCTTCAGTCCGCCGGTGACGACCCAGTTCGCGCCGACCGTGCGGTCCGCCTCGACCTTGCGCCGTTCGGCCTTGTTGTCCTTGCCGACCAGATAGACGAAGGCCGATCCGTCGAAATCGCGCTGCACCGCGGCCTGCGGCACCAGCATCGCCGCGGGGTTCACCGCCTGGTCGAACAGCGCGGTCACGAACATGCCCGGCATCAGCAGGCCCGAAGGGTTGGGGAAGCGCGCGCGCAGCGTCACCGTTCCTGTCGCTTCGTTCACCGTCACTTCGGAAAACTGGACGGTGCCAGGCAAGCCGTAATCGCTGCCGTCCTCCAGCTTCAGCCGGACGTTCGTGCTGCCTGCGGTCACGCCGCCGCTGGCGAGCGACTGGCGCAGGCGCGTCATGTCGGCGGCCGATTGCTGGATGTCGACATACATGGGGTCGGTGCGCTGGATCACCGCGAGCGGCGTCGCCTGGCTGGCGCTGACCAGCGCGCCGGGGGTGACGAGCGAGCGGCCGATATGGCCGCCGATCGGCGCGGTGATCGTCGAATAGCGCAGGTTGATCCGCGCGGTTTCCAGCGATGCGGCGCTTTGCGCGACCGCGGCGCGCGCGACGCGCGCCTGCGCCAGTGCGTCGGTGTAATCCTGTTCGGCCACCGCCTGCATCTTGGCGAGCGGTTCGAAGCGCTTAGCCTTTTCTTCCGCCGCCTGCGCACTCGCGCGGGCGCTCGCCAGGTTGGCCGCCGCCTGATCGACCGCCGCCTTGTAGAGGCTCGCGTCGATCTGGAACAGCGGCTGGCCGGCGCGCACCGCGCCGCCCTCGGTAAACAGGCGCTGGCGGACGATGCCGTTCACCTGCGGCCGGACTTCGCTCGTTTCGAAGGCGACGGTGCGGCCGCCGAGCGCGGTGGTGATTGGTACAGCCTCCTCGCGCACCACGACAAAGCCGACCTGCGCGGCGCGGTTGCCGCCCTTGTCATCCTTGCCCGAACAGGCGCCCAGCGAAAGCGTCATCGCGCACAGCGCTCCGGCAAGGAGCAGCGGCTTCTTGTGCAGCATAGTCTGTTGTCTCGTGTCGAAACCGCCGGGGTAGGCGGGGGAAGGGCGCCTATTCAACCTATTGCGCCGCACCATGCAAGCCCCGTGGCGGCTTTGCGACAAATTACGACAATTTTCCTGGTTCGGGGACGAACAGCGTGCGTGCGGCCTGCACTTCGGCGTCGAGCCAGTCGATGAAGGCGCGAATCCGGGGCTGCGGTGCGATGTCGCGGTGCAGCGCCAGCCAGAAGGCGCGCGCGATCGTCTGGTCGCGGCGAACGCGGACAAGCGCGGGGTCACCGGCGGCAAGAAAACAGGGCAGGACGCCGACCCCGGCACCGCCCGCGATCATCCGCCGCTGCGCGAGGATCGAAGAGGATCGGATGCCGGCACGCAGCCCCGGTTCGATTTCGCCCAGATAGTCGAGCTCGGGGGCATAGAGGATGTCGGGGACATAGCCGACGACGGGAATACCGGTACGCGAGAGCGGCGCCGCTTCGACCGCCCGATGCCAGTCGCGGCGGTCGGCGGCAACGTAGAGGCCGAGGCTGTAGTCCGCGAGCTTGCGCGTGATCAGCGGGCCCTTGCGGGGGCGCGCGAGCAGCACCGCCATATCGGCCTCGCGCCGCGAGGGGTTGAGGAAACCCGACGAGGCGACAAGGTCGATCTCGAGTTCGGGGTGCGCCGCGAGGAAGGCGGCGAGGCGCGGCGCAATGAAGCTGTTTCCGAAACCTTCGGACACGCTGATCCGCAATTGTCCCGACAGCGCCGCGCCGCCCTCGCCTGCCGAATGGATGCGTGCCGCGGCCGCCGCCATCGCTTCGGCGTGCGGAACGAGCGCCCGGCCGGCCGCGGTCAGAACGAAACCCGTCGGCGCGCGTTCGAACAGCGTCTGCTGCAAGGCGCTTTCCAGTGCGCTGATGCGGCGGCTGACCGTCGTGGCGTCGACGTGGAGCGCCTGGCCGGCCCGCGCCAACGTGCCATGACGCGCGACCATCAGGAAACATTGCAGGCTGTCCCAATTCATATGCTGCAAATATGCAGGATAAAGCTGCAAGTCTATCCCTTGCAATCGCGCCGGTTTTGGGTTGTGGCTGCGACACGTCAGAAACGGGAGACTCGACCCTCATGCGACAGATCGATCATCACATCGTCGGCGGTGCCGGCGGCAATGCGGGACGGCTCGGCGACGTGCTCGATCCGAACAATGGCGGCGTCCAGGCGCAGGTGGCGCTTGGCGACAAGGCGCTACTCGATCGCGCGGTCGCGGCGGCCAAGGCGGCTCAGCCGGCCTGGGCCGCGGTGAATCCCCAGCGCCGCGCGCGGGTGATGTTCGAATATAAGCGGCTGGTCGAGGCCAATATGGACGAGCTTGCCCAGATGCTCTCGGCCGAACATGGCAAGGTGATCGCCGATGCCAAGGGCGACATCCAGCGCGGGCTGGAGGTCGTCGAATTCTGTTGCGGCATCCCGCATGTGCTGAAGGGCGAATATACGCAGGGCGCCGGCCCCGGCATCGACGTCTATTCGATGCGCCAGCCGCTCGGCATCGGCGTCGGCATCACGCCGTTCAACTTTCCCGCAATGATTCCGTTGTGGATGGGCGCGGTTGCCACCGCGGTCGGCAACGCCTTCATCCTGAAGCCCAGCGAACGCGACCCGTCGGTTCCCGTCCGCCTGGCCGAACTGTTCCTCGAAGCCGGGATGCCCGAGGGGATTTTCCAGGTCGTCCACGGTGACAAGGAAATGGTCGATGCCATCCTCGATCATCCCGACATCGCCGCGGTCAGCTTCGTCGGCTCGTCGGACATCGCCCATTATGTCTATGAACGCGGCGTACGCGCGGGCAAGCGGGTGCAGGCGATGGGCGGCGCGAAGAATCACGGTATCGTCATGCCCGACGCCGATCTTGACCAGGTGGTGAGCGACCTGACCGGCGCCGCCTTCGGCTCGGCGGGCGAACGCTGCATGGCGCTGCCCGTCGTCGTGCCAGTGGGCGAGGATACGGCGCAGCGGCTGCGCGACAAGCTGGTCCCCGCGATCGAGGCGCTGCGCGTCGGCGTATCGACCGATCCCGATGCGCATTACGGCCCCGTGGTGACCCAGGCGCACAAGGAAAAGGTCGAAGGCTGGATCGCGAAATGCGCCGACGAAGGCGCCGAGCTGGTCGTCGACGGGCGCGGCTTTACCTTGCAGGGGCATGAAAAGGGCTTCTTCGTCGGCCCGACGCTGTTCGATCATGTCACGCCCGAGATGGAAAGCTACAAGGAAGAAATCTTCGGCCCGGTGCTGCAGATCGTCCGCGCGCCCGATTTCGAAACCGCGCTCGAACTGCCGTCGAAGCATCAGTACGGCAATGGCGTCGCCATCTTCACGCGCAACGGCCACGCCGCGCGCGAATTTGCCGCGCGGGTCAATGTCGGCATGGTCGGCATCAATGTGCCGATCCCGGTGCCCGTCGCCTATCACACCTTCGGCGGCTGGAAACGCTCGGCGTTCGGCGACACCAACCAGCACGGCATGGAGGGGGTCAAATTCTGGACGAAGGTCAAGACCGTGACCGCGCGCTGGCCTGATGGGTCGCCTGACGGCGGCAACGCCTTCGTCATCCCGACCATGGGCTGACGGCGCGCGGGCGATGAAACCGGCCCCCGTCATCGGGCATTTCCTGTTGGGGCGCCGGCCGGTCGCTGGCGCCGTGCAGGAGATCGAATGATGACGCGCTGGCTGTTTTCCGCTCCCTTGTTGCTGCTTGCCGGGTGCAGCGGCGGCAGCGATGACACTGATAACAAGGCGCCCACCGCCCAGGAACAGGCGGCCGATACGCCGGCCGGGCCTTCGCAAAACGCGCCCGCCCAACCGGCGCCCGCCCCGGGCGGCGCCAGCGATGCCGACCTCACCTATGTTGCCGATCCGTCGGTGGCCCCGCCCAAGGCACCCGAAGCGGGAGTCGGTATCGGCGGGCAGGCGATTCCGGTTGCCATCCGCGGTCGCTGGGCGCTGAAGGCAGAGGATTGCGGCGCGCGTCCCGGCACCGACCTAACCGCGCTGGTGGTCGACGCAAAGACGCTGCGCTTCTTCGAATCGGCGGGCGATCTGGCGCGGGTTCGCGACCGCGATGCGAACCGCATCGTCGCCGATTATAAATTCAGCGGCGAAGGGCAGCAGTGGGACCGGCTGATGCTGCTCGGCCTCGCCGACGGCGGCAAGACGCTCGTTCGCCGCGATTATGGCGATGGTGCCGCGCCCGATGCGATGCGCTATACCCGCTGTGCCTGACTTGCGAAGAAAGGGAGATATATGATGGACATCCGTTTTCTGACCCTCGCTGCTGCCCTGCCGCTCGCCGCCTGCGCCAGCGCCGGGGACGGTTCTCCCTCCGATGCCGGGCCGCCGCCGCCGGCTGCGATGACGTGCAGCGCCGATGCGGCGCAAAGCTATGTCGGGCAGACCGCGAGCCCCGATCTGGGCGGCGCCATCTTGAAAGCGACCGGCGCGCGCACGCTGCGCTGGGGTCCGCCGCGCAGCGCGATGACGATGGATTATCGGCAGGACCGGGTGAACGTCATGTACGACGACGCCTACAAGATCACGCAGGTTACGTGTGGCTGACGGCTCGCGGCGCAATCACGGCTCGGCGTCGCCCTTTGAACCCGTGTACGGCTACAGCCGCGCGGTCCGGGTCGGCAATCGCATCGACGTCGCGGGCTGCGCGCCGATCGAACCCGACGGTTCGTCGACCGTCGGCGACGCCGGAGTGCAGGCCGCGCGCTGCTTGACGATCATCGGCGAAGCACTCGAAGCCCTGGGCGGCAGCTTCGCCGACGTTGTGCGCACCCGCATGTATATCACCGACGCCGCCGATGCCGATCGCGTCGGGCAGGCGCATGGCGCCATATTCGGCAAGATCCGCCCGGCCGCGACGATGCTCGTCATTCCGGCGCTGATCCGTCCCGAATGGAAAGTCGAAATCGAGGCCGAGGCCATTTTAGAGACAGAGATATGACCGACCAGTTCCAACTCACCGACGACCAGCGCGCGATCCAGGACATGGCGCGCAAGTTCACCGCCGACGCCGTCACGCCCTTTGCGGCCGAATGGGACGAGAAGGCGCATTTCCCGCGCGACGTGATTAAGCAGGCGGCCGAACTCGGCTTCGCGGCGATCTATGTCAGCGAGGAATCGGGCGGTATCGGCCTCGGCCGGCTCGAGGCGGCATTGATCATGGAGGCG
>LULE01000664.1_pt1 | contig 18036 bp, 22 predicted proteins | sample 728231 | NCBI WGS metagenome assembly LULE01 (sample SAMN03860297, study PRJNA289734) | marine metagenome | biome: seawater column; feature: ocean; material: water; isolation source: Red Sea water column Station 192 - depth 10m | place: Saudi Arabia: Red Sea | collected 2011-10-15 | depth 10 m | reverse complement strand
CTACTTCCTGTAAAAGAACTTACAGCGTTATGAGTAACTTGAGAGGATGAAACATGGACCGTAAGAGGACTTACAATTATGTCTTTGCTTGTAAATTGTTTGTAGGCACTCATTCATTAGAAATCTAACTTCACTCTGATAAGGGCTTCTTTAGTGAAATCTTTTTTAAGTGGTTTACTTAATTTGGCCGTAGCTAATAATTCATTAGAATCATTGTATAACCCTACTGTAGTTATAAAGGTTTGTGGTGCATTAATAAAAGCATCAAAAATTGCAGTCAATTTTCTTTTGGAAATATTATTTTCTGTTTCGTTCGAAAAATTTGTATTCTTCTTATAGAGGGCAAGCCCATCCTTAAATTTCCTAAATTCTAGTACTATTCCATTACCTATTAATCTATCCCCTTTCATTTCTCCTGACATTACACCGGAACCTGTTGGAGCATTAAGAATATAAGCGAAGTAGAGAAACTCTTTATTTAAATCATTTTCACTACCATTAACTAAGTAGCTAAAAAGTTATTTGAACAAACTTTTTAAAGCGATGTAAGATTAACATATTTAAGGCATATGAAAAAAATTTTATTAATAGCAATCTTGATTTTCTCAGCTCAAATAATTGCATTATCAGATAGACTTTCAGTTCCTGAGGGCTTCCAGGTAGATGTTTTCTCTAGCGACATTAAAAATCCTAGACAAATGGCCTTGGGCAATGATTTTCTTTTTGTTGGAACGAAAGAAGCTGGTATTGTGTATGCGCTTCCAAAGTCAAACCCTGAAGAAAAAATTGAAATACTAACGGAATTAAATTCACCTACCGGTGTTGCCCTTCACAATGGAGACCTATATGTTGCAGAAATAGATAAGATTATCAAAATCGATAACATCGAAATGTCATTAAAGACTGGCGATATTAAATCAGAAATTTATTTTGAAAACCTACCAAGAAAGAAGATGTTTAACCCATTAAAAAAAATGTGGCATGGGTGGAAATGGATAGCTTTTGGCCCAGATGACAAACTTTATTTATCTGAAGGTGTTCCATGCAATGTATGTGAGGAAAAAGATGAAAGATTTGGTTCTATCCTGCAGATTCATGATGGAAATTATGAAATTTATGCAGATGGTGTAAGAAACAGCGTTGGTTTTGCCTGGCACCCAATTAGTGAAAAAATGTATTTTACAGATAACGGAAGAGATTGGATGGGTGATGATATTCCACCGTGTGAACTCAATAAAGTTTCTTATAAAGGTGAACATTTTGGATTTCCATATTTTCATGGAAATGACATTCCTGATGATAGCTTTAACGCACCTGATGACTTTAGCTATACAAAGCCAGTTTGGGGCTTCCAAGCTCATACTGCTCCATTAGGAATTGATTTTTACACAGGAAATATGTTTCCTGAAAAATATAAGAATGGTGCATTTATTGCACAACGTGGCTCTTGGAATCGATCAAAGAAAGTTGGTTACAGAGTTCTTTTTGCAGAATTTAAAGATGATGAAATTGCATCTGTGGAGGTTTTTGTTGATGGGTGGCTGGATGGCGAAACTTCTCTAGGTAGGCCATCTTCAGTTTTGATGTATGATGATGGTTCTTTATTAGTATCAGATGATACTGCTGATAAAATTTTTAAGATTTCTTACTCTGTTAATTAATCTCACTAATCAAAATTTCTTTTGAATTTGAGGGTAAAACTACCATAGTACCGTCAGTTGAAGCTGTCCAATTTTCAATAGCCTCATCGACGCCTGCAAAAAAGAATTTATCAGATAAAAACCTAATTTCAGTAGGTAGTGTCGGAGTAAGATGATAATAAACAAGGTGTCTTACACCTGCTTCATTTGCCAAATCTACGGCATCAAGAGGAGAAATATGATAATCAAGAATATCTACAAGAATTTTTTTAAGTTTATCTTTATATTCAAATTTATACCCTAGAGCAGGCTCAATTGGCTCGTGGAAAACTTTAAATGCTGATATTTTTAAATTATCATCCTCAAAAATTACCGAGCCATCTTCAATCTCTTTAGCTGTCATGCCACCAGTTAATGGATCAGCAATTTGATTACCATGATGTAAATATCTGAAATTACTATCTCGAGAAAAGGCTAGGTTATATCCTGAAACAACATCATTAATACCCTCAGGTCCAAATACTTCTAATTGCTGCTTTCTATCTCTTGTAACCCATGTGACTAAATTTAGATCACCTAAATCCGCAATATGATCAGAATGGAGGTGAGTAATCAAAACTCCATTGATATCCTCTAATAGGTCACTACTCCATGTCATTAGATTATTTACACTCCCGTTACCAATATCTACTACATATTTTTTATCACCTGCTTTAACAAGCAAGCAAGTTTGTGCAACAGCAGTTCCTAATGGTGAGCCCGAACCACAAACTAAAACTGACAAAGCATCTTCTTCAGGAAATATCTGATTATTTTCAATTCCACTCTTTATCAACACATTAAGAATGTTGCTCTGAACATATGGGGAGCTAAAAATACCAAAAGTAATAATGAATACAAAAATTGTGATTAGAATTTTTTTCATTTTGTTTTAACTTTAAAAAGAGAAATCATAAAAAATAAAGATAATAAAACTAATACTATCCATGCATATTCTTGACCTGGAGTAATTCCATTTTGATAAATCGGTTCTAGTGGATGTATTTTTCCGACCACTCCTACTCTGAGTATCCATTCCAAAAGCCATATTAGATAGAAAAAAGGCATAAAAGCTTTATATCTGAAGATCACTATCCAGCTGATTAAACACAATAAAACCTGCATCTCACCCCACAGAGATCCAAACAAATAAATTAAATTATCTGGATCAGGATTACCTTCAAAAGTGATTATGTTCGCTATTGAATTTATACCAGCATCTTCTGCAAGGAAATGCACGAAACTTCTCCATGTATTCACAATCATGAAAATAATAAAAAAGTATAAAGCTATCTTTGGACCTTGATAATTGTTATCAATTACTTTTGGCAGAAGTCTTGTCATTGCGTAATTATATTTAGCTGACCTTTAAGTCCTGCACTTCTATGTTTTTCGCTTTCTATGTAATCCGAGTCAGTAAACATTTTATACATAGCAGATGCAGATGGGTATTCTGCAATAGCAACCCATTCCCAACTCTCCTCAACTTCACCAATTAAAAGTCCTTTAACCTCACCGAAAAATATAGTCTTGCCGCCAACTTTTTCTAGATGATTTACAACTTCAGTAGCATATATCGAGTAGGCTTCTATTCCTGATAAGTCTGTTTTTCGACCATCTTCATATACAGCTTTATCTTTGAACTTCAACAAATTTACCATTTTTATAGGCTTATCTGTTGGAAAGTTTTTGAAGTCTTCTATTTGTGTTTTTGAGGGATATAGCTGATTAATTACTTCCATTCATTATTCCATTTGACTTCATAAAGTTAACAATGATTTCTGAAATTTCTTTTGGTTGTGTTTCTTGACAAAAATGCCCTGCACCTTTCAAGACAGTATGATTTTGTCCCTTTGTTCCTGGACACTTTTTCAAAAACGGCTTATCCATTCCAACTGTAACAGGATCATTATCTGCAAAAGCACACAGCAATGGTTTATCAAATTTCTCAAAAAATTTCCAAGCTTTTTTTTGTGCTTCGACTGCCGCATCATCAGGTAAAGTTGGAACTTGACTAGGCATTGCCCTACAAACCATTTTATAGGAACTATTTGGGAAGGGAGCATTGTATGCTTTTTCTAGATCTGAAACTAAAGGAGAAATTCCCTCTAACCCTAATTCGTAAAACAGGCCTGATATTTTCATTTGCATTCGTGTTCTTTTTTCAAACATCGGTGCAACAAGTAGGCCAGCAGGAAAATTTTTCTTGTTCAATGACCATTTTTGCCAATAAGCAAAAGCCATTGGACCAGGTTTTTTAAAGGCTCTAATAAACTCACTAGTTGTTGGAACGTATTTAGAAGCTTTAAATTCCTTTATTTTTCTATGTGTTTCTGGATCCATATTTCTAGATAAAGGAACGCCTGTATTTGATATAACAGCTCCAGAAAATCTGTCGCCGTTATCAGCAATAACTCTTAATCCTATTAGGCCACCCCAATCTTGGCCAAAAAATGTTAATTTTTTGAAATCATTTTGTCTTATCCAGGTATTCATCCAATCAACTTGGGTTTGATATGTGTAATCTTCAATTGAACTTGGTTTATCTGATCGACCATATCCAACTAAATCAGGTGCAATTATTCTCACTCCTGCTTTGGTGAGGTATGGAATCATTTTTCTGTAGAGATAGGACCAAACTGGCTGTCCATGCATCAAAAGTACAATGGGTCCATCTTTGGGGCCTTCATCCAAATGATGAATTCTTAGCTCAACTCCGCTCTTGTCTTTAATATTTGTATAGTTAGGCTCAAAAGGAAAGTCTTTGAGATTTTTAAATCTATGATCTGGAGTTCTTAAAACTTTCATTATTTTGACTCTTGTAAAAATTTTGCAAATTCTAATCTAGCAACACTTCTTCTGTGGACCTCATCTGGACCATCTGCTAGTCGCAAGCATCTCATGAATGCGTACATCTTTGCTAAAGGAAAGTCTTGAGATACGCCTCCTCCACCATGCATTTGTATCGCTCTATCAATCACATCACATGCAACATTTGGAGCTACAACTTTAATTTGTGCAATCTCGCTGGCAGCAACTTTATTGCCGTACTTATCCATTGCCCATGCAGCATGCAAGGTAAGAAGTCTTGCTTGGTTTATTTCCATCCTTGAATTGGCAATAACATCATAATTTCCACCCAGTTTTGCTAATTCTTTTCCGAATGCTGTTCTCTCCATTGATCGTTTACACATGAGCTCAAAAGCAACTTCAGCAGCTCCAACTGAACGCATGCAATGGTGAATTCTGCCCGGACCTAATCTTCCTTGGGCAATTTCAAAACCTCTGCCCTCTCCTAGTACAACATTTTCATATGGTACTTTCACATTATTGAATTTAATATGTGCATGCCCATGTGGAGCATCGTCATATCCAAAGACATGCATCATTCTTTGCACTTCAACTCCTGGAGTATCTGTAGGAACTAGAATCATTGAGTGTCTTTGATGTCTCTCATTTTCTGGATTTGTGACGCACATAAAAATAATTAATTTACATCTTGGGTCTCCTGCACCAGAGGTCCACCACTTTTCACCATTAATTACCCATTCTCCATTTACCAGTTCTGCCGTTGCTTCCATATTAGTCGCGTCTGAGGAAGCTACATTAGGTTCAGTCATTCCAAATGCGGATCTTATTTCGCCACCTAAAAGAGGCTTTAACCAAGTATCATTTTGTTCATCTGAACCATATCTAACCAGCACTTCCATATTTCCTGTATCTGGTGCGCTACAGTTCATAGCTTCTGAAGCAAAAACGGTTCGCCCCATTTCTTCAGCTAGATGTGCATATTCAAAATTTGATAGCCCAGCTCCAAATTCACTATCTGGCAAAAATAGGTTCCAAAGACCCCTTTTACGTGCTTCTTTCTTAAGTTCCTCTAACTCTGGGTGTGGCTTCCATCTGTCTTTTTCAGGTATTTCTTTTCCATGAATTTTCGCTTCTACAGGCAAAACTACTTCTTCAACAAATTCCTTTACTTTTGGAAGGTAAAAATCGATTTTTTCTGTGGTTTCAAATTGCATTTTCAATATATAAAAAAAATTTCTTAAATACTATAAATGTTATTTATAATATGTAATTACATTTATAATTATAATTCATACTTATGAAGTTAAATAATTTAGACCTAAATTTATTAGTAGTATTTAATGCCATTTATACAGAAGGCAGCCTCACAAAAGCAGGTGAGATTGTAGGCATAACCCAACCAGCAGTAAGTAGTGCTCTTTCAAAACTCCGTGAATATTTTGATGATCAGCTTTTCATAAGAGTTGGTCAGGGAGTGAAGCCAACTGCAAAGACTGAAAATATCATTATTCATGTGAGAGATGCTCTGTCTATACTTCAAAAAAGTATTGAGAGGCCAGAGTCTTTTGATCCAGCTGTATCTAGTAGAACTTTTCGCTTATCACTCAATGATGTTTCTGAAGGTCGAGTGCTACCAATTCTAATGACAAAGATTAGGAAAGTAGCACCTAATGTAAAGGTATCGAGTTATTACACAATGAGAGAAGATTTACTTCATTCGTTGGCAGCAAATGAAGTTAATTTTGCTGTTGATCCTTTTCCTCCATCTGAAACAGATATTAAAAAAGAAATAATATTTGAAGATGAATTTGTTTGTGGATTTAGGAAGGATCATCCTTTAGCCAGTTCAAAAAATTTGTCTATAGACCAGTACCTTGAATTAGATCATATCCATATTTCAGGAAGAAGAACTGGAGGAGCTTTAGTTGATAATGCACTCTCAAAATTACAAGTTGAAAGGAGAGTTATTCTTCGTGCACAACATTACTTAATCACACCTGAAATACTTAAAAATTCAGATATGGTTTTAACATGTACTAAGGCATTCGCTAAGAAACATAAACTTGCTTTTAAAACTCTTCCATTCGAGGTTGCGCCTTCACAGTTTTTTCTTGCATGGCACGAATCAAATGATAATGACCCTGGTCATATATGGCTTAAATCTTTAATAAAAGAATCTTTCCAAGAAGCAAAACTAAAGTAAAAACGGTTTAGTAATCCAACATTTTTCAAGAAGAAAAGTTAAAATATCCCTGCTATGTCAAGCGATAAATATTATAAAGAACTTCAAAGCTTGAAGTATTTTGATGAAGAAAAATTGATTGAAAAAATCATCAATGAAAGTAATTGGTTGAATGATGAAGAGATTTCAATTAATGCTGAATCTATTGTTGAAAAGTGTAGAAGCGATAGAAATAAGACAAAGCTTGATAATTTTTTTCTTGAATACGGATTAAGCAATCAGGAGGGTGTTGCTCTAATGTGCTTAGCTGAGTCACTTCTTCGGATCCCAGATAATTCTACATGTGATGAGATTATTGAAGAAAAAATAGGCGGCAAAAGCTGGCTAAATCATTTAAATAATTCTCCATCTCTTTTTGTGAATGCGACTACATTTGGTCTTTTTTTGGCTGAACAAGTTGTAGAACTAGATCCAAAAATTGGCTCAAATCCAATTAGTTGGCTGTCCGGCATGACTTCAAAAATTGGAGAACCAGTTTTAAGAGAAGCAATTAAAAAAGGTATGGATATTTTGAGTGAAGAATTTGTTTCAGGAACAAGTATTGAAAAAGCATTAACAAAGTTTGATTCACCAAATACTCCATGCTCTTTTGATATGCTCGGTGAAGCAGCTCGAACTAAATCTGATGTAGATTTCTTTTTTGAGGCCTATGAAAATGCAATTAGGTGTGTTGGAGAAAAAAATGCTCTTCTGTCTAAATCCTTTCATGAAATTTCTATAAAACTCTCTGCATTACATCCTCGTTATGAGGCATTAAAAGAGGAAAGAGTTATGAACGAACTTTATGAAAGTGTTTATGAACTATCTTTACAAGCAGCTAATCAAGATATTGCTTTAACAATAGATGCTGAAGAACAAGATAGACTTGAACTTAGTCTAAAAATTATTGAAAAGCTTGCAGAAAATAAAAAGCTTAAAGATTGGGGTGGATTAGGTTTAGCAATTCAAGGTTACGGAAGAAGATCCTCCTCTGTAGTGAAATTCATTGATTATCTTGGAGGCCGAAGAAATGGACTCATGATGCGATTAGTAAAAGGTGCTTACTGGGATCAAGAAGTCAAAATTCATCAAACAAAAGGTTCAATTGATTTGCCTGTTTTTACTGCAAAATCCTTCACTGATTTGAATTATTTACACACAGCTAAGGTTATTTCGGAAAGTAAAAATCTCAAGCCTTATTTTGCTACTCACAATGCTCATACGATAGCTGCAATAATGAGCATTTTTAAAGGGCAGGAAGAAAAAATCGAGTTTCAAAGAATATTTGGAATGGGCGATCTAGTTTATACAAACGCTAAAAAATGCTTTAAAGATTTTCCAACAACAAGAATATATGCTCCTGTTGGCTCTAAGAAAGAATTGCTGCCTTATCTTGTTAGAAGGTTGATTGAGAATGGAGCAAATAATTCATTTGTAAATAAGTATTTAGATAAGAAAATTCCTATTACTGAAGTTGTAAAAAATCCCCTTCTCAATTGCAAAGATCAGTTAATAAATAAAACTTTCCTTAATAACGTAAAAAGACCGAAAGAAATTTTTAAAGGAAGAGAAAATTCTTTAGGTTTTGATTTTGGCGATCTTTATGAAATTAAAACACTGCAAAATGATGTTAAAAATATGAGAAAGCGTGATTATAAAGCTAGCTCAATTTTAGGTAATCATGAATTTACTGGGGAGTCTATCAAAAGACTTTCTCCTCATGAATTAAAAAAAGAAATTGGTTCAGTTACGTACTTAAAAACAAAAGAAATTAAGCATGTTTTTGAAGATTTTGATAATTCTGATTGGTCCAAAACTTCTTTGAAAAAAAGAATTGAGATTTTGTCAAAGGTTGGAGAGTTGCTATCTAACAATAGGGCAATGCTTTTCCATCTTTTGATAAATGAGGCTGGAAAAACATTGAAAGATTGCGACGCAGAATTAAGAGAGGCAATTGATTTTATTAATTACTACAATGCCCAGGCAAAAAAAATCTTCAAAAGAAAAAGAATGCCTGGTCCTTCAGGTGAAGAAAACTATCTTGAACACGCCCCTAAAGGGACATTCCTCTGTATAAGTCCATGGAATTTTCCCTTAGCAATATTTGTGGGGCAAATTACAGCAGCGCTAGTAACAGGAAATAATGTTATTGCAAAACCTGCTGAAGATACTTCTATCATTGGGTGTGAAGTTGTAAAAATCTTCCATGAATCTGGTGTGCCGAAATCAGCATTAAAACTAGTACTTGGTGACAAAAAAATTGGCAATGAATTAACTAAAAACCCTCTTATTGCCGGTGTTGCTTTTACAGGGTCAAGTTTTGCTGCAAAGCAAATAAATAAGAATCTTGCTGACTCAAATGGTCCTATAAAAAGTCTTATTGCAGAAACAGGTGGTCAGAATGCAATGATCGTTGATTCATCTTCCCTCAAGGAGCAAGTTATAGATGATGTAATCAGATCAGCATTTTTGAGTGCTGGTCAAAGATGTAGTGCATTGAGAGTTTTGTATGTTCAAGATGAAATTGCTGACGAATATTGGGATTATCTTAATGAGGCATTGCAAGAATATACTATTGGAGATCCAAATCTACCAAAAGTTGATATTGGTCCCATTATTAACAAAAATTCGAAAGATAGATTGTTGAAACATATATCAGCTTTGAAAAAATCAGCGAAAAGAACTATTGAACATCATCATAAACAAGATAAAGGTAATTTATTTATCACACCGATTGTTTTTGAAATAGACAGCATTAATCAAATTGATGAGGAAAATTTTGGACCAATCCTTCACTTTATACGATATAAAAATGAAAACTTGCAACAAGTCATCGATGAGATTAATGATACAGGCTACGGGCTAACAATGGGTGTTCACTCCAGAATTGTAAGTAAGGCTAGAAGAATATTTGAGGCAGCAAATGTCGGAAATTTTTATTTTAATCGGGATATTGTTGGAGCTGTTGTTGGAGTGCAGCCTTTTGGTGGTCAAGGTTTAAGTGGTACAGGGCCAAAGGCTGGAGGACCAGGCTACCTTTATAATTTCGTTACTGAAAAAACTTATACTGACAATGTTATGGCTACTGGTGGTAATATAGAATTACTAAATAAAAATGCAATGTAATGATTAATAAGATTTTTCTTGGTTTTACTGCAGCAACTTATGGATACTTGGGAGGATGGGCTCTTTTTGATCCAAGTAGTTACGTAACTGCAGTGGGTCTAACAATTAATACTGACTTGGGCTCCGCTGAAATTAGAGCTGTATATGGCGGTATAAATTTTTTAGTTGGTATCTCAGCTTTTGTTACTTTGATAAATTCTAGAAATGAAAAAACTTTCTTTACTATTTTATTATTTTTAATATCAGGAATACTTTTAGGAAGAATTGTTTCACTTATCTATGGAGAATATACTTCTCCATTTATAGGGTACTTCACAGCTTTTGAGATTGTATATATTGTATTTTTGGTTAGTGCTTTAAGAAAATTGAGAAATAGGATTTTTTAATGGATGGTCTCATTCAGTTTTTTTCAGAATATAACTATGATGGAATAGTTTATGGTCTGATTGATAACGGCGTTCTTGGATTTTCAACTCTCCTTGGCATTGATATTGATAGATATTTTCGAGGGAGCGGAATACATGGAGCCATTTATGGAGCGCTTCTAGGAAACACTTTATCTGACTTTCTAGGCGCAATAGTTGATTTTCCTCTTCTTCTTACAATAAATATAACAGCAGGATGCTTAATAATAATTCCATTAGTTTGGTTATATTTATCAATTTCAAAGAGACACTAACCTTTGATTGCTAATAGAACTTCTTTAAGATTGTTTAAATCAAACCCGACGCTTTTGCACTTATCTAATATTATTTCGGCATCAAGAACTTTTGCATTTGCAAAAGCCCATTGAGTAATACTTCTATTTCCAGTTCTGCAATAAGCCAAAGTCTTTTTTTCTTCCTGAATAATAGAATTAAGTTCAAAAACTTTTGCTGGATCTATTTCACCTGGTGAAATTGGAATAAAAAAGCATTTGATATCATTTTCTTTGCACGTTTTCTCTATTTCTTCATAGATAGGTTGGCCCTCTTCTTCTCCATTAGGTCTATTACAAACAATAGTCTGAAAACCTTGTTCTTTTAGACTTTTTATATCGCTTGGAAAAATTTGGCCAGCTACAAAAAATTTTTCTTCTACTTTATGCAATCACTTATCTCCCTTAATTGCATTTTTAAAAGCTTGAAAAGATTCATCTTTTACTCAAAGAAAGTTTTACCTGTAGCACTTTCTCCAGCAAGAGCAGTTATTTTATTTTGTGGAAGTCCACCATAAAGTGAACCAGATAATAAAGCGTTGAATATATAACTCCCTGTATCAACAAAGGAATCTACATCACCAGCAGATACGCCTTCTGCAACGATATTAGCATACTCGTTGCCAGATGCTTTTACTAAATCTTTAATAAATGACATAAAAGGTGGCGATAGATAAAAACCTAAATTTTTCCACTCACCAAATTGTTTGCTCACCATTTCTTTTGATGTTTCAAGATGCATTCTTGCAACTTCATACTCATCTTTAACTGCAATAACACGGTAAATTTCTTTTATGGTTTTCTTTAATAGCTCTTCTGTTTCTAATTCATTTTTAATTAAGTCTTTCGTAAAATTAACTTTGCTATTGAAGAAATCTATTTCTTTTTTATCGTAAATAGCTAGCCTTTCGAGTCTGTCCTTAAGAACACTCTCGGTGGTTTGTTCTTTCTCTTTAAATGAATTTAAGAATTTAAAAATCTTATCTTTTGGATTGAATGCATAAAGTCTTCCAAGATTAAAACTATAGATATTTTTTTCTACACCAATGCCATTTAACTTAATAGCATATTTAATACTCTCTTCTTTTAGTGGAATATGACCAAGCTGATAAGCTGCACCAAGCATCATAATATTTGCTGCAATTGCATCACCGCATAAATTTTCTGCAATCTTAATTGCTGGGACTGTGATATCAATATCTTTAGTGGTTTTATCAATTACTTTTAAAACTTCATCATCCTTAAAATCTAAATCTCTATTGGTTACAAAATCAGCAACTGGAATAGTGTCTGAATTAATAATCGAATATGTTTTTTTATCAGATAAGACTTCTTGAATTTCTGGCTTTGTTCCTACTACTGCATCACATGCTAAGAAAAGGTTAGCTGAGGCAGGTGCAATTTTATGGCTAAATGTTTTTACATTCTTTTCATAGATTTTTATGTGAGACCAAACTGCTCCCCCTTTCTGAGCTAGTCCTGTCATATCTAATATTGTTGATTCTTTACCCTCATAATGAGCAGCCATAGCTGTTATTGCCGATACTGTTAAAACACCAGTTCCTCCAATTCCAGTAAGAATAATATTGGAAACACCATCAGAAACTTTATGTTTTGGATCTGGAAGTCCATCTATTTTATGTGATGTTGTTCTTGCTTGAAGTTGAGCGTCTACAGAGACAAAAGATGGACAGAAACCTTTAAGACATGTGTAATCTTTGTTACAAGTGGATTGATTAATTTTTCTTTTCATCTGGGTTTATCATTATTCTTTGCAGAGGATCATGCATTTGGCCTCTTTTTCTTCTTCTTCTTTTTTCAGCTGCACATGTTTGATCAAATATTAAAACACTTACACCTTTATGTTTGCTAAGGTTTACCTGTTCACTAATAATGTGATCGCGATGGACACTCTTCACGTATTTTGATGATAAATACTTATACTTTTTTGGGTCTTGCGAAAGAACTGAAATCTTCTTTACACCTTCAGCTAAAACTTGCTTAATAATTCCATCGACATTCCAATTATCTCCAATTTCTTGGCCTCCTGTCATTGCAACAGCATCGTTATAAAGTATTTTATATGTGATATTAACTTCAGCATCAAGAGCAGCTCTAATTGCTAAAATACCCGAATGTTTGTAAGTTCCATCACCAAGATTTGCATAAATATGTTTTTCTTTTGAAAAGGGTGATATTCCTATCCAAGGTGTTCCCTCACCTCCCATCTGAGTAAAAAATTCTGTCCCTTTCACAGTATTTACTGCCATGTAATGGCACCCAATTCCACCTAATGCACGTTTTCCCTCAGGAACCATTAATGAGGTGTTGTGAGGGCAACCAGAGCAAAAGAATGGTTTTCGATTTAGTGGAGCATTTATATTTTCTTGTGACTTATTTCTTTTTTGAAACCAATCAAGCTGATTAATAACAGCACTATCACTGTTAAATTTCGAAATTCTTTCAGCAATAACTTCAATTATTGTTTGCATTGGAAGGTCATTTTCTGCAGGCAGTAACCACTTTCCATTTTCATCTTGTTTTCCAATAACTGTCGGTCTTACGTTTTCTTTCCAATTGTATAGCTGCCATTTTACCTGGTGCTCAATTAATTCTCTTTTCTCTTCAACAACTAGAACAGTATCAAGACCTCTGCAAAATTCTCTTATACCTTGTGGCTCAAGAGGCCATGGCATTCCAACTTTATATAAAGCAATGCCCATACTTTTTGCTTTTTCTTCGTCTATTCCAAGCCATCTGAAGGCTTCAAGAACATCGTTATATGATTTGCCTGCAGAAATTATTCCCAGTTTTGCATTGTTGTTCTTCCAAATTACTTTATCAATTTGATTCGCCCTAACGAATTCTTGTGCAGCAAAACCTTTTGCCCTCTGCAGTCTAAAATCTTGCTCTCTGGGAGTATCTGAGAAGAGGATATTTCTAGGTAAGTCTTTGTATTCTCCTAAAAATGCTCCACTAGGCACAATGATCTCTTCGTTTTCTATCGAAGTATCATAAGTCCTACCAGAATCTGCTACGTCGGATACGATTTTTAAACCTACCCAACAGCCACTATATCTGCTCATTGCAAAACCTAATAAACCAAACCTTACGATTTCACTGACTCCACTTGGATATAAATAAGGCATGAAAGCACTCATAAAGTTGTGATCTGATTGATGAGGTAATGTTGAGGACTTAGCTGCATGATCATCTCCAGCAACTGCTAGTACTCCACCAAACTTTGAGGATCCTGCTGCATTTGCATGTTTAAAAACATCCATAGAACGATCCATGCCCGGACCTTTTCCATACCAGATTCCGAATACACCATCTTTAACTCCTCTTCCATGAAATTCTCCCTGTTGTGAGCCCCAAACGGCGGTTGCACCTAATTCTTCATTTAGACCAGGTTGATGGACGATATCATTTTGATCTAGAAATTTTTTTGCACGGTGCAACTCTAAATCATAACCACCAAGAGGTGAGCCTTTGTAACCAGAAATAAAACCACCAGTGTCTAGATTTCTTTGAATATCAAGTTCTTTTTGAATAAGAGGTAGCCTGACAAGTGCCTGTATTCCTGTAAGAAATACAGTGCCATCTCTTTTTTTATATTTATCATCTAAAGTTATACCCTTGCTCAAAATAACCCCTTATTTTTAAATCATTATTATAACAGTTTTAGAATTTTTCCATGTAAGGCCTAAGATCAATTTCATGTGTCCAAACAGACTTTTTTTGGTTATGTAAATCAAGATAGACCTGAGCAATTTCATTTGGTTTTAAAATTCCATCTTTTTTCTTCAATTTATAAATGTCTGGAAAGTTTTCTTTAATCCAAGGGTGATCAATTGCTCCGTCAATAACTGTATGAGCTACATGAATCCCCTTAGGACCAAGTTCTCTTGCCATTGATTGAGCAACTGCTCTTAATCCAAATTTTGCTGATGCAAAAGCACTGAATCCAGAACTGCCTCTCATCGATGCTGTTGCTCCTGTAAAAATAATTGTTCCCTTCTTATTTTTCAGCATATATTTAGCTGCTTCTTTTCCTGTTAGAAAACCTGCAAATGTAGCCATTTCCCAAACTTTTTTAAATACTCTAGAAGTTGTTTTGCTTATAGGAAAAAATACATTCGCACCAATATTGAAAATTACACATTCAATTTTTCCCTGTTTGGCTGCAGTTTTGAAGAGTTCTTGAATTTCTACTTCATTTCTTGCATCCATTGGGTACGGTGTGCATTTAAAGCCTTTTTTATTTATGCCTTTTGCAAGATTTTGAAGATCTTTCTTATTTCTTTCTCTTCTAGATGCAAAAACATGATATCCAGATTGTGAAAATTTTTGTGCTAGAGATGAGCCTAATCCTGGACCAGCTCCGATAATTAAAACTATTTTATCTTTCATGAAATGTATTTGAATTATATCAATAAGGTTAGAATGAGAGAATGCAAATAAAATTCATTTTTGATATCGCAAGTCCAAATGCATATTTATCTCATAAAGTAATTCCTGAATTTGAGAAAAAATATGATGTCAAATTTGATTATTTTGTTTGTTTGCTAGGAGGTATTTTTAAATTATCAAATAACAAACCTCCCATGATTGCTAATGCAGAAATACCTCTCAAATATAATTATTTTGGCCAAGAGATCACAAGATTTGCAAAATTCCATCAATTAACAAACTTTAAAATGAATCCTCACTTCCCAATTAATACTTTGAATATTCAAAGAGGAGCTTTAGCAGCACAAGAGAGAGGGAATTTCGCGGAATATGTAGACTGTATAGCCAAAGGAATGTGGGAAGAAGAGAAAAATTTCAATGACATTGAAATTTTAAAGAATTATTTATTGAAGAATAAAATCGATGGTGAAGAAATTCTAGAACAAGCTGCAACTCCTGAAATTAAACAAAAGCTTATAGATAATACATCTAAAGCATACGAAATGGGTGCTTTTGGAGTTCCAACTTTTTTTGTTGGAAAGGAAATGTTTTTTGGTAAGGAAGCATTTAGAGAAATGCCAGACTTTCTTTAATTAAAATCTTTATGTGAAAAGTAACTCACACCCGTTTTATTATTGAATGCCTCAGTTACCATATTTTTTGCAAGAGTCCTCGCTTCAACATTTTTAAAATCCTTTAGCTGTGATGGAAGTACTTGCCCAAAGATATTTGTAACTTTCTCAAAAATTTGAACATCTAGGCCAATTTTATTCTCCCTTTCTCCTAAAAGATGACTTGGTCTAAATATATTAATTTTATTAAACGACAACTTTTTAATTTCTTCTTCCATCTCCCCTTTTATCTTTAGATAGTGATTAAGGGAATTTTTATCAGATATATCTTTTATTCCTACATCAAGCGCCATTTTAGCTAGTTTGATGACTAATCCAAAATCAACTTCTTCAAATTTAGGCTTAATTTTATCGCGCATATAAATAAGATCTAAAAGCTCCAATGGGTATCCCAAGCATATAAAGAAATGATCTGCAGGTTTTAAACTGAAATCTTTATTGAAATCTATAAGCTCTTGCTTAACATTGTTTGGAAATTTGAAAGATCTTCTTGAAATTGCAATTACCTCATGCTCTTGGAGGAAATCAGTAATGAGTGTTTTGCCAACAAGTCCAGTTGAGCCAGCAACTAATATTTTCATATAAATTTAATTGAATTATTTGGAAGTTTTATTCTCTAAAGCACTTATTTTATCTTCTATTTTCTCAAGCTTATCTAAGATTTGATGAAAAAAATTTCGCGCCTCTGTTGGGCACTTTTCAAAAAAATGCTCTGTTAACTTTTCTAAATCTTTATTATCCATCAGAAATTATTCTACTAGATTTAGATAGTTTGATAACCTTTCAGGATTTACAGCAAATGTTAGCTTTCCAACATTAGCTTTGACTTCATTTAAATTTACTGCTTCACCTACTTGTATTACTCCAATCATTCCTAAGATTAGATGAGGTGTACATTGATAAACATATACTCCCCACCAAAATTCAGCATTTTCACTTCATGTTCGGCAGCACTTAGATTTAGTGCCACTGCCATTATTAAGCCTATAAATATTTTCTTCATCCTATCTCCTCGTCTGCATATTTATGATTTACTTCGCTGTGATGCTCTTCATCTGCCTTTACACATTTAACAAGATCTACTAGTCGAGCATTGCTTTTCAAATCGTAGTATTCAATTGCTATTTGTGGGGCTATTACATTTTCAATTTCACCATCTTCAATCATCTTTAAGTATTCTGTATAACTTTTGACAGCTTCATCTTCAAAAAAACCTATCATTCTATGAGCTGTTTTAGTGAAGAAAACATACATAAAGAAGTAAAATGCGCCAAACAAAAACTGTGAAAATAATACTAGACTTCTCTCGAATATATTTGGTTTAGCAATTTCAATAAAGAACATTAAATGCATTCTTTCATTTTCTGCCTCTGCCAACATTTCTCTTATGTGTTTGCCATAGCCTGCTTTCATTGATCTTAAGCTTTTAAAGTGCATCCACATCCCTGCGACCATACCAGGAACACCTGCAATAGTTTCAAGTACTACTGCTCTGTGGCCATATCTTTTTGCAAAAAAGGTATCAGCAATGAATCTAAAGAAAACTGTCATTGAATAAGCAAAACTATCAGAAAATGACTGTTGAGATTTGTTTTCAAATGAACTCATAATATAAGATTTATTTATGATGAATTATATGAATTATTTATACTTATACAAGATATAAATGTGAAATTTATCGATTAAATTTCAATTAAAAATGGTAGGGATGGAGGGAGTCGAACCCCCACGCCTTACGGCACTGGAACCTAAATCCAGCGTGTCTGCCAGTTCCACCACATCCCCAGCTGAAAAGTTATTTTATATGACAAAAGCTAGGATTAAACCTAAAACAGCAAAAATTAACCACATAATTGCTTCCTTTTGGCTTCCTTTTTTAAATTTGGAAAATTAAAAATTCCTTTGTAAAAAGTCTCATTTAGAATCTTATCCATCATTTAATTTCTGAACCTTGCAACAAATCCTAGAAAGCCTGCTTTATTTTCTCCTGTTGCTAAATTACTAGACAACAAAATATCTACAACAGGATTTAATTTTTGTGTTAAAAGTTTTTTAAACGTCAGCGATTCCATTTCAATATCTATATCATCAAGGGTCTCTACTACTTTGTAGGTCAGCACTGAATTATGTAATCTTAGTTCCCAAATCTCATTTAGGTCATTAAATTTAATTTTCACAGTTTCACTTAGCTCCTCGGTGTCCTTTGGATCAAGACGTATAGCCATAATATCTAAAAACATTAAAATACTAAGTTCGCGAAGCATCTTATCTGTAATGCTTGATTCAGCAGTTACAAATCCTTTACTTGTCTCTATATCAGATATTGCCGCGTATTCACTCAGATAGTAGCTTTTTGCATTAGGGTTATAAGCCTCCTCGCCCAAGATTCTAAGAGTTTCCGCTCTAAGATTTCTTACC
>LULE01000265.1_pt1 | contig 18107 bp, 13 predicted proteins | sample 728231 | NCBI WGS metagenome assembly LULE01 (sample SAMN03860297, study PRJNA289734) | marine metagenome | biome: seawater column; feature: ocean; material: water; isolation source: Red Sea water column Station 192 - depth 10m | place: Saudi Arabia: Red Sea | collected 2011-10-15 | depth 10 m | reverse complement strand
GCGCGGCGGTCGGCGAGGACGAGACGGTCCCGCCGCAGCTGGACGCGCTCTCCGAGGACACCGACCTGGTCACCATCGCGCTGGGCGCCAACGACGGGGCCTTCGCCCAGGACTGGCTGTTCACGTGCGCGGCCCTGGGGCGCGAGCACCCCCGCGGCACCCCGTGCCGGGACGCCGACGAGGCGCAGCCCGTGCCCATGGTCGACCGGCTGGAGGTCATGGCGACGCGGCTGGCGCAGGGGCTCGCGGAGGTCCGGGAACGCGCTCCCCGGGCACGCGTCGTGGTGGTGGGCTACCCCCAGGTCGTCCCCGCCTCCGGCACCTGCCGTGACCGTCTCCCGATGGCCGAGCGTGACTATTCCTGGGCTCGGGAGTTGAACGAGGCGCTCGACCGGACCGTCCGTCACGTGGCGGAGGGGGCCGGCGTCGAGCTCCTGGACCTGTGGGAGCTCAGCGCCGACCACCACGTCTGCGCCGAGCAGCCGTGGTTCAACGGGCAGCTGGACCAGCCCGGACGAGCCCAGGCCTACCACCCCTTCCTCGCCTTCCACGAAGCAGTCGCCGAGGAGCTGGCGAAGGGGGTGGCCGGCCCGGGGTCGCAGTGACGAGGGAGACGAGGGAACAGAGATGGTCGATCGACGCCGCACCGTGGCCGTGGTCCTGGCAGGGGGCACGGGCACGCGGGTCGGTCTCGGGGTGCCCAAGCAGCTGATCAAGGTGGCGGGGAAGCCGATCATCGAGCACACGCTCGCGGTCTTCGAGGCCTCTCCGCTCATCGACGAGGTCATCGTGATGATGGCCCCCGGCCACCTCGACGAGGTGCGCGCCATCGTGCGCCGGGCGGGGCTGACCAAGACCCGCCGCATCCTCGAGGGCGGAGGGACCCGCAACGACACCACGCGAGCGGCGCTGGCCGAGCTCGCCTCCGAGCCCGACGACTGCAAGGTGGTGGTCCACGACGCCGTGCGGCCCCTGCTCTCGGAGTCGATCATCGAGGCCAACGTCGCGGCCCTCGACGAGTACGACGCCGTGGACACCGCCATCCCCAGCGCCGACACGGTCATCCGGGTGCGCGAGGACCGCCCCGAGATCGAGGACGTGCTGCCGCGGGCCGCGCTCCGCCGCGGCCAGACCCCGCAGTCCTTCCGCCTCGACGTGCTCCGGGCGGCGTACGACGCGGCGCTGGCCGACCCGTCGTTCGTCGCGACCGACGACTGCACGGTGGTGCTGCGCTACCTGCCCGACGTGCCGATCGCGGTCGTCCCCGGTCACGACCGGAACATGAAGGTCACCGAGCCGATCGACGTCCACCTGGCCGACAAGCTCTTCCAGCTCGGCTCCAGCGAGGCCCCGCCGCTGGCCGGCGGCGACTACGCCACGGTGCTGGCCGGCCGCACGGTCGTGGTCTTCGGCGGCTCCTACGGGATCGGCCGTGCGGTCGCCGAGCTGGCGGCCTCCCACGGCGCCGACGTCCACTGCTTCAGCCGCACCACCGGCACCCACGTCGAGCGGCGGGCCGACATCGCCGCCGCCGCCGAGCAGGTGCTGGCCGCCTCCGGGCGGGTCGACCTGGTCGTCAACGCCGCCGGCGTGCTGCCGCGCGGCGACCTGGTCGAGGCCTCGGAGGAGACGGTGGTGTCCTCCACGGAGGTCAACTACCTGGCCCCGGTCTTCATCGCCCAGGAGTTCCTGCCGGCGCTGCAGGACTCCAAGGGCTCGCTGCTGCTGTTCACCTCCTCCTCCTACACCCGCGGCCGGGCCGGCTACGCGCTGTACTCCTCCGCGAAGGCCGCGGTCGTGAACCTCACCCAGGCCCTGGCCGACGAGTGGTCGCCGTGGGGGGTGCGGGTCAACTGCCTCAACCCCGAGCGGACCGCGACGCCGATGCGCACGGCGGCCTTCGGGGCCGAGCCTCCCGGCTCGCTGCTCGAGGCCGAGGTCGTCGCCCAGCACGCGCTCGACGTGCTGCTCTCCGGCCAGACCGGTCAGGTCTTCGACGTCCGCCGCCAGGACCTCGAGAGCACCCAGGCGTGAGGACGACGTGCTCCGGCCGGCCCGGACCCTGACCGCTGCCCCTCCGCCCTCGCTCGAGCTGCACCGTCCCGCCCCCGCCACCCCGATGACCCCCTGAAGAAGGTGCCCATGGACTTCCGCGAATTCCTGGCGACCCTGCGCCGCCACGTCGCCACGATCGTGCTGGTCACGGTGGCCTCGGTCGCCCTGGCGACGGTGCTGACGCTGCGACTGGAGCCGCAGTACCAGTCCTCGGCCCGGGTCTTCGTCTCCGCCGCGCAGGCGGAGACCTCGGCGGCGTACGCCGGCGGGCTGCTCTCGGAGCAGCGGGTGGCCGGCTACGTCGAGCTGGTGCAGAGCAAGCTGCTGGCCCGCAAGGTGCAGGACCAGCTGGGCGTCGTCGGGTCGCTGGACGACCTGCGCGACTCCGTGGACGCCAGCGCGGTCGGCGACACCGCCGTCCTGGAGATCACGGTCACCGAGTCCTCGGCCGAGCTGGCCCAGCAGCTGGCGCAGGCGTACGCCGACCAGCTGGTCACCACGGCGCTGGACATCGAGACCCCGCCGGGCCGCGAGGACTCCCCGATCAAGGCGACGATCATCGACTCGGCGTCGGTGCAGCCCGAGGCGGTGTTCCCGAAGCCGGCGCTGAACGTGGGGCTGGCCCTGGTCTTCGGCGTGGCGCTGGGCGTGGGGCTGGCGCTGCTCCGGGAGATCCTGGACAACACGATCAAGACCGTCGAGGCCCTCGGCCCGGAGCCGCTGCCGCTGATGGGCACGATCGTCATGGAGCCCAGCGCCGCCCGCGGGGAGCTGGTCTCGGAGCTGGAGCCGACCGCGGCGCGCGCGGAGGCCTTCCGGGTGCTGCGCACCAACATCCAGTTCGTCGACATCGACAAGCCGCACCGCTCGCTGGTGGTGACCTCGGCGCTCCAGGGCGAGGGCAAGACGTCGACCGCGGTGAACCTCGCGGTCTCCCTGGCGCAGGCCGGCGTCCGCACCCTGCTCCTCGACGGCGACCTGCGCCGCTCGAGCGCGGCCCGCCTGCTGGGCCTGGACGACGCGGTGGGCGTGACGACGGTGCTGCTCGGCAAGACGACGGTCGCGGAGGCCATCCAGCATCACCCGCTGACGGACCTGGACATCCTGGCGGCCGGCCAGGCCCCGCCGAACGCCGCCGAGCTGCTGCAGTCCAAGGCGATGGGGGCGCTGCTGGAGGAGGTGCGCGAGACCTACGACATGGTCATCGTCGACTCCCCGCCGCTGATCCCCGTGACCGACGGCGCGATCCTCGCCGCCCACGTCGACGGCGCCCTGCTCGTGGCCCGGCACGGCCGCACCACCCGCGACCAGTGGGACACCGCGATGGCCCGGCTCACCTCGGTCGACGCCCGGGCCCTGGGCGTGGTGATGAACATGGTGCCCTCGAACCGGGCGGTCCTGGGCTACAGCTACCAGCCCTACGCCTCCCGCCGCGGCCGGGCGGGGCGTCGTGCTGGCTGAGCGCCCGAGCGTGCTCCACGTCGTGGAGTCCTACGGCGCGGGCACGGCCACGGCGGTGCGGCAGTACGCCGAGTCGACCCCCTGGGTGACCCACCACCTGCTGCGGCGGCTGCGCCAGGACCGCGACCACGCCGACGACGGGGAGCTGGCGCTCTTCGCGTCGGTGCACGAGATGCCGTGGGGGCACCTCGCGGCCGCCCGGTCGGTACGCCGCACGCTCGCCACCCTGCGACCGACCGTGGTGCACGCGCACTCCAGCAAGGCCGGCGTCTACGTGCGGGTCGGCCGGGCGCACGGTGCGCGGGTGGTCTACACCCCGCACTGCTTCGCGTTCGAGCGGCGCGACCTGGGGTGGCTGCCCCGGGCCGCGGTGCGGCTGACCGAGCGGCTGCTGGCCCGGCGTACCCACGACTTCGCGTGCTGCTCCCCGCGCGAGCAGGAGCTGGCCCGGTCGCTGGGCGGGCGGGCGCGCACGCACCTGGTGCTCAACGTGGCCCCGGAGGACGCCGTCGCGGCGGGCCGTCGGCGCTCCGCCGGTGCGGGCTCCGGTGCAGGCTCCGGTGCGGGGTCCCGCGAGGTGGCGACGCTCGGTCGGGTGGCGCCGCAGCGCGACCCGGCGTACTTCAAGGAGTTGGCCGCTGCCCTGGCGGAGACGGCGGCCGGGGAGGTGTCGACGACCTGGATCGGCGACGGCGACCAGGGCGAGGTGGCCGCGCTGCGCGCGGCGGGCGTGGACGTGACCGGGTGGCTGCCGCGGTCGGCGGCGCTGGCGCGCCTGGGCGAGGCGGAGGTCTACGTGCACACCGCGGCCTGGGACGGCGCGCCGATGTCGCTGGTCGAGGCGCACACCTGCGGGCTGCCGGTCGTGGCGCGGGCGGGGGCGGCCACCCGGGGCATGCCGGACGCGTGGGTCAGCGGCACCCCGGCCGAGATGGCCGCGGCGGTCGCGTCGCTGCTGGGCTCCGCCGAGGCGCGGGCGGCCAACCTCGCCGCGTGGGGCCGCTACTTCGAGGGCCACGACCACCGGACGCAGGCCCGCCAGCTGGCCGAGGCGTGGGGGGTGGTCCCGTGCCCGACGTGACCCACGCCCGCTTCGACCGCACCGACGTCGAGGTCTACCTCGAGGCGACCCACGCCGTGGGGGAGCACCTGCTGAGCGTGCTCGCCGAGGCCTGTCGCCGCATCGGGGTGCAGTACTACCTGACCTCCGGCACGCTGCTGGGCGCCGTGCGCTCCGGCGGCTGGATCCCGTGGGACGACGACGTCGACGTGATCATGCTGCGCGAGGACTACGACCGCTTCGCCGCGCAGGTCGGCCGGCACCTGCCCGACAACGTCGTCTTCAGCTCCCCGGAGACCCGCGAGGACCACATCACCGCGATCCCGCGGCTGATCTACCTCGACAGCCACCGCGTGCACGAAGGCCGCTTCCGGCGCCGCGCGCCCGTCGAGACCCTGCACATCCCGCTCGACATCTTCGTGCTCGACGTGGCGCCGAGCAGCCACGTGGCGCGCCGGCTGTGGTCGATGGGCGCGCACGCGCTCGACCGGGCCGCCGTGGCGCGCTACACCACCGCGGGCGACGTCCTGCGGGAGCCGGCGATCTCCTCGGGGCGGCGGGTGCTGGAGCTGCTCGGCGTCGGCGCCGCCCGCTTCCTGTCCCGCTCCTCGTGGCACCGGCTGCGCGCCTGGTGGGTGACGCGACCGGTGGCATGGGGGGCCTCGGGGACCCTGGTGGCCACCAACTACTCCACCCCCGGCGGACGCCGGATGCGCTTCCTGGAGGAGTGGTACGCCCCGCCGTCCACCGAGGTCTTCGAGGGCGAGACCCACCCCTCCCCGCACGACACCACCGCGGTGCTGACCGAGCTCTACGGTCCCCGGTTCCTCGAGCCGCCGGCCCAGGCCGACCGGCAGCCGGTGCACATCCGCGGTGGGCTGGCGGCCACGCTCGGGGACCGCTCCTGGAGCGTGCGCAGCACGCTGCCCGACTCCGACCTGCCCAACGACCTGCCCAACGACCTGCCCAGCGACCTGCCCGACTCAGGTCCGCGCAGCCGCGGCCTGGCGTCGGGGCTGATCGACGCCGAGTCCGAGGTGCACCTGGGCTCCTCCAGCTTCCGCCGCCAGGTGCTGTGGTCGCTGGTGGCGCGCTTCTCCGCGGCGGTGCTCCAGGTGGCGGTGCTGGTGCTGCTGGCCCGCGGGCTGGCCCCCTCGCTCTTCGCGGTGGTCACCACGACCAACGTGGTGATGCAGATCCTGGTGGCGGTCAACGGCTTCGGGCTGTTGCGCCAGATCGAGTTCCGCCGCAGCCGCGACCCCGACGACCCGTCGCTGGCGTCGTTGTTCGCGCTGCGGCTGCGGTTCAGCTACGCCAGCGCCGCGTTCTGGCTGCTGGCCTGCGCGGGGCTCTACGCGCTGACCGGCCACGGCTACTTCGTCGCGCTGCTGCCGGTCGCGATCTGGCTCCTGGTGGAGCAGACCACGCAGGTGTGGAACGGCGTCGCGGTCGTCGACGGGAAGGCGCACCTGCTGCTGCCGTCGTACCTGAGCCGGCGGCTGCCGGTCGTGCTCTTCCTCGTCGGCGGGCAGGTCCTCGACGTGGACGTCGTGTGGTCGTGGACGCTCGGCCTGGCGGCGGGCTCGCTCCTCTCCTACGTCCAGGCGTTCCCGCAGCAGGAGGCGTGGGCGCGCATCTGGTGGCCCGCCGGCTCCTCGATCGCGGAGAAGCTGCCGGTCGACCTCGGCTACTGGTGGGGGCTGGTCGGCATCCAGGTCCGCGACCTCGACGTCGCCTTCGTGGCGGCGGTGAGCGCGGCGGCCGGCGGCCTCTACGCGTTCCCGGCGCGGCTGGTGAGCCCGATGAACCTCGTCACGCTCGCCACCGCCACCGCGGCGTTCCCGCGGGTCGCGAGGCACGGGCTGTCCACCTCCCAGCTGCGCCGCGGGACCCTGCTCGGCGTGGTGCCGGTGTGCGGCGTGGCCGCGACGGTCGCGCTGGCCGCCCCGCTGCTGCCCCGCGTCATCGGGGAGGCGTACGACGGCTCGGTGCCGGTCCTGCGGCTGGCCTGCGCCACCGCGGTGCTCAGCGGCACCGCGAGCCTGCTGAGCATGATGCTGCAGGCGATCTCGACCGAGGACGCCCGGATCGTCGGCTACCTCTCGCTGGCCTTCGCGCTCCTCCAGGTCAGCGCCGCCGCCGGCGGCGCGGTGGCCGGCGGCGCGGTCGGCGCGGCCACCGCCGTGGTGGCGGTCAACCTGGTCTACGCCGCGGTCATGTGGGGCCACGCGACCAGGAGGGTGCGGGCATGAGCGGCGCCGTCGACCAGGCCGGCCTCGCGCAGGTCCAGGAGCTGGTGCTCGAGCTGCTGGAGGAGCTCGACCGGGTCTGCCGCGCCCACGGGCTGCGCTACCACCTGGCCTACGGCACCCTGCTGGGCGCGGTGCGGGAGCAGCGGATCATCCCGTGGGACGTCGACGCCGACGTCTGGGTGGCCGGCGAGGAGCTGCCGCGGCTGGTCGAGGTGCTGGGGGCCGAGCTGGGTCCGGCGTACGAGCTGCTGACGCCGCAGACCCACGACGACTACGAGTACCTCTTCCCGCGGCTGGTGCGCCGCGGCGTCCACCACGTCTACCTGCGCGTCGACCTGTTCCCTCTCGACCCGGCGCCGCGTGCGCGGTGGGCGCGGTGGCTCTACATCCGGGTCGCCCACCTGCTGGGCCGGATGTGGTTCGTCCGTCGTGCCGACACCTCGGTGCGGCGCCACTACTCGACCAGGAAGCGCGGGGTCGCCCGGCTCCTGGGTGCGGTCTCGCGGCTGGTCCCGGAGCGGCTGCTGCTCGCGGCGTTCCAGCGGTGGCGGCGGCTGGGGTCGGCGTCCTCGGGGCTGCTGGTCAGCTCGTGCGGCTGCTACAAGGACCGGGAGTACGTCGACCGCGAGTCGTTCCTGCGCCCGGGCACCGCCCGGCTGGGGCACCGCGAGCTCCCGGCGCCCGAGCCGGCCGCCGACGTGCTCCGCGGCATCTACGGCCGCTGGGAGGTCCCGGTCAGCGAGGACCGGCAGCGGGCGGAGCTGGTCGCCGCGACCCGCGACTTCGTGACGCCCCTGCGCGAGCAGGGGGTGATCGCCTGATGGCCGCCCTCCTCACCCGCCCGCCCGGCGCGCCGGGGGCCGCCGCCCCGGCGACCGCGGTGCCCGGTGCGGGGCTGCTCGCGCGGCTCTCGCTGGGGGCGCTGGCGGTGCTCTACATCGGCGCCGGCATCGGTCTGCGCGGCTCCTCGTGGATCCTCCCCGACGGCCTGCTGGCCGGTGGGGTCGCGCTGCTGGTGCTGCTGCCGTGGATCCGCGGGGGTCTCGACGCGCTGCTGGTGATCTTGCCGTTCATGTTCTACACGCTCTCGCCGATCGGCGGGATCCTGACCGTGGGGACCTCGGACTCCTTCCTCCCGATCATCGTGATCGCGATGGTGGTCGGCGCCTCGGCGGGGGTCGCCTCCGACGTACCCCGGCTGCGGGGGGCGGGGTGGTTCCTCGTGCTCGGGGCGCTGCTGATGATCGGCACGACCGCGTGGTGGAACATCCTCAGCCCGGGCTTCATCCTGTCCCGTGCGGTCGCCGACGGCATGAAGCTGGCCATCGGCATCGCCTACCTCGTGGTGGTCTACCAGCTGGCCGTGCGGGCCGGGCTGGTGCGCACGATCCGCTCGGTGCGGCTGTGGCTGTGGACCGCCGCCGGGCTCTCGCTGTGCGTCGTGGTCGGCGCGGTGGTCGGCGTCGAGCTGGTGCCCACCGACGGCTACCGCTCCCTGGGCTACTTCGAGGACGCCAACCTCTTCGCCGGCTACCTGCTCGTCTCGCTGGCCCTGGTGCTCTTCCTGGCCTTCTCCGCGCCCAGCCCGTGGCTGGTCCCGCAGGCGGTGATCATCGTCCTCGCCCTGGTCGCGACGGGCTCGCGCGGCGGCATGGTCTCCCTGGCGCTGCTGGGCGCCTTCACCGTCCTGGTCGTGAACTCCCTGAAGCTGCGCGTCTTCGTGCTCGGTGCGGTCGCCGCCGGCACCGCGGTGGGCTACAGCCTCATCGGGCGCAGGGAGTCGGGGACCACCATCCTGGGTCTCGACCGGCTGTTCTTCGCCTCCCAGGACGTCGGGGACGACCCGCGGGTCGCGCTGTGGGTGCGGGCGGTCGAGAAGTGGCTCGACGCACCGATCTGGGGCATCGGGATGGGCCAGTTCGAGCGCTTCTCCGGCGACGTCTTCCGCGTCAGCCAGACCAGCGGCCTGGGCTACGTCACCCACAACTCCTTCCTCTACTTCCTCGCCTCCTTCGGCCTCCTCGGCGGCGCCCTCTTCGTCGGGTTCCTCGTGTGGCTCGTGGTGCGCCTGTACGCCGCCACGGGCCTCTCGCTGCGCGCGCGGCACGGGCTGGCCGCCGGGATGGTGATGATCTGCTCGCAGATGATCACGCTGAACCTGCAGAACCTGCGCTACGTCTGGGCCTACTTCGGGGTGGTCCTCGCCCTCGCGCAGCTCGGGCGCCTGCACGACGGCGCGCACGCGAGCGACGGTGCCGTCCAGGGGGCCACCGAGGGGGCCGGTCATGACCTCGTCTGAGCCGCGGGACCCCTACGCGGACTACCAGGCCCGCCGGTACCTGCCGGAGCTGGACGGCCTGCGTGCGCTCTCCATCGTGCTGGTCTTCACCACCCACATCGACGCGCTCTTCTGGGAGGGGCTGCACGGCAGCGTCGGCGTCACGGTGTTCTTCGTGCTGAGCGGCTACCTGATCTCGACCCTCGCCCTGCGCGAGGAGCGACGGCGAGGGCACGTCGACCTGGTCGCGTTCTACGTGCGGCGCGCGTTCCGGATCTACCCGCTCTACGTGACCACGCTGCTGGCCTACTGCGTGCTGGTCCTGGGGGTCGGCATGGCCTCCGAGCGGCGGGGCACGTTCGTCGACACGTTGCCCTACTACGTGCTCTTCCTCCCGGAGCGGGCGCTGATGGTCGCCCCGGAGCCGCCGTTCTCCGGCGCCTGGTCCCTGGGCATCGAGGAGAAGTTCTACTTCGTGTGGCCGGTGCTGGGCTTCGTCCTCCTCGCCGCGCGACGACGGCTGCGGGCCGCGGTGGTGGTCGGGGCGGTCGGGCTCTTCGCCTCCTCGCGGATGCTGGTCGGCGACCTCGGCATCCTCCTCGAGCCCTACGCGCTCATCGCCATCGGCTGCCTGCTCGCGCTGCTCCTCGAGCGCCGGCAGAGCTTCCTCCGGCTGCGGCACCTCAGCAGCGGCCGCAGACCGCTGGCGCTGGGGCTGCTGCTCGTCGTCGTGCTGGTGACCGTCCCGGGGATCACCCTCGGCGGCCCGCTGTACGTCGCCTTCGGGGTGCCGGTCGCCCTGTTCCTCGTGGCCGTCGTGTCGGGGCCGAGCCGGGTGCAGCAGGCGCTGCAGCACCGGTCCCTGGTCCAGCTGGGCCGGATCTCCTACGCCTTCTACCTGACCCACAACTTCGCCATCAACGCCGTGCAGGGCGCGCTGCCCCAGGGCGACCTGTGGGCGGGTCTGGTCGCCCCTCCCGTGGCGTTCGCGGGAGCCGTGCTCATCGCCTGGGTCCTGCACAAGACGGTGGAGGTCCCCTGCATCCGGTGGGGGCGGCGCCTCACCGCACGTCGGGACGCGGAGCCGGCCCGGACCCCTGCCGTCTGACTCCTGCTGTCTGAGCCCTGCTGTCTGAGCCGGGCCGTCTGGGCCGGGCCGTCTGGGCCGGGCCGTCTGGGCCGGGCCGTCCGGTCCCGGCCTCCCGAGTGGCGGCACCCGGCGCGGTCCAGACCACTGGACCGACCGGGGTGAACAGCCAGTAACTCCCCGTGAACTGTGTCGTTGCTCTCCCACAGCCCGCCACGGCGGGGAGGGAAGTCCCGGGAGACGACGTGACGATCGCCGAGCTTGCTGCCTCCGGCAGCGACCACGACCTGATGCTGCGGGCGAGGGACGGCGATCGCGAGGCGCTGGCTCGGCTGGTGGCCCGCCACCACGGTGAGCCCGCGACCCCGGAGGACCTGGATCGCGCGACCGCGCTGGTCGAGCGGCTGCTGGTCGAGGACGGCGCGCTGCCGTTCCGTGCCGCGTGGGCCCTGCGCGACCGGGACACCGAGGCACCCGACGTCCGCGCCACCGACCCGGTGTGGACCGCGTTCCACTCCCTGCCCCCGGCGTGGAAGGCCGCGCTGTGGCACCACGAGGTCGAGGGCCACTCCCGGGCCCGCATCGCCCACCACCTCGGCATGGGCGTCGACGAGGCGACCCGGGCGGTGCTGTCGGCCCGCAGCTCGCTGAAGCGGCTGCTCGCGCTGTCCTCGACGAGCGGCTGCGGGACCGGCCCCGCCTGCGAGCGGCTGGTCAGCGCCTTCCGCTTCACCCCGCCCGCGACCCTCGACCGCGCCGGGGCGCGCGAGCTGCGTGAGCACGGGCGGCACTGCGACGACTGCCTGCCGCTGATCCGTCGCCTCCTCATCGCCGATCAGATGCTGCGCGAGCACCTCTCGCGGGCGGTGCTGGGCGACCTCGCCGCGGCGTACGTCGCGGACAAGCCGCTCCCGCGCCGGCTGCCGCGCCGCGTGCCCGGCCCCCGCGCCGTCGAGCGGGTCCCGGTCCGCCGCCTGGGCGTGGTCGGGTTGGCCGCCGCGGCCGTCGTCGGGGCGATGACCGTGACCCCGCCGTTCCTCGACGCCCCGTCGTCCCCGATGGCCGTCTCGGAGCAGGGCCGGGTCTCGCCCGGCCAGGTGCCGCAGGACGCGGTGGCCCCCGACGTGGTGTCCGGGGCGGCCCTGGCGCCGATGGCCAGCACCACCCCGGGCGGCCGGCTGCGCGACGTGTTCACCACCGACGAGTCCGTCACCGACGAGGCCGAGGGTGGCGCCACGACGCCGCCGGACGGCACGTCGGCGCCCGCCGTTGCGCCGGAGTCGCCCACCCAGTCGCCCACCGGCCCCACCGCCCCCGGCGGCGACACCGGCGGCAGCACGGGCGGGGACCCCGACGGTGATCCCGACGGCCCGGGCCAGGAGGGTCCCGGCGAGCCCGAGCCGCCGGCCCAGGCCCCGCCGGTGCAGGTGAAGAAGAACGACGACAGCGTCACCGTCGTGGTCAGCCCCGGCGTCGAGCCGCTGCCCGACGTGGAGGTCACCCTGCCGACCGTCGTCGGGACCGGCCTGGCCTCCACCACCCTGGCCTCCACCACCGTGGGGGGCCTGGGGTGACCCAGCCGTCGACGACGCACCGCGTCTTCTCCGAGGCCGCGCACGTCGCGGTCGACGTCGCCAACCGGGCCATCGCCGCGTCCCTGCTGCTGCTGTTGCTGCCGCTGATGGTGGTCCTCGCGCTGCTGGTGGCGCTCACCAGCCGCGGGCCGCTGATCTTCTCCCAGGTGCGGGTCGGGCAGTACGGCCGCACGTTCCGCATCCACAAGTTCCGCACCATGCGGGTCGGCGCCGAGCAGGAGCTCCGCACGCTGCTGGCCGAGCGCGGCGTCCACCGGATCACCCCGTTCGTGAAGATCGAGCACGACCCGCGGATCACCCCCGTCGGGCGGGTGCTGCGCAAGACCTCCCTCGACGAGCTGCCGCAGCTGCTCAACGTGCTCAAGGGCGACATGCGGCTGGTGGGCCCGCGCCCACAGACCCTCGCCGAGGTCGACCAGTACGACGACTACGCCTGGCGCCGGCTCCTGGTCCCGCCCGGCATCACCGGCCTGTGGCAGGTCAGCGGTCGCAGCAGCCTGAGCACCGACGAGGGCCTGGCCCTCGACCTGGACTACGTGCGCCAGTGGACGCCGGGGCTCGACGCCCGGGTGCTGCTGCGCACGCCGCTGGCCGTCATCCGCCAGCGCGGCGCGCACTGAGCGTGCTGGTCCGACACGTCCGGCCCGCGTGTCGTCGCGCGCCGGGTCCCTGGGGAGGAGCAGCAGCGTGAGCCTGGTCGACCGTGTCCTGCCGACGGCCTCGCACCGCCGCGAGGTGGTCAAGGCGCTCGCGCGCAGCGCCAGGCGCCCGGCGCTGGCCGGCACCCTGCTGGGTGCTCACAACCGCCGCGAGCTGTGGCACTTCCGCCGCACCACCATCCACTGCACCGTCTGCGGCAGCACCGGCCGCGTGCTCTTCGAGCTCCAGGACCTCCAGCGGCTGCGCGAGCACCGCATCGGCCTGCGCCGCGAGACGCTGCGCTGTCGTGCGTGCCGGGCCAAGATGCGAGACCGCACGCTGGCCGCGGGCCTCCTCGACGCCGTCGCCGACCTCACCGGCGTACGGGCTACCAGCCTGGCCGAGCTGGCCGAGCGCTGGCCGCCGGGCCTGCGGGTCCTCGAGACCGACGCGACCTCGCGGATCGCGCGGCGGCTGGCCGGCTGCCCCGGGTTGACCTGCTCGCTCTACGTCGACGGCCGGAGCTCGGGCGAGGTGCTCGACGACGACGGCACGGTCAACGTCGACCTCGAGCAGATGCCCTTCGACGACGCCAGCTTCGACGTCGTGCTCACCACCGAGGTGATGGAGCACGTGCGCCACCCCGAGCGGGCGCACCGCGAGATCGCCCGCTGCCTGGCGCCGGGCGGGCGCTACGTCTTCACGGTCCCGTACGACGCGTCGCTGGCGCGCACCTGGCAGCTGATCGACCCGGTGAGCGACGAGCCGCTCGTGTGGCCGATGCACCTGCACGGCGACCCGGAGCTGCGCCCGGAGGGGATCAAGTCCTACCGGGTCTTCGGCCGCGACCTGGTCGACGACCTCGCGGCCGCCGGGCTCGAGGGCCGCTTCGCCCCGGTGGATCGGCCGGCCGACGGCATCTTCGACGGCGACCTGTTCGTGGCGACGCCGGCGACCGGGTCGGGCACCTGAGCGGGGCGACCGCCTAGCGGCGTACCCGGCGGGCCCACAGCCGCAGCGCCCGCAGCGACTGACGGCGCCCCCAGGAGCGCGCCGCGCCGGGATGGCGCACCTGCCAGGCGCGCAACGCGACGGCGGTCGACCAGGGCGGGCGGCTGACCCGCACGCTGCCGGCGCGCCAGGTGTTGTTGGGCCGCAGCTGGGTCTCGCCGCGGCGCAGCCGGCCCACGACCGAGGAGGTGGTGACCGGTTGGGCCAGCGCCATGAAGGGCGGCCAGATCTCCTCCTCGCCGGGGAAGCTGCCCCACGCCTCGACCTCGCCGGTGGTGGGGCGCTCCCAGAAGTCCTCGAGGAGCCGGCGCACCACCGAGGTGAGGTCGACGTCGCGCACCTGCGGCGGCCAGCTCGCGGCGAGCCGCTCGGCGACCTCGACGGCGAGGTCGTGGACCGGGCGGATGCCCCAGTCCAGCGCCTCGGTGTTCTCCTCGCGGTCCAGCACCGGCACCATGGCGCCGCCCTCGCGGCGGTAGTCGACGGTGCGGCCGGTGGTGCCGGCGCAGAACATCTCGACCAGGACGTTGGGGCTGGTCAGGTCGCCCAGCGACCCGGGGTGCGCCTGCCGGTCGAAGAGCCACGGCTCGATCCGCACCCCGGAGCGGACCCCGGCCTCCTCGGCGCGCCCCAGCTGCCCGACGTAGAAGTGCGTGCCGGGCTCGCCCCCGGCGGCGCGCACAAGGTGGTCCAGGGCGGCGGAGGCGCGACCGCTCCAGCCGGCGTCGACGAGCCCGAAGGCGCCGTCGCGGAGCAGGCCCTCCTGCTCGAGGTAGGCGGTGCACCGCTCGGCGACCGCGGCCGAGGCGGCGTGGACGGTCTCCACCCACGGCGGGCGCTGCACGAGGTCGGCGAGCTCCTCGCGCTCGGCGCGGCTCATGACGGTCCCGGCGCGCTCGGGGCCGGCCGCCGCGAAGCCGGTGGCGGCGTACAGCTCGGCGGCCGAGAGGCCGAGGCGTCCCAGCGCGGTCTCGGCGGTGAAGTCGGTGCGGCCCAGCACCCAGGTGCGCAGCAGCTCGGGGTGGGCGGCGCTCGCGCCGAGGACCCACGGCTGCCGCGAGCCCCACAGGTAGCGCAGCTCGACGTCGGGGGCCAGCCAGGAGAAGGCCTGCGCGACCCGCAGCATCACCTCGCCGTCGCGGGCCACGAAGTAGAGCCGGGTCAGGCCCTGCTGCTGGGCGCGGCGCAGGCACCAGGTCACGTAGCCCACCAGCAGCGGCGCCATCACCCCCGCCGTGACCGAGGCGACCGCGCCGGGCATCCCGGCGGCGCTCGCGCGGGTGCGGCCCAGTCGGGCGCTGCCGGCGAGGAAGGAGCCGAGGTCGCCGGTGGAGTCCTGGGAGTCCACGAGCGTGGACTCGTAGCGGCTGAGCCGGCCCGAGGTCACCCAGCGGGCCCGCCAGCGCTCCAGGCGGGCGGTGGCGACGTCGCTGTGGACGTCGTCGCCGTGGTGGAGCACCTCGGGCGAGCCCAGTTCCTCGGCCACCCGCCGGAACAGGCCGCCGCGCGACTTGCTGGCGCCGTACGCCGAGGAGGTGAAGACCCGGTCGCCGGGCCGCCACACGCCGGCCGCCTCGAGCCGCTCGCGGACGAACTCGGTGCGGTGCGGGGTGTCGGAGACGAAGACCACCGGGGCGCCGGTGCGCCGGGGCTCAGCCAGCAGGGCCTCGGCCCCGGGCAGGGCGCAGATCAGCTCGCGCTCGACCTCCTCCTCCAGCGCGGCGAGGGCCTCGGCGCGCTCGGGCGCCCAGCCGTGCCGCCGGGCCACCTCGGCGTGGATCTCGGCCAGCGGCGCGTGCCGATCGCCCCACGCGTTGAGCTCGCGCTCGGTGCGGTGCCGGCAGGTGGCCAGCGCGCGCACGTCCACGGCCAGGCCCCACCGCTCCACGGCCCGGCGTGCCCACAGCGCGAGGACGGTGCGGGGGTCGCCGACCGTGCGGGTCAGCACGGTGTCGAAGACGTCGAAGCTGTGGACCGCGGGCATGGAGCGCACCCTAGTGGCGGGTGCGCGCGGGGCCGGGGGAGTCTGCCGGATTCCCAGCGGCGCGGGGTCCCCGACTGGTTGAATCCTGCGGTGCCCCTCCAACGAGTGGCCGACCGCGTCGAGGCGCGGGTGCGGCCCTTGGTCCCCGACCGCGCCCTGCCGCGGGTCGTCGAGGCTCGCGTGCGTCGTGCCCTGGGCAGCCCGGCGCAGGTGGCGACCGCGACCCGCGAGCTGGACTTCCTGCTCGGCGCCTCATCGCTGGCCGACCAGGTCGAGGCGCTGGTGCCGACCTACCTGCGGCACGTGAAGTGGCGCGGGGAGCTGCGCTGGCACCCGCGACGGATGGCCGACCAGCAGGTCGAGGACGTCGCGCCGCTGGCCGAGGCGCGCGAGCGCGGCCGCGGCGTCCTGGTGAGCTTCATGCACCACGCCTACTACGAGGGGCTCTTCGGCGCCCTCGCCGCGCAGGGCCAGTCCGTGCACCCGATGGTGACGCCGACGATGTTCAGCGCCTCGGCGCCGGGCTGGATGCTGCAGCAGCGGAAGATGGGCGAGATGGGCGGCCCGGCCATCAACGCCGCCGCCGGCTCCGACGCGCTGCGCGAGGCGATGGCGCAGGGCAAGGCCGTCGCGGTCGCCACCGACGTCCCCAGCTCGACCCCACATCGTCTGCGGGATCGCGCTGGCGGCGCTGGGCGCCGCCGCCCACGACACCCCGGAGGCGCTGCTGGCCACGATGGTGGCCCGGCACGAGGAGGCCGTCCGGGCCTGGCCGGAGGCCTACGACCAGCCCACCAAGCGGTGGGGGGTGCCGGCGACGCCGTGAGCGAGCAGCAGGCAGAGGTCGTACGCCGCTCCGGCGGCCCGCTGGCCCGGCTGGGCCGACGGATCGGCTGGGCGCTGGCCGCCCGGCTGGTGGCGGCCGTGCTGCAGCTGGTCGTCGTGGTGCTGCTGGCCCGGGGGCTGGCGCCGACGGAGTTCGCGTTCGTCGCGTCGGTCAACGTGGTGCTGACCGCGCTGGTGGCGCTCAACGGGTTCGGCCTGCTGCGGCGGATGCAGCTGATGCGGGCGCGCGACCGCGACGACCCGGGGCTCCCGGGGCTCTTCGCGCTGTGGCAGCGGCTGATCCTCGGCAGCGCCGGGGTGTGGCTGGTGCTGTGCGCGCTGCTGGGCTGGTGGGACACCCGCTTCTGGCTGATCGCGCCGTTCGCCGCGTGGCTGTGGTTCGAGCAGACGACCTCGGTCTGGAACGGCATCTCGCTGGCCGACGGCCGGCCCCAGGACCTGATGCCCTCCTACCTGTGGCGCCGGGCGCCGGTGGCGCTGGCGCTGGTGTGGGCCGGTGGCCGCGACGTCGACCTGGTGCTGGTGTGGTCGGTCGCCTCGGCGGCCGGTGCCCTGCTCGCCTACCTCACCGCCCTCCACCGGCAGGAGCCGTGGGCGCGGGTGTGGTGGCCCCGCGGTCGCGGGCCGGGCCGCGGGGCCTTCGACCTCGCGTACTGGTGGTCGGCGGTCGGCGTGGAGGTCCGCGACCTCGACGTCGCGGTGCTGAGCTGGGCCGACGCCGGCACGGGCGCGCTCTACGCGCTGCCCGCGCGGCTGATCAAGCCGATGAACCTCGTGACCGTGGCGACGGCCTCGGTGGTCTTCCCGGTGCTCGCGCGCCGGCCGCGGGTCACCCGGGCCCAGCTGCTCGCCGGCTGCGGCGCCGGGACCTGCCCCGCCTGGTGGGGGAGGAGTACGCCGGCGCGGTGCCGGCGCTGCGACTGCTCTGCGTCGCCGCGGTCATCACCGGCTTCGGCGGCCTGGTCATGACGTTCATGCAGACGCGCGGGGAGCAGGCCAACCGCTTCGCCGGGCGGGTGGTGCTGGGCATCGGGGTGGCCCAGGTCGTCACCGCCAGCGTCGGCGGCCTGCTGGCCGGCCCGGAGGGCGCCGCGGTCGGGGCGATCCTCACCCAGGGCTTCGGCGCCTCGGCGCTGACGGTGCGGGCGCTGCGGGAGTGCGGGGGGACGGCATGAGCGCCAGCGGTCGCGTCGACCACCTCGACGGCATCCGGGCCCTCGCGATCGCGGGGGTGCTCGGCACGCACTGGGTCGACAACTACCTTCCCTTCGGCAGCGGCGGGCACATCGGCGTCGACCTGTTCTTCGTGCTCAGCGGCTTCATCATCACCACGATCCTGTGGCGGCCGGTGGTCGACCGCTCCCTGCCGGCGACGGTGTGGCGGTTCCTGACCCGGCGGGTGCGGCGGCTCTACCCGGCGCTTGCCGGCCTGGTCGTGGGGTGCGTGCTGCTGGCCGCGATCGCCCCGATCGGCCCGTACGGCGCGCGCGACGTCGCGGGGCAGGGCCTGCTGGTGCTGGCACAGGTGTCGTGGTGGGACCTCTCCCACGGCCGGTTCGTCACCGTCTTCGGTCACACCTGGTCGCTGGGTGTGGAGTGGGCGTTCTACCTCGTGTGGCCGTGGCTGCTGCTGGCGATGCGGCGCCGGGGCGCGGCCGCCCGCACGGCCGCCGTGGTGGCGGTGGCGCTGGCCGTGCTCCTGTACGCCGGGTCGTTCGCGGTCGACACCTACTGGTTCACCTACAGCCCGCTGGGCCGCACGGCCGGCATCGTCGCCGGCGCCGCCCTGGCGCTGTGGGTCGCCGACGAGCGGCACCGCTCGGCCGCTCCCCGTGCGGG
>LULE01000224.1_pt1 | contig 18310 bp, 20 predicted proteins | sample 728231 | NCBI WGS metagenome assembly LULE01 (sample SAMN03860297, study PRJNA289734) | marine metagenome | biome: seawater column; feature: ocean; material: water; isolation source: Red Sea water column Station 192 - depth 10m | place: Saudi Arabia: Red Sea | collected 2011-10-15 | depth 10 m | reverse complement strand
ACCTTCTCTGATTAATGTGTTAATCTCAATTTGATGTGAGCAGTTGGTAAATACTTTTTTAAGACCTTTTCTGTCTCCACGATTAGGTGTTGCAGTAAAGCCAACGATCTCTACTGATTCATTTGCTTGTTTAACTTTGTCAATGATACGCATATATGTATCTGCTACTGCATGATGACTTTCATCAACCACAACTAAGTCAAAGTGATTGATGTTATTTAAATTGTTTTCTCTTGATAATGTTTGCACCATGCTAAATATTGTGTTGCCAGACCAGTCTTTTTCTGACCCATCAACGATGCTAGTTGTAATGTTTGGATTAACCTTAGAGAACTTAGTTCTATTCTGTCTTACTAACTCATCTCTATGTTGCAGAATAAGAACCTTATTACCTACCTTGTATCTCTTGCCAACCAATGCAGATAACATAATTGTTTTGCCTGCACCAGTCGGTGCAACCACAATTGTATTCTTGTGTTTATCTAATGCAGTTGATGCGTCGTCTACTGCTACTTCTTGGTATGGTCTTAAAATCATGTTTGTTTCCTAGTTAAATGGGTAGCTTTGCGGCATCGGTGCTACCCAAACCGACTCTAGCAGACGAGAAAGCAGTCCTGCCGCTAGAAACCTAGAAACCTACTTCTTTGCCCAAGGTGGTAACGGACTGTTACCATTAGGTTGTTGAGGTTGTGTATTATTAGTCTGAGGTGCTTGTGCAGAACCAATGTACTCATTGCTATTAACAGCAAGAGCAACCATCATTTTATTCTTATCTGCGTAGCCATTAGTGCCTTTTTCAACGGCTACCTTGACACAAAACTCTGCACCATCAAGCACGTTTAAGTCATTGACCTTTCTCTTCATGGCTGCCTCTGGTGAGGTGTCATTTGGATCAAGACCAAAAGTGCTATTAATAATATCTCTAAAAGTTCTGATGCCAATTTCTTTACACCAAGGCATACCGCTTTCAGGATTAATCTTGCCACCATCAACCATGATATTCTGCCAAAACTTACGTTTATCATACTTGCCACCAACAACAGTGAACTCACACTCAAGCCACTTAGTACCAGTTTGACCTTGCTTAAACATAGGTTGTGTTGAATAATCAGGGATAACTTCAGGACCCCTTTTCATAGTTAAAATAACACGAGCTACAGTGCCAGCAGGAATTAACTCAAAATCTCCTCCACCGCCACCACCAGTTGGGACTTCATTAAAATCAATCATTTAGTATCTCCTTTTTCGCTAGATTTGATTGCATTAGGGTCAACGAAGTTTAAATCCCTTTCTTCATTTGACCTACCACTAATTTTTGCCAATAGCTTACCAAGATGTGGTTCCTCAATTACTTCTAATTGACCAGATCTATCTTTTGCTGGATAACCCCATTGGTTAAGTGTTTGACATACAAAAGCCCTATAAGGACCATGTTCCTCACTTGGCATTACTGCCATAGTAATTACCTCATCAACAATGCCAGGTAACTCACGACCAGTTTTAGAACCTTCAATCTGTAACTCATACAGAGTTCTACCATAGTCATCAACCTTTTCATCTAAAATGCCAACAAAGATAACATTTTTAGATCTGATATGTTGCAAATGAGTAAGCCATGACATCATCTCACGACCTTGCATACCATAGACGGCTCTTGTATCAATCTTGCCAGTTCTATCTGATTTGTTATCAGGGTGTCCTAAACAATATTGAAAACACAATCTACCTGCTACAGTAATACTATCTACGAAGATGCTGTCATACTTTTTCATCATCTCAATAGAATCACCATACATCTGTGAAACTCTCTCGTATTCAACCACTGAGTATGGTTGTTCAGGTGTTAGAGCTGGATTAGGACCACCTAAGAAACATGCAAAATCTCTACATTCTTCCCAAGTTTTTGGTCTAATAACGTCAATAGGCCATCTTTCAATAGCTGCATCACCAGCTTCCAAGTCCATAAACAAAGTAGTATCTGGATCAAGTGTGCGGGCAAGAGTTGTCTTACCCACACCACTTTGACCACAGACTACAATCTTATGACCACGCTTTTCAGCTAACCTTTCATCAGCAGTAATAATCTTAAGAGCCATTAGTATCCTCCGTAATATCCACAGATGTACCAGTAAGTTCTACAGTTCTGTGTTCTTGTAGTTTTGCTTTGATAGCAGGAGGTGCATTGTTGTATTTACGTTCATCAATGCCATAAGTAATCTTAGCATAATGCCTAGCATCATCTTCATTCATATCCATTAAAGATTGTGCAAGACCTTCTTGATCCCAAGTAACCTTTTGCCTCAAGCTAACTTTAACTTTATAGCCATGCTCATGTAATGTTACAGAGCCATAATCTTTGCCATCATCTGCAAGTTTATTTCTTGCAGTGTTGCCAAACCTAATTGCAAGGTCATCATTAAGATGAGCTTGTTTATCCTTTAACGCTTGGATTTGGTTCTTCAAGTCTTCACGATACTTGAACAAATCCTGCAAAGGCATATGTAAAAAATCTAAATCCATAATTATTCCTTTCTCTTTATATAAAATAGACACTAGATACCTATAACATAGGCACACATAACCTAATTGTCAATAAGGTTTATTATTTTTTTTTGAAAGAAAGGTAAATATCTATATTATGTATGGCTTTCATCATTTTCTTTTTTAAACGAAACTCTGGCGTTTGTATGCCTTTTGCATCCTCCACAACCAGTCTTGATAAGCCATCTTCTTCTTCAAGAAGGTATCTAAAATCTGCTATATAATTACAAATCTTAACGTCATTAATACTTAATTCATATGTAATTTGACGTTCTAATTGTGTAACTACACCAGCTCTTTCCATAGCTTTTAACTGACCCCAACGCTCTGCTTCCCATCTACTGTCAAACTTTAATCCCATAGCCACAGTTTTTTTTGCGAAATATTTGTTTGGTCTTCGGGTTTTTTTGGGTATAATTGGGTATTTATAAGTCATGGAGGTAGTATAATGGCAGACCCATCAAAGTTCAAGTCAATAGGTATAGATGTTAGCACCTATAATAAATTGAAAATTATATGCGATAAAGAGCGTAGAAACATACGTCAACAAATTGGATTAATGGTTGATAATGAATATGAAAAACATGATATTACAAGCAACGTAAAGACGTTGGGATTAGGTACTCTCGACCGCTCTCATTCTTGATATTAGGCGATTCGCTCTGTTTGTTACCTGTTTGTGCCAACGGCTGTCTTCCATCTGAACGGCACACTCTTGCCAGTCGTTGTTTGCTATCGCAGCACGAAATTTTTTAAATCCACTTAAACGTGGTCTGCCCATATTGAACATCATGTTTGCACAGATTTTTTTTACCTCTTCTGGTAACTCATCAAAGTTGTCAAATAATTCTTTGCACTCTGATATTGTTGTTTCAATATCTTTTGCAAATAGTTCGTTTACTCTTTCTTCAGATACCTCTGTGCCTATAGGTTTACCATACTCTTCATCCCATTCAGTTATTAAATGCCCAATTCCAAGCGTAGGTAAGTTGAGGTGGTCGAGGTACACGACATGTTGGCCTAAATCATTTTTTTTTACACCCTCATCGTGTGCTATTTCTTCTCTTAACTCATCTATGTTCATTGATTAAATAAACTTTCATATTGTTCTTTTGGCACAGTCAATGGCGATCCTCTTCTAGCTGCTATCGCTTGATCTGTTGGATTTAAACCTAATGCAGCACCAACACCTGGACTTGTAACATCTATTTTACCTATGTTTGTATTTGGATTTACTGGTTGCACATTTCTAATCTGATTAGTCGTTTGATTTACGATGTTACCAACTGCTTGATTTATGCCACTGCTCTCAGATAACGCTTGTAATTGATTAGATGTGTCTCTTACGCCTTCTTGAATTGTTTGTGTTGTTGCTTGTCCAGGTCTAAAAGCGTTAGCCACAGCATCTAAAAATACTCTTTGTTGTTCGGCAGTCGGACTAGCAGTGTTGTCTAATTTTTTAGATGCTTCAACTATTTCTTTCATAGCTTTTTTACCAGTAAACAGTTGACCTAACACAAACATTTTTGCAATTCTGCCAATGTTATTAAAAATGTTTGCCAATATACCTTGAGCAACCAAATCACCTTTTGGAATGTTTGATGATATTCTATTTAAAATTTTTCCAAAATCTCTAATGTTCTGTGCTTGACCAGCAGTTTCTCCAACATTAGGAAACACTATATCTAACTTATTGCTCTTATCTGCTCTTGCTATGTTTTTAGCTAATTGTTTCATACTATCAGCGTTTGTTACTGCACCAACATTATCGAGCATATTTTCTACATAAGTGCCTCTAATAGTTTTTAACTCTGCAGGACTGTCTTTAAAAAACTCCATAACAGCTCTAATGTCGCCACGAGTAGCACCTGGAGACATTACTAAATCTAAAGCTTCTTCAGGATCTAATCTATTATTTCTAATTTTAGCAAATACACTATTAGACCTTAATCTTGAAGTTTCTTCCAATGTATCCAAAGCACCCCTAACGGCATTTGCAACACCTTGATCTAATCCTTGTGCGACAGCGTTGGACAATACTTCTTCATCAATGTTTGTTAGTTTTAAGTCTTCAAAACCTTTCGCAACTTGCTTTAATCTATTGTATTCTGCCCTACCATAAAGTTCTACGCCAGTTTCACCTAAATCATCTAATGATTTTATAAATTCATTTGGTTTAAAATTAGTTGGTTTGATTGATGCAAAGCCAGTTTTAGTTAAGGCACTCTGCAACCAATCTCTACCCATCTGACCTTTTATTTGATTATATTGCGTGTCATCTAACGCTTTTTTTAATCTCTTTAAACCAGTAGGTGTGCCACCTTTACCAATAATTTTTTGAGTTAATCCAGTTAAAACTCCAGGCCTTGTGATGTCAAAGGCTCCACTCCTCATTTGAGATACTAAATCTTTTGATCCTAAAGACGCGGATATATCATCATATAATTTAGTGCCTTCGCTAAATTGTTTTCTTGCTGTTGGTAACAATTTAGATGCAACTTTAATTTTGTTAAACGCCTCTGAACCTAGTTGTTTAGTTATATCATCTGTCAAAGCAGTAATATTTGTATCCATAAGTAAGTTGTCAACTTTACGAATGGCATCATCCCAAACTTGACTAAGATTTATAGAACTATCAATGATAGCCTTTTGTTCAATTTCCTCTGCTGTTTTCGGTGCGTTTTTAAGATCCCAAAGTTTTCTTCTTAATTGATATGCGTCTGTGAAAGAGGACTTATCGCCTAACCCTCTCAATACTCCAGCTAGTTTTAAACCTACTTTTCCTTCTTCTGTAGCTAGTTCACCAGTTCCTGCCTTTAAAAATTTCTTTTCTGCTAAATCTGCAACATCTTTAACAAGATTAGTTGGTAAAATTCTTGCATCACCAATAGATGTTTCAATAACCTCGTTTATTGTTGCCCATTGTTGAGACATTGTATTTTCAAAGTTCTTTGCAGATTGTTGTACAAAGTTGAATATATTATCATCTAATAGTTGATTACGCTCTAAGCCACCTGCTAAATTATCAGCAGACTCTTTCAGAGCAGTCATTATAGATCCATAAGCTTGTGTTTGTTTCTTAGCTAATTCTTTACCAAACTTTTTCTCGAACTCAATAAACAACTCACCAGCTGATTTTTCACTACCCTCTGTCACACCTTGACTTATAAGCTTGTTTAGTTCGCCTATCTCTCTTTCCATAGCTGCCGCTATTTTTTGTGTTCTTGGTGACCCACCTAATACACTCTCTTGTAATTGTTGAAACTTTGCAGCAATAGGTCTTCCTTTTATTTGTGCAATAGTAGGCTCTAAACCTCTTTTAATACCCTCAGCAGTAATTCTTAAATCTTCTTTACTTGCCTCTTGTATAAATTTTTTACCAGATGGAGCTATGGCTCGGTAAGCTAATATAGGTATGCCGAACAACAGTTCTCCAGCCGCAGCTATACCACCTTCAATAGCAGCATCTGTTGCAATCTCTTTGGCACTTTGTTCGGAAACACCAGCGATACCCTCAATAGCCTCTTCTACAAGAGAGCCACCACCACCACCGATAAATGCACCAATTGCTCCACCAAGCAATGTTCCAATGCCGGGAGCTATTGTTGATCCGACTGCAGCACCTTTAATTGCACCAGTTATACCAAGACCAAGTTCTGGTATAATGCCTGCTAGATCAGATAGATCGTTTCTGCTAAAACCCTCTTCATCAATAAGAACATTTTTATCTGTTTCTACACCTACTTTTCTAGCACCACTTGGCGTTAATGCTAATCTGCCTCTATTATCCCTTGTGTAATCTTCTCTGCTAAAACCTTGTGTGGCAAGAATATTCTCTTCTTCTGCCTTGTTTTCAGCACTTGAAAGTAAGGCTCTTAAACCTGCATCTTGAATACCAGATTCTGTATCAAAATTTGCTTGTGGAGTGGCAACTTGTTTCTGTTGTGTAGTTTTTGTTTCTTCTATTAAATCATCAAAAGTAAGATCTCGTTTTTGTGTTTTAAAAAACTGTGATCTTATAGCATCTGCTTCTTCTTGCGTTGGTTGATCGCCAGCTATTTCAACCTTAACTATGCCTTGTGGGGTTTCAACATTAATTATAGCCATTATGTTGTCTCTTGAGCTTGAAATCTATATACGCCATCTTCACCAACAACCATCTTAGTTCCTAATGTTCCAGCACCCTCTCTGTTTACTTTAACTCCAAATTTTTCTAAGTTGCTATAAGCTTCTTCAATCTCATCTCTTTTACTTAAGGTAATTTGCTTGAAAAGTCTATTAAGTTTAGATTTAAGTAAGCCAATATCAGCGTCTCCAGCAAATACATCTATTGCTCCAACTATTTGATCAACCAACTTTCTATCATTATCAGATATAGTCTTGCCACTTTCACCAAGAATTTCTGCTGCGTTTCTTGCTTTGAGTTCTGTTAACAATGTGTTTAATTGTTTTACTGGATCAGTCTCGCCTTTTCCTAGTGGTATTCCAAAAGATATAGCTAATTGATTACCAAATGATCTTACTTGATCAGCGGCACTCACACCTGTTTGATTAATTACTTTTGCAATGTCTCTAAACTTATCGATACGTCTTGTTAAACCTTTTTCCATTGTTTCTATTGCATTTACTGCTATGTCTGGAGCAACAACTTTTGATTTTGCACCAGTTGGGTTGTTTGGATTTGTATAAAAAACATCAAAAGTTATTTTAGATCCACCAAACAATGGAACTGATCTAGGTTTTTCTAAATATACTTTTTTCTTATCTTTATTAGCAGCATTAATAAGAGTTTTTGTCATATCATTAAAAGAGGAAGCGTCTACAACCTCGAATCTTTTGTTAAATTCAGGGTCTTCCAATAAATTGTTTAACTCATAACTGTTAAGTCTTTCAAATCTACCTGTGTTTTTTAGTATGCTATTTTGCAATCCACCATCTCTAGGTATGACAACGTATGAACGTCTGTTCATTGCTTCCTTTTGATCTGACTCTCTCTTGCTTAAAGCAAAAGCACCAGCTTTAGCTCTAATAGCTTTAGCCTCACTTACTGCCTTACTAAACTCTGGCATTGCAGCCTCGCCTGCCTCACCTACGGCACCTAATATATTACTAAAATTAAACCCCTTGCCTGCTCTGTTTTGCATAAGAGCTAACCCAAAAGACATAAGTGCTTGTTTAGTATCTGGCTCACCAGAAACGTCTAATCCAGTTGCTTCTCCAAATTCTTTAATATAATCTTCGTATTTACCTGGCTTTATGCCAGGTCTAGCCTGTTCTAAAAAAGCATCTAAAGCCTTAACTGTAGCTTTTTTTGCAGGTGTATCTGCACCCTCTACTTCTGTTGTTTCGTCAGTTGTTCTATCCTCTCCAGTTCCATCACCCTCATCATCATCAAAGAAAGGGTCTGGAGCAATATCTTTTTTGCTTATATCTGCTTGTTGTTGTTTTTTTATTTTATCCACAGTTGCTTGATCAACCTCACCTTGTGGATCAAACGCACCAACATCACCAACACTTTTACCTATTAAATTTTTAAGTGCCTCATTTGTTTCAGACGCTAACGCATCTTGACCTGCTTGTGTGAAAATATCTGATCCAGCAATTGAAGATGTTTGATCGGTTGGCAAAAACATTTCTGGACCCGCACCTAGACCACCAGTTCTTTTTTCAAATTCTTCTGGCGTAACTTGTGATAAATAATCAGCGATTATATTACCTGCAGGATTTGTTAAAGCACCGATGCCACCAGTAATTAATCTACCCCCCTCAAGAGCCGCTAGGGGAATGTCCATAAGAAAATTTAATGCTCTTCTACCCTCTGTTTTAGGAGCACCATACATTTGCTCCATACTTTTAACTGGGGGAATAAATGTTTTAGCAGCAGGGCCCTCGCCTGAAAACAATCCTTGTCCATACATTTTTGATAATTCTGCAAATGTTTTTGGTTGACTAGGAAGATTCAAACTTTTTAGTAAAGTGTCTGTGTCTCCAAGATTTAAGCCTTGTTTTGGTGCCATCTTATCCTCTGTTCGCTGTAGGACCACCACTGAATGGTGCTATCTGTGATAGTGTGGTGTAAGCACCTATTCCTTGTAAAAACGGATTAGCAGCGGGTTGTGTAGCTTGTGTGAATGTTGACGGAATACTTGCACTAGGCATACCTTGTAACAAGTTTTGTCCTAATTGCAATCTAGTAAAAGGCTCTTGTGCTTGTTGTAACAAGTTCGCTCTTTTTGCGTCTAGCTCTGCTTGTTGTTGCCTTTGCCTTAAAGCACCCAATTGTGTTAATTGAGATATATCTGCTTGACCCAATGCTTGTTGCAAACGCCCTACATCACTTGTGGTGCCTGCTAAAGTACCAAATGCTTGTCCAAGACCACCCGATAATCTACCTGCCTCTTGTGAGGCTTTTAAAGCCTGTCCAAAACCACTTGACAACAACTTTGATAAAGTATCTGCTTTAACTTGTTGCAATCCTCTTTCTTGTTCTGCTCTTTGAACACCAGCTCGTGATCCACCAAAAGCACCTGAACCAACGGCAGTCGCATCAGCACCAGCTCTGCGAATATCTGCCTGTCTATTAAGCTCACGCATAGCTGTGTCAATAACTTGTTGTTGAAAAGGATTTTGAAATCTCTGTATGCTATCTGGTTGCAAGAAGGCAAGACCACTCGTAAGTGCTTGTTGTCCAGCTAACGCTTGATCTCTTGCACCCTCAATAAAAGGTCTTTGTGCTCCGATCATTTGTTCGCCTAACTCTGCCGCTCTAGTTGTTAGGGGATCAGCACCAGCAATCTGTATTGAAGGCAACCCTAATGGTTTGTCTAATAAGCCAGCAGTAGTTTGATCTTCGCCATCAAATACACCAAATCCTGTTTGCAAAAGTCTTTTTTGCAAACCTTCAAGAAAAGGTGGTAATCTTTGTATATTTTCATAAGTTACTGTACTCATTACGCCCTCGCCTCAAGTTTATCCATCATATCGTAGGCTCTTTGTATTCCCTTTCTTTGGTCTCCACCACCTAAACCTTTAACTGCGTCTTTAGTCAAAACAAATTCACCAGCCATCAACATAGCAGGCACATCATCTTTCGTGCCTGAACCTTCTGATGGATCTATGCCACCATTACGTCTTGGAAAATTCATAGGATTACTTAAGCCACCATCTGCTGCAAATCTTATACCACCAAGTTGACCTCCTGGCCCGCCAAAGCCAAATGGTCTTTGCTCAAATTCTCTTTTCTGTTCCTCTTCATCTCCAGCTAATAATTGTGCTATTAATCCAGCAGTTAAGCCCTCACCAAGCCTTGTATTTAATAATTTAGCAAATAAATTATCGTCTGCGACTCCAGCAGCTTTTAACAACTCTCCACTAAATGTTTTAGGACTAACACCTTTAATTGCATCTTTTGCTTTTTCAATGGGTGGTTTGCCACTTATTGGTGATGCTCCACCACCTACAGTTTGTTCGCTTCTTGTCATTGCAAAAGGTAATTTTTGATCACTCGGTGTAGCTTCAAATTTTTTAGCATCTGTAGCAAGACCCTCCGATCCAAGAAATTTGTCAGAAGCCATACCTAAAGCACCTGATAAAAAAGCATCTCTTAAAGCGTCTTTATTTTTCCGACCCGCGGCTTTTGATGTTAAAAGACCCGTGGCAGCTCTAACTAAAAAAGGATTGTTTGCAAAACTTGCTTGTGCAGCAGGTCCAAACAACGCACCTAACCCTTGACCAATTGCTGGGCCTGCAAAAGCACTCAAAGCTATAGGAGCAAAAGATTTAATTAATTTACCTAAACTCATTTTGTCATGTTACCTTATTTATCTATTTAAGTCTATATAGCAGTTAATGCACTTGTTGTTATTCTTGTTTTAGCAAATTCTTGTATACTTGCAACAACATGTAATCTATTGGCTGTTGCGGCTTGTACTTTTAATATCTCACCACTTTGTAGTATTAAATCTCTTGTAAGCAATTCTTCTGTTGTATTAGCTCCCACTGCTTTAACTTTAAAAATGTTAAAAACATCACTGCCGTTTGTTACAGTGATTGATATAGTATCAGCATTACCGCTATCTTCACATACTAATATTGAGTTAATGATTGAGGCATTAAAATCAGCATCAGAAGGCACAGTATATAAAGTTGTGTTATTAGTCGTTGTCAAATCAACTTTTGCATTAGTCAAATTTTGTAAATATTGTGGTATTCCATTAACTAACATTATCTTCTTCCGTCAGGTCTTATATCAATCCTTGGGACTCCAAGTTTAAATTTTGTGCCTAAAGTAGATGTTTGCACTTTTAGTGCAAAAGATCTACCTCTTATCCTATAATCTAATTTATTAGTAAATTGCTCAACTGATGCCGTTGAAGATGATGTTCTACTTGCATCAAGAGCAGTAGATTGATCAAAATTTGCACCTGGAAAATTTCTTGCTTTTACTGTAAAACTAGCAACTGGATTTTCAGAGCCTGTAGATCCAGCAAAAGTAACATCAGGGATTACACTTCTAACTGATACAAATTTGTCACCATCACCAATATCTATAGGTGCAGTTTCTATAAAAGCCGTCATGGCAGATCCATCATCATCAAACCCTACTTCGTGATTGTATAACAATGAAGAACCAGTTGCTATTGGGTTGGTTCTAATACCTCTGTCTAACCAAGCGTCTCTTGCTAATGTTCCAAAATACCATACCTTATCAATGTAATTGTAAATTACATAAGAATCTACAGTAGTTTGATCAGCAGATGGATAAAACCACATAATTTCACCAAATTCAGAATTAGATCCTACATGGACTTTATCTTTTTCTTCTAAATTAAAATCTAAAAAAACTTTGTCTTTTACAGGACATGGTAGTTGTATGGTTTGACCACCTGAATAGATGTAAAAAGTATCTATACCCATCCAAAAAACAGAATCATCAACTGCAATGGCAGATGCAGAACTCATTATTGTAATATTTTTGGATAATTCTTGTAATCCAAATGTAAATGGCGGGCCTATAAACTTCATAGCATGAAGAGTTTTATCGGTAAAAACTAGTATTTGTTGTTTAGTTTCTACTGCTTGAACAAAGGTTGATCCTCCACCAAGTCTTAAATCACCTGCCGTATTCGTTGCAGTTGGAAAAAAATCAACTGGATTTTCTTGTGAACTGAAACGAATTAACAACGGATCTTGCACACCATTACCCTGCGTTGCTGTTGATGTGGCGGCAACACCATCACAACCAAATGCAATGACGTGACGATCCTGATCTGAAACTAGAATTTGTTTAGCTATGGTTGGTACACTTGTCTCTCCACTGTATGTTGAAGTAGCACTTAACTCAACTGCTCTAGTGGTAACTCCGTTTGTTTTGTCCCAATAAAAAATACCACCATCTCTTGGGTTAATTAACAAATCTTCTCCAAAATTATCATGTGAATACAATCTAATGGCATTACCTGTAGTTGTAGTTGATGCCTCGTCTCCCCAACCAACAAAATCATTATCATCGTCTGCATTTCCTGTGGCTAATCTAACTTTTGTGTTGTCTGCGTGAGTAGCAGCAGTTGTGCCACTTGCACCCCTAGTTGATGGAGTTCCAACAGTCCCTAATGTGTTCGATGATATTTCACCTACAGTTATGAGTTCGTTGTCAATTAAGATTAAATCACCTGCCGTTATGCCACTTGCACTGTCAACATCTATTGCTGTCTCACTAGCGTCTAATGCCTCTGCAAGTTGTGTGGTTAAAGCTCCATCTGTCAATCCACCCCACTGACCAGCACCCCAACCATTGTCTCCAGTTGATGAATCTGTCCCAGTGTTAATTTGATACACACCAACAACACTGCCTCCGCCATTGTTTCCTGCATCTGTAGAATTAGCTGTAACCGAAACAGTTATTGTATATTGTCCAGAGTTTGTAATACTTACTATTTGATGCTCTGCATTTAAAATAGCTGCAGTGACATTACCACCTAAAGTAGCCGCACCAGAAAATGTAACAAAATCATTAGCATTTGCACCATGATCGTCATCATTTACAGTAATTGTTGCTGATCCGTTTGTAGCTGTAAATGTCACATCACCAGATCCAGTCGTTAATCTTATTGGTGTAATATCATTAAACTGTGTTCCTCGTTCAATATAATATTTTAAATGTGTTCCAACACCTAAAAAATCTGACCCATCTAGTGCTACCCAATTATGTAATCTTCTTGCCGACCCCAAATATGTATTAGAACTTACTCTTTGCCAACCACCAATTTTTTCAGGAAAACCAAAACGAAATCTAATTTTATTACCATCAACATATCCAGATTCATTACTGTGACTAGTAATATCACTTATAATACCAGGTCTAAATTTTAAATTTGTAAATGGCATTAATTATTCCTTAATCGAAAATTGCCAACGCTATGGCATCATTATCAAATGCTGCTCTTGCTGAATTTTCTGAAGCACTTGGTCTAAATGTTTTTATTTGTACAGTGCTTGTAGTTCTAGCTTGAACAATGGTTTCTCCAATATTTCTATTTGTTCCATCATCATCAATTGCCGATACCACAGCTGCAAAGTCTGTTCCTGACATGTTACTTGTAAAGGTAGCAGTGAAATCTCCAGTGCCGTTGTCTGCCATTGATGCAATGTTTGTATTGTTTGATGACGCAGATACAGTTCCCCCACCATTGGATATTGTTGCTGAAGCATTACAAAGACCTGTGTTAGCTGTTAATTTTGCTGCTGAAACCTGGTTGTCGGCTATCATGGCAGTCTCTATCGCATTGTTTGCGATTGTAACTGCACCATTAGCTGCTATTGTAACATCTCCACTAACGGCTACAGGATTAAAATTTGTCCCATCTGCGACCATAATATGTCCAGATGTATTTGTTCCCATAGTGATATCATCACCAGATACAGTTAGATCTCCAGAAATAACTAGATTACCAGCAGAGCTTAATGACATTTTTTCTGATGCGGCCTCTGACGCTCCAGTCTTAAAAGATAATTTTGTAGCGTTACTATCGGCAGCAAAATCACCCTCTGACACCGCCTCTATACCAGCAGATACTAATATAGCGTCTGTGCCAGTCCCTTCATCTGGTGCTTGAAAATTTATAGCACCAATTACATCATTTGCTTGTATGTCAGTTTCACCTGTCTGCAAAGTTAACACTACTGGCTTATCGTCACCTGTTGCAGTATGTTTTATATTTAATCCTGTGTCGGCAACATGAGTAACTTTTACCTCTGAATCTGCACCAAAATTCAAAACAGCACTATCAGAAGCTAAAGATAAATCATCACCTATAGAAGCATCACCTGAAACAGTAAGGTCTCCAGTAATATTTCCTGCATTATATTTGGATATGACTGGACCTGTTGAATCACCATTACCAAAAATAAAAGCAGTTTCAGATGCAACCACATTAGTTGTAGTGCCTGATCCATAAGTGAAAGTTATGGTTTGATTAGTGTCATTTTGTATTAAATATAAAAAACTTCTATCATTATCATTTATTGTAACAGTTACTGGACCTGATGCTGTGCCTGTTTCAAACTCATATACAACATAACGTGCATCAGATGTGCTTGATGATTCTGTGGTTAATGCACCATCAGTTGTGTCAAGAGTGTGAGTGTTACCAACTAATGTTATTTTTTTATATCCACTAGATGATCTATCAATTATGTCAAAATTAGTATTTGTTGTTGTACCCCAAGTTCCAGCTTTTTCTCCGTTACCTATTTTTTCTATACCAGTATTTGTTGTAAATGTACTTGCCATGTTTACCTCACTATTTCCGTGTATGTCTCTGTGCCACTAGGAGTTACTTCTGTATAAGTTTCTGTACCACTTGGCGTAATCTCCGTGTATGTCTCTGTTGTTGCATCAGTTACCACATCTACAAACATTATATCTCCAGAGCTTGTTTTTGTAAAATTCAAATCTTGCGACGATGTTCCTACAAAAGTTCCTGCACCCGTTGATGTTTGTGTAAAAATACTGTTAACTTCAGCTTGTCCCTCATTCACCAAACGTATGTTTTCTGTGGTCTGTGTAAAGTTACTACTCACTTCTGCACTTACACTACCACTAATAAATATACCTGCAGTTGTCTGTGTGTTGTTAAAACTTAACTCTGCAACTCCTGCTAATATACCTACACCAACAGATGTTTTAGTAGCAATGCCACTCATTTCTGCTACACCAACTTCAAGAACTCCTTGATCGGCTATGGCGTTTTCACAAAAAGCAGTGGCTCCAAACATTAATTGTAGTCCTCGTTTTCTTTCTCAAATTCTTTTCTTAGTCTTTGTACTCTGTTTTCCAAAGTGCTAATTGTAGTATAAATATGTCCACTGCCACTTGGTCGTATCTCGCCTTTTAAACACTCAATTTCATCCATCAGTGCTATTATGTGTGTAAATTTAGAGTTGTGCATTGTAATACTTTGCTTTGTATCTTCGTTATCTGTTACAAGTATTGGTTGTCCAGTTCTCATTTAAATCTCCCCTTTAATTATGCTAAGTCTCCTAATGAAGAAGACGCTATGTTTTGATTTCCATCAGCAAGAGCATAGCTAAACTTTTTATTAGAAGTCCCATAGCCAGTTGTAGCTTGATCTACTGCATCATTAATATTATGTACAAATATACTGCCACCATCTTGTTTATCATCTGACGATGAAAGAACTGCATAGTTAGTGTTATTCATATTATTTGTAAATTGTGGTGCGTAAAGACCTACACCTGAATCTGTAACGGAAGCTGTGTTAAAAGAATCAGCAACTGTTACAGAGGCAGTAGATGTTCTAACCCATTGTTTTACTTGACCTTGTGCGATATTATTTGTAGCCGATCCACCCTCTGCCTTTACCACTGCTGTATTAAGTAATGTTACAACTCCTCCATCAGCAACTGTTATGGCATCATCACCATCTGTAAATTCTATTAGAGCAGTTTTAAATGCTACTTGATGTCTTGCTAAATCACTTGCTCTAGTCATGCTTTATATTCTTTTCCTGCTACGATTGCTTTATCAACTTCAGTCATGTCTTCACTTGTCCAATAATCTTTACCTTTCATTATTTCTAAATGTAATACATTTCTATCTACAGCAGCTTGTCTTTCTTCTTTTGTATAATCTGTCATTGCTGTACCAGCTATTATTTTATTAATTAAATTAACACTATGACCCATTGCTGTATAATCTTGAGCAATACCTTCTTTTGTTTTTTCCACTTTACTTTCCTTCCAAAACTTTTATTCTTGCAGATAGTTCTTGTATTGCCTTTACGAGCATTGGTATCAACTCTGATGGTGCAAGTCTTTGTCTACCATCTACCTCATCTGCCTGCCACATTTCAAAACCATCTTTAATTTCAGAATGATTATCTATTACAGCTTTTACTTCTTGAGCAATAAATCCATGTTGAACTTTATCACCTCTACCCATAACTCTCGTATCAGAATTAGCTACATAAGAAGCATGGTCAGAAGGAACATCTTTTTCTTTTTTCCATTTAAATGTAACAGGTCTTAAATCATTTATAAAAGATAATCCAGCAGTTGATGTTTCTATTTCTTCTTTGTATCTTTCATCTGATGGTGCTGTTATAGATGTTGCACCTAAAGCAATGTTAGAATCAGTTGTACCATTTCCAAAAGTAAATTGTGCGTCACCTGTACTAGTTGTACTATTACCAATTAAAATTGAATTTACTCTGCCTGCGGCAGCAACATTGGTTTGATTTCCAATTACTATATTACCACCACCAGTTGTTAATGCTGTACCAGATGTCGCAGACTCTCTACCTATACAAATATTTGCAGCACCTGTTGCACTAGCACCTGCAAAAGAACCTATCATTACGCATTGTCCATTTTCAGTCATTGATTGCCCAGCTCTTTCGCCAATAAAAGTATGTGAGCCACCAATTGTTACAGAGTTTCCTGCATTCTGTCCAACAAACACATTTTCAACTCCAGTTGTACAAGATAAACCAGCGTTTTGACCGATTGCTGTATTTCCACTTGCCGAAGTATTTGCAGTTAAAGCACTACCTCCCAATGCTGTATTGTTACTTCCAACATTAACAAGACCAGCATTATCACCTATTATCGTATTAAGATTATAAGCACCTGCTGTTCCATTTGCCATGACATTATCGCCAATTAAAACGTTTTGTTGACCTGTGCTTAATGCTATTCCACAGTTGTTACCTATGACTACATTTTCACCATTACCTGTTGATATATTTGTTCCTGCTGACGTACCAATTATTGTATTAGATACTGATGTTGTAATACTATCTCCTGCTATTCTGCCTATACAAATATTATTATTCCCTTCAGTTATTGCTGTACCTGCCTGAAATCCTATTGCCACTGTATGATTAGCAGTGGTTACTGCACTACCTGCTGACGCACCAATGAAAACACTAGTTCCTCCCGTAGTTAAACTTGTTCCTGCTTGGTGTCCAACTGCTACATTGTTTCCATCTGCTCCTGCGTCTTGAACTTTTAGAGCCTGATATCCAACTGCTACATTGTTTCCATGTGCATCTTCTGTTTTTAGTGCTTCAAAACCTACTGCTACGTTATTATCACCAGTAGTAAGTGCAGTTCCTGCTTCATCTCCAATCAACACATTATAATTACCACCACTTGCTATGGCATCTCCTGCGTTCTCACCTATTCTCACATTAGATGTACCACTTGTAGATGTTATTATCTCACCACTAAATGTCGCATTACCTGTTGTAGCAAGTGTGCTAGACAGAGTTGTCGCACCTGTAACTCCTAGTGTGCCACCCATAGTAACATTGCCATCAAACGTACCACCATCTGCTTTACTTACAGTGTCTGCAACGCTAAACACATCAAAAACAACAATCTCAACTATGTCATTTACTGCCGCACCAGTTCCTAAAACTATAGACGTACCACTTGTAGAAGTATAATCTGCTTCTCCTAGCTTAAAGTTATACCCTCTGCACCAGCACCAGAAAAACTAGTTTGACTAGCTGTGGCAGTGTATGTATGTTTTTTTCTAACCCCATTAAAAGGGCTGACACCAATGTAAGGCATTACGCTAAATCTCCTGCACAAATAGTACAAGAGTTTGCCATGTCTCTTGCAGAATTATTTTCTATATCAACCCTTGGAATAGCTGTAGTTGATAAGCCACCGACAGTGAAATATTGTGTGCTATCTGCGTTTGCAAGTTCTGCTTGTGCCATACAAGTTGCACACATATTAGTGTTTGACCAATTGTTACTAGGAACAATTACATAATTTCCAGTGCTAGAATCTGTTACACTTGATACATTTAAGCTATCATTTACAGCAGGTGTGTCTTGATTGAATCTAAGCCATTGTTTAACTAAACTTTGTACAAGATTTTGAGTAGCTCCGTTACCCTCTGTGTCATATATCGCATTTTCACCAACAGTATGCACACCTGTCACGGCTAAAGTTCCTGCTAAAGTAACACCCTCGCTTGAACTGGCAGTTAAAAATGTAGCATCACTGGCATTTGATATACCTTGTACACCCTCGCCTATAACTTTAGTTAATGCCATTTAGCTCTCCTATGCGTAAGGATTATCGCCTAACAAATCTTTATCCCATGCAGCTTTCAACTTAGCTATTGTATCTGCACTTGATATAGCACTTGCTGCTGGTGCATCTCTTAACTTTTTCTTAGTTGCTGCACTTGCAGTTTGTGCAGAACTATCTCCAGCCTCTAATGCTTTCATAT
>LULE01000543.1_pt1 | contig 18341 bp, 16 predicted proteins | sample 728231 | NCBI WGS metagenome assembly LULE01 (sample SAMN03860297, study PRJNA289734) | marine metagenome | biome: seawater column; feature: ocean; material: water; isolation source: Red Sea water column Station 192 - depth 10m | place: Saudi Arabia: Red Sea | collected 2011-10-15 | depth 10 m | reverse complement strand
CTTGTTCGTATTCAGCTTTTAAACGCTGTACTACTTTATCATTTGAATTAACTCTACCTATCAATAGTAGACTTGCAAGCATAGCTGCACCACCTAAAGCGTTAGCTAATTTGCCTTCTTCAAGGTCTTCTTTTTTAATTGTTTTTTTAGCCTTTAAAAGAGCTTTAGCTATTGCTTTTCTTTTATTAGCTAAGTATTTATCAGTACTATCTACTTTACCATCATTATTGATATCATCGTCTTCTTTCCCTACAGGGTCTAGTTTTTTTTCACCGATGTTTACAACATCATCCTTATCTAAAGATTCAGGATTAGGTGGCATAGCACCTTTTTTTACATTATATACTGCCTCGTCTAAAAAATTCATAATATTATTTATATTTACAAGCTGTTATTTTATAAGCCCAAACACCTGATGCGACTAAAAATCCTAAAGCCCACCAACCATTTACTCCTAATAAACAACCAGCGCCTACTGCCAATACATATCCTCCATAACACTTAACATAACACTTAATTTTATCTAGTAAACCAGATTCTTTAGCATCCGCATAAGCATCTAAGATTTTATCATCAACGTCTGTTTTTTCTAAGGCTTCTTTAATTTTGCCTAATAACTTTTCATCAACTTCAGTTTTATCAAGAAGTTTTTTAATTTGGGTTTTTGCGTTTACTTTTCTTGCCATAATATTTTATTTTATATTCTTACATTATTTAAATATACTACTACAGGATGAGTATTACCTTCTGATCCACTTACTCTAAATTGAGTAATAGGGCCCTCTAAAGTTTCTCCTTTTTCTAATATTAAACCTGTATCAGTATGTTCATTTACTCCTTTAATTAAAGTATCTATAATTACAGCTCTAGAGCCCGTTTGACCTACTCTTTCAAAGTAACCAAATTTTAAATCACTTATACGACACCCTTGTGGGGCATATATTTTTTGGATACTTCCCGTAATTCCTGCTAAACTTGAACTGTGTAAAAATTTTACTTTAGTATTATTTGATAATCCATTCATAATTATTTCTTTTTAAAGCTAACTTTAGCTTTTTTGGTGTTTCTAACAAATTGTTTTCCCTTTTTACTACCCCTAACTTTTTTTCTAGCTGTAGCTCTACGTTGGGCTTTAGTAAGTGATTGGGCTTTAGCTCTAGGTAAACAACGTTGTGTTGCTTTACCTTTGGGCATAGTTCCACATTTACCCGCAATATTTCCTTGAGTATCAATACGAACCCACTTTTCTTTTTTAAACCAATCTCTTAAGCTAGATTCATTTCTATATGATTTTTTTCTTTTACCACCAGCACCCTTAATTTGTCCTTTACATACTTTTACAGCACGTCCTGATAAATAGGCAGATGATTTTTCGCCCGCTCTTTTACGGGCAGCTATATAAGCTTTGCCTCGTTTACATAATTCTTCATAAACTAAATCTTCTATTAATTCGTTTATAGTATGATTTACTTTACTATCACCACAACCACAACCACATTCATCTTCAGCTACTTTTTTAGCTCTTTTAGTTGCAGTAGCATACATAACAGCCTCAGCATCCTTGCCATAGCGTTTTTTAAAATCGGCTTTAGCTCCCTTTAAATCTTTAACTATACGTTCCTTAGCTTTAGCTTCAGGTTTTGTTAGTTTGCGTTCTTGCATGCTTAAATATACTGATCATTAATGGCCCGTCTCCTTTTATAAGACGATGCCATTGGTGTCTCCTAATAAATATAGGGCCATCTAAAGGAACGGGCAATTGGTCTTCAAATTGAAATTGCCATGTAGTATCATTAAGGACTGTAATGGTTCGATCTTCATCATCCATATGCCATTTTAAATCTTCCGATTTAGTTGTAGCAGGAAATAAACGACTTACAGTATTATCTGATTCTATTATATCAGTATAGGGTTTACCAGAAAGTTGAGGCAGGTGTTGCAAGGCCCAACTGCTTATGGTATCTAGGAAGGTTACAACTCCAGTAACTAGCCTTAGTCCTGTCTTTTTTATTTTTACAATCATGTCTTTTTGCAAATGCTTGTGATGCTTCTTTATTTCCTAATTTTGCTTTTAAACCACCTGAACCAAATGTAACTTTTTTAACTTTTTTAGTTCTAGGATCTCTTACATAAACATAATATGCTTTAGGACCTCCTCGTTTTGGTTTATTTAAAGGGGGTTGTTTTTTCTTTTTAGGGGCTTCCATAATATAAGGCAAATCAAGGGGTACTAATTTGCCTTCATACATTCCTTGACGACCAGCATCAGTATGCATATAATATTCATCTGCTTCAGATAACTGTATTTTATCTAATTCCCATAATTTTCTAGTTTCAGCAAATAATTTTACATGAGCATTGGAGCTGATTCTAAAAATTGATTCACCTAAAGGAATTTTATTATCAAGGTGGTATTGTAAATTTTCAGATACTTTAACTCCTTCATTGAGTGTAGTACCATTACAATCATTACACCCACACCCACAATCAGATTTACCAAATAATAGTTCTTTAAGTTTTATCATTTTTATATTCTTCTATGCCATCTTTAAATTCAGATATAGCTTGTTTAATTTCTGTTGTTAGTTTTTCTTTATTAATACCTCCTTTCCAACGTTCAACTTCTCCTTTTTCAGATACATATTGATTATTTGAAGTATTTAAAGCATCCATAAGATAAGATTCTAAATGATTTATATAAGAACTAGCATTTTTAATAATACTATCTTTTTCGTAGTCATCATATTCACCTTTAATTTTTAGTTTAGCTTCCATTTTTACAACGCAATCAAAACATTTTTTATGGATATTATACATTTTTGCATCATTCCTCTTTTTCATTAGTGAACCACATTCAGGACAAAATAAAGGTAAAGTAGCTTCTTTTTTAGCTTTATCTAATTTAGTATAAGTTTGTTTTATACCATCTTTAATAGTCCATTTCTTGCCTCCTTCTTCCCAAATGTCGCCTTCTTTATGGTCTTCTCTTTTAGCAGTATAACCTACTTGTAATTCGGCAGACTCATTAACGTTACCTTTAATAAGGTTACGCATACGTTCTACATCTTTTCTTTTAAATTCTTTATTTAGCATAACTTTTAACTTACATCAAACTCTGAAGAGGTGAGTTTAACTCCATATTTTTCAAAAAATTCTCTTGCTTGGGCTCCTCTTCCAGCACCTACAGCATCATAAAATTCAAATAAACCACTTTTTCCTCCACTTAAATTAATTTGGCCCCCTTCAGTAAAGAGATAACCCCTATAAATACGGTCAGAAAAGCCCTGGTAAGCAACATCAATTCTTTCTAGTTTACCAAAGTCTTTATCACCTTGTTTAATTAATATGCTATTACCCTCAAGGTTAATTTCAATATTACGGCTAATAGTAATTTCGTTTAATATATCTTTTAATTTCATTTTTTCTGAAAATCTGAGGATACACCTCCTGTTATAAATTTACCTGTAACTTTAAATGGTTTAGGTGAGATTTTATCATCACGTATAACTACACCTTCATGGTCATTAACAGAACCCATCGGTGAGTCTAATACATCTAATATTGCATCACCTAATTTTTCTGTTGCTAAGTATGTTATAGCTCCTTGAAGTGCTTTTTGTTTTTCTTGTTCATTATTAAATAAATCGTCTACGTTTTCACCACCAAATACTGCAGCAAAATCAACAGTATAACGAGTATTTAGTGCTTTATTAAAATCTGGGTCTTTAGTAAATGTAGTGGGTACTGAACCATAGATTTCAAATCCTTTTCTTTTGGCAAATGGTTCTAATTTTTTAAGTAACTCATCCATATCTGCTTTATCAAATGGTTTTTCAGTAGTAACACGTTTAGTTAACATTTTACGTGCACCTTGTACCTCTTTAGTTTCTACACTTAATAAACCATGTATTGCTAAGAAATTTTTACCATAATCTTGTACATTAGATTTACCACTAACATATTCCATATTAAACATTACATTAGGATCATTTAATAAACCTAATGCATTTAATTCTTCTTGAATTGATGGTAAAGCAGCATTAAATATGTCTAATACATCACCACCAGATTTAATCATTCCATGTCCAGGCCCAAATCTATCTTCTAAGTCAGCCTTAGTAACGCCCTTTAAATCAAGTGCCTTTTTTGAGCCACGGTCCATGGCGAATTCCTTTTTATCGCCTAAGTTAATTAATCTAATTGATGCATTTACGCCATCTATTTTGACGCTACCAGGCGTTTTTTTAAGACTATCAGCAGCTTGTTCAAATGATTTAATTAGATCTTTACCACTAGTAACATTAGGTAAATCAAAGGGGTGTGCCATATGACCCGCAGCACCTCCTTCGTATAATAATTCTTCAGTGATTATATCTAACCACCAATCTTGTGAAAATAATTTATGTTCGTTCACGTTAGTTGTTGTTTTTAATGTTTTAGCTAAAGTAAGCGCCTTATAATATTTTTGGTTTTTAGGACTTCTTTTTTCCATCTTTTTAAGGCGTGATATTTCTTTATTAATTAATGATAAAGGTATTTTTTCACCCTTAGGAATACGAAGTCTCTTTCTAACTGTACCCTGTTTTAAATTACCTGCTTTTTTACCTTTAGCAGCCATTTTTTCATAGGTATCACCTTCATCTACGTTTTTCTTTGATTTACGAATAAGGCCAAATTTAGGTAATTTTTTGCCTTTATATTCGCCGTCCATTTCAAAGTTACGTACTGTATATCTTTTACCATCCTTATCCTCTACAGATAATTTATAACGGTTAACACCTTCTCTAGAGTTTTTAATTACTTTTACTACTTTAGATTTTTCTAATTTTTTACCCCCTAATGGAAATCCTTTAGGAGCACGTAAAACATCACCAGGAAGTATTTGTCCACTATAGTTAGATAAATCAATACCAATTTCTTCTAATCCATTATCCTCTAAATAACCTAATTTTTTAGCTTTTTTAGGATCTCTAGTAAATACATCGCTTGCTCTATATCTAGTATATCCTACCTCAGCAGCATTGTACATTGGATAATTTTCTTTTTTTAATTTTCGTAAACGAATAGTTTTCTTTTTAGATGCTTCTTTACGTTTTTTAATATATTCAAATGCAGAACGTAATCTTTTTTTAGTTGCTGGATCCTTAGTTCTATTTAAAGCCGCTCTAACTCTTTGATGGATTAAATTAATGATTTGTGATTGACGAGCATGTGATTTAGCTTTAAATGATTTTTTAGATAAAGTATCTACTATATCTTGTCTAGTACTAAATTTAACTTTTACTGTATCTGTAGGATCTTCATCTGTATAAAGTCTACGTCCTGATCCTTTTGGTTTTTTACCCGTACCTACTTTAGGATCACGTTTTTCATCTATTTGTGCCGCGGGTAAGTTTTTGCGAGCATAATCCATCCAAGTTTGTTTTACTTTAATTTCTTCTTCATCTGTCAATACATCGAGATAATTAATTAAAAATTCATTTACTGCATCGGTAAATGAAATTCGTTTAGTTTTCGCCCTTTTATATAAACCCTGAACAAAGGCAGGTACTTCATAGTCAAATGTAAAATATTGAAACCAGGTATACTTACTTAATTTTTGAGAATCAGGATTAACTGTTTTAGAAAAATTAAATTGAGCTATATGTTCTAATTCATGGCGAATTGTGTCTTTAATTTCAGGAATTAATTCAGTATATGCCTCTGGAAATTTATCTGGGTTATATTTAATTTTAATTTGTAAAGTATCATTATCAGCCTCACCATCAATTATAAAGGATAGTGGTCCTACTTCTTCGGCATTAGGTTCAAATATATAATCTAATTCATATTCAACTCCTCCTATATTACCTTCACTGCTTTCTTCAGTAGGTTTACCAAAATTAGCTTTAAATACATTTACTATAAATCTAGATTGCATTAATGTTTCCTGATCATAACGACCTTCATATAATTTCAACCTTAATCCTTTAGTTAGTTTTCTTGGTACAGGTACCATAGCGCCTTGTGAATTAACTTTTTTTAATACTTTTGAAAGTTTTTTCATATTAGCGTTATGTTTATCCATTTCTTGCTTATTCATAGTACCACTCGCAATTTCATCTACATCAGTAGGCATAGTAGTATCTAATAGCTTAGTCCAAATTTCTTCTTTAATTTCTTCAGGTAAAAATTCGGGGATAAATTTAAAAAATTCTTCTTTATTATTATTTTTAATAATCTCACGCATACGTGTACCCGAAATACCCCCCGCTTGGGGTGGTACTAATTCGATTTTAGCTTTAATATTACGTGGTTCTGCAAATTTAGGAATACTATTATATCTTCCGTCTTTAGCGTCTTTTTCCCCGATTCCTAAAATTAATTCTGAACCTTCGGGGGCTATTTTTTCCACAAAATCATAAACATCTTTTACAGGAGATGCAGCTTGTGCCAAACTAATAGTAAGTTTTTGTGCTCTTGGATCTGGATCAGATGCTTTATAATAATTAAAAATTTCTAAAGCTAACTCGGGCCCTATACCTTCTCGTTCTTTTGATCCAATTCTTACTATAACATTATCAGCAAAATCTGCAAGATATTTTGCCATATTATAATGTCCAAGATGAGGTGGTTTAAATCCACCTGGTAAAAGGGCTACTTTCATATAAACTGCAGTTTGTTATACATATAACTTACTGATATAAGATTTTCTTTTCTACTAATCCTTGGAATGTTAATGGTTTTGCGTTTTGTAATATGCGAGTCATTTCTTCAAACCCTAAATCACTTGGGTCTTTACCTTCAAGTTCTAACAAAAATATTTCTTTACCATATGCCATAAGTTCCTTAGCATACTTAAGTGAATCATTTATAGCATCTTGATCAAGTGCAAGATATATTTGTTTTACTCGTCCTCTAACGAGTTCCTTATAGAGTGATTTGCTGATTCGTTTTCCAAACAAGGGCACGGCATTTCGCTTGATTGCGATTGCATCAAAGGCACCTTCACAAATGATAATAGGAATATTAAAGTTACAAAGCATGTCAAAGCCAATAATATCTTTTGATGTTGGCGGAAGCTTGTGTTTGTGGTAAGCTTGTGGATCAAACGAGCGACCCACCCAGTAGTTGAGGGTTCCGTGTCTGTCATAACTTGGTATTATTATAAAATTAGCTAATTTACCTTCTTCAATATATCCTATATTATATTTTATTATATCTTGTGCTGTAACTCCTCGGGATTTTAAATAATGATATGCTTTATCTCTGATTAAGCCTTTACCTTTAAGTAGTGTAATAAATCCTTCAGGTAATTGAAGTTGGTCTTTAGTTTTTTCTACATGTGCGGTTTTAAAATTATACTGAGCATCAATTTCTTTTAATTCTTGAAACGCTGTATATGGGGCCTTAATAAATTTAAGGAGTTGTATTGCTCTAGCACCTTTAAAACCACAAACCCAACATTGGTATTTTTGGGTTAATTTATTTAGTGTGAGTTTTTTCTTATGGTGGTTACAATTAGGGCAACTAAATACGGCCTCGTCTCCTCCTCGTGCGCTTTTGCTTTTTCCTAATAGACTTTCTAGCAAATATATAAGGCGATCTTCCTTCATGCCTTAAATATATGAAAGAAAGGTCAAAGGCCAAATTAATTTCATCTTTAATAAATTGATGAGAACCATAATAGGTTTTCCAATCACTTTCTTTTTGAACTTGCTTATAAACTGGTGGTCTACCTTTACCTTCCCATAGGGCGGCTTCGCGTTTACCAATTTTTTTCTTTTGATTATAAATTAAGGCTTTTTTGCCAACGTATTTTTTTCCTGAAGGTATGTGAGTTGTTTGGTAAACGTATCCATATGTGCCTTCTGGGAATTGTTCATAACTTTCTGGTATTATCATGTATCAAATCTTATAACGAATGTAGTATCTGTTTCACTACTTACTTTAATTGGTTGTCCTAATTTCCCTACTACTAGTAGATTATAATCATCATCATATAAACCTACTGTTGTTACGTATGGTTTAAAATCTGATCCAGTTGCAAAATCTGCTAATTCTTCTTTTTCTATACTGCCCTTTTTCCTTACTGATTGGTTATTGGTAAATTCAAACTCATTTTCATTTACAGTACACTGATATTCATTTTCAGTAATTAAATGGGTATTTTTATATGATAAAGAGTTTATAGTACCACCATCAAATATATCCATAAATTTTGGGTGTGTTATGACAGCAAATCCATTATCATAAAATAAATTACCAACATTAGGTGTGCCTGTTATAGATTGGGACACATTAATTATTTCTGTTGCAGATAAAGCTTTATTATAAATCATTAATTGACTTACATTAAATTCATCATCCCATGTTCCTCCATTAGCTCTATAAGTTCCATCAGGTAATCTTTTACTATATACTACTACATCGGCTTTATTAGAACAAGGTTTTGATGTTGAATCAGTAGCTGTAGCTAATTGTTCACCATTTTTATAAATTTCAAGTGTACCATTATTTCGTTGTAATACAATGTGTGCATTAGTACCAACATCTGATCCTGATCTAAATATAACTGCTGAAACTTTAGATTCTGTATCTCCATCAAACCTACTTAATTCAATAGAAGCAGAATTATCAGCAGGGGCAAAACATCTTACCCTATATGGGAACTGTGGGGGAGCGGGAGTTGTGGTAATAGATAGCGCTCCTGTAGTATCTGTTGAATAATCACCTCCTGCTTCAGATCCTAGGGGAGGTGAATTTTGGGCCCCTTCTTTTGTAATTAAAAAATCTCCTTCTGTTTGAGAAGAAGGCTGTGTAGTCCAATTGTTTTCTGAGGACGGCCTTTCCTCCTGAAATTCAAAATATACGCTTATAGCAAAATCATCTTGGTCAAAATTTAAATGGGGCTTATTTTGGATTGTAATTCTACCATCAGTATAACCAGAATCTTCTTTAGGATGACTTAAAGTATAATTATTTAGTCCTAAAGTATGGGGGTGAAAAATAATATGGTGATAAGTTACTATATTTTGAAAATATGAATCGTCATATACAGTTTTATTATAGGTAGGAAAAAGTAAACCCCCTACTGGTTTTTCTGCTACTATTTTATTACCTGTTTTATTATCTATAGTTAAATTTTCTCCTTTAAAGGCTTGTACTGGGGCTAAGTATAATACTCTATTATCCTCGTTAGGAAAATTATCATTTCCTTTATCAGCATTAATAAGATTCCCAAAACCATCATCCTTAAAATTATGTTGTATTGAATTTTTAGTAACAGAAAGATTAAAGGATCCTGGTTGTACTTCTGAACCAAAAGTTTTTTGACTTAAACTTAATAAACTAGCACTTTTATATAATCTTCTTTCTTGAGTAGTATAAACTGCATCTGTTAGTTCTAAACGATTAGCTCTTTCTCTAATATAGTTACGATAATAAAGTTTATCTATTTGATAGTATTGTCTACTACCCGTAGTAAATGTACTTTTATTTTTACCACTCCAAGCTAAAGATGACGTACTAGCACCTATTGAAGCCAAATTAGCATTATTATACTGCTTGTGGGCTTCAAAAGGTGTTATTTTTATATCATTTGCATTTAGCTTTTTAAATGTACCGGCCATTAATAGTCAAGTTTAACCTTAATAAGGGCTTCTTTTGTAAAATCTTTAGGTAATGGTTGAGATAATTTAGCTACTGCTAATAAATTTTGATTATCATCATATAAACCTACAGTTGTAATGTATACCTGTGGATTATCAATCATAGAATCGTGTTGTAAGGTACCGTCACTTTTAGTAAACGAATCATTAGTAGTATAGTTAAACTCACCATTTTTAACTCTTACAAAATAAAACTTACTTGATATGGTTTCTGCTGAGTCTAATATGAAAGATTTTCCAAGCTTAATAGCATTAAATAATTTTAGTGGGTTTTTAGCTTCATTATCTTGGGTAACAGTTGTACCTAAATTTACTCCCTTATTTGATGTTGTCGCATCCAATGCATCAGCATTTAAAATTATGAATCCTGCATCTGGATAAATAAACCCAAAAGATCCACTATTAGTAACATATGTGTTACTAGATCCTAATCTTACACCGTTAGATCCAGATACTATATTAAACTCTCTACCTACACCTGCTCTAAAAGCGTTTGCTGATCCTGAGGTAGTAACTGAATCATCCGTTAAGTGCAATAGGTGGTTTGCAGAAGATGAAAGATGTAATTGTACATTTCCTAATCTTATTTGGTCTTTATATCTAGCTCTATTAATATTAATTACATAAATATCATCAGGAGTATATCCATCAAAAGTAAAATTTTGGGTCTCATCACCACCAAATACTAAATTTCTATATTGGCTATATATAGCTTTTGTTGAAGATATATTTTCGGCCCCGGTATCATCATTAAAATCTAATCCTCCTTTTCCTGTTTTACTGCCATAGGCTATAGAATATTGGACTTCTGCTGTATCATCGTTAATGGGATGTTTATCAAAAACTTCCATAAAGAACGCTCCACTGCCCGTAGGATTACTAGTTACATATTGAACACTAGAGGAAAAATGGTTACTTCCTAAATCGTTTACGCCTCCTGACCATGCAGAGGCGAATACTTTTTGTATATCGTCTACTACATCTCCAGTCCCTTCAATTTCGGGGTCTATGTTAAATCGTGTGTATGTGGCCATATTTATTTATTATTAATATTCTGATCTTGCTTGTGATGCTTCTGTAGTTCCAGCAGTGCCTTCTTTATTTACTTGTACAGAAACTGTAGTTCGTGCACCTGATTGTAATCCAATTACAATTACAGAAGTAACTAATGCGGCATTACTACCAAATAACGTAGTGCCTTCTAAAGTTACCCCTGAAAAACTAGTTCCAACTACTGTTTGCGATAATGAAGTACCTGTAAATGGAATATCAACAACCCCCGACGTTTGTCCACCTGTAGCAGTTACTGATTTGAATAATCTTCTATCTGCTACTGTAAATGAATATGTTTCAGTTGTGTTATCAAAATTTAGAGTTGAAGGAACTATAGATACTGGGCTACCTCTTTGTACTTCATTATTAGTACCCGTAGTAATATTTAATACTGGTATTTTTGTAGTACCTCTTTTAAGAGTAATTAATTTTGAAATCATTGTATTATTTTCGTTAGGAATAGCTTCAATTAAAGGCAATGCTTCAATAGCTTCGCCATAAAAAGCTGTTCCATTAGGATGATTTTCATTATATAGTGTGTAGTCAATTTCATCATCCCCCAATGCAAATTGAGTTACGTTAAATTGATTTTTAGAAAGGAGTTCACGTCCTTTTCGGGTTAATATAGCATCTACTATTACGCTTGAGTTATCTAAATATCCCATTTAATTTTCGTTTTGTTTATAAATATATATCTTTTAAGGAAGATTTCTATTAGTTTCATTTAATTCTGGTACTATTTTTCTATCTCCAATATCTAAGCCCGCTTTAGCACTAAAATATGTTAAATTGTCTTTTATAAAAGGGTGTAAATTTTGAGGAACTATTATTACAGGTTTATTTCCTATACCTTCTGGTAATTCCCTTCGATTTAGGTTTATTAATAAAGCTGGCTTGTTATTATCTAATTTTGAGAGAGTATACCCATGACATCCAGGATTTATAGCAGGAAGACCCTCTGTATCAAGTCTATCAGGAATACTATAATTAATATCAGATTCTTCAAAATCAAATTTACTGCAACTTATTTCACCTATACCTCCAATAAACCCAACCCCTCCGAAGTCGGGACCATCACTTATCAGTTTAACTGTAGATAAGCCTCCTAAAGTAGATTCTCTACCATCTGAGTTTTTATTTATAACTTCTAATTGTACTTCTTCTCCGTTTTTACTTAAAGAAGATGAAAATGAAGAAGTAGTAGCAAAAGAAAGATAAAATTTTGTTTGGCTCGGATCATTATCCGAAGATAATAATGCATTAGCAAAAAAAGCATTTAATGCAACGCCACCAGCAGATCCCTCAAATACTGAAAAGGGAGTATTAACTCCTAGTATGCTCCTCATAAATTTAGTATCCTTAACAATAGTAACACCACCACTATTATCTCCAGAAGGTAAGCTAGGACCTCTAACTCTAAATTGAGGATGTCTACCATCAGCTGAAGCAGTAGTATATGCAAAATCTTGACCACCCGTGCTTACTGTTTCGTTTGAAAAATCACCATGAACAAAATCAATAATTCCTCTTAATAATCCTTCATTATAAAATACACTATATTGGTTTTGTGTTTTATTAGTAATTGCAGCGTCTAGTGGGATTAAATTAATTTCTGATTTAATAGGAATATTTTGTTGAAAATATCTCTGAAAACCCGTTAATTGTGAGATAGTGTTAATATTACCAATATTAAAAGAAGTAATTGTATCATCACTATTTATTGTAATAGCTTCATTTATAATTGCAAATGAAAAGTCTCTAATAAAAGGTAAAGTAGGATCTGCTAAATTATTGTTTTCATCTGCGTCTAGGGGTATAATATCACTAGCTAAATAAAAAGTTCTTGTATTATTTCTCATTACTGGGGCTCCCCCATAAGAAATATCTCCTGTATTAAATTCATTAATTGTAGTTGCTGATAGTTGTTTACCATCATAGCGAGATGAATTCCAAGCTTTAGTTGATAAAACAGAGTCATTAAATTCAAAATTTTCATTAAAATAACCAAAAATTTGTACGCGGTACAATTTAGCTTCTACAGTTGTTGTACCTTTGGTTTCTAAAAATAAAGTAAGTGTATTAAGTGAGGTAAAACGCCGATTAACAAGTACACTTACATATACTTCCTCCCCACTGTCAGCCCAGTTAGCTTCAAAATGGGTTCCATTAATTGTTACTCTACCCCTATCAGTACGGTCTTTTTTAAATCTAATTTCTGTTATATAGACTTTCTGTGTGTTAGCGCCCAGGGGGTCAATAAAATGATAATCGATTTCAGTCCCCGCAGATGTACCCGCTCCAGATGCGTTGTGGTGTGCAAAAGTATTTGCAGATGCATCTACCGCCTGGCTTTGATTTATAATATTAAATCCTAAAGGAGAACTAAATAAAGGTGCATTTTTAGGGTTTTTATTAAAGCTCATATTTACAATAATTTAACATATTTTAATTTAAAGTATAAAATTTACTTAATCTTGCTTTTTGCGCTACATTTTCAGTAGCTGTACCTTCGGTACCTTGAACTAAATATTGCTCCACATCTATAACTACATTAGTTTCACTAATATTTTCAGAACCTAATAAAGAACCTGTATTTTTAGTTCTAAATAAATGTTCGGGTTTTTGTTCATAATCAATATTCGTACCCGGTACTTTGGCTCTTTCTAGATAATGTGGTTCAATTACTAATCCAGTCTTAAGATTAGCCTTTGCGGGTGTAAAATCTTTAATCATTTTAAATAATGTATGATCAAAGAATTGAATTGTTCTTATGTAGTCACCTATCCCTAATTTTTTCCCACGATCTAATTTTTGGGTATAGATATCTTTTAAATCTTTTAACGCAGGATAACTAGCAGAAGTATAATATGTAGGGTCTCCTATATAATCATCTAACCTAAACCCACCTAATGTATAGATTATATCCTCATTAAATTCAAAAGTTGGTGAGAAAAATACACCTACATCTGAAAAATCAAGTGGTTGTCTATCTTGGGGTGAGGTTTCAACTGAAATAAATGGGTCTAAGAAGTTATCATCAAAGGTTCCATTATCAATCCTGACTTTATCAGATACCATTCCTGAACCTACTGTATCAGGAGTAGGTAAGTGGTGGGTTTCTTCAATAGTAATATATTCCCCCACATGAAGATTTTGGGTGGGAGATGCAAAACTATAAAATGTATATAAATCCGGATTAGGGGGTTTATTTATTAAAGAACTAGAAACAGGAGTAATACTACCTAATGGTAAAGTAGATTGATCTGATCCAAGAGGGAGTCTTATGGCTAATGTTTCATAACTTGAGCTAATCGTATTACCATTATAATTAAAAGGTGATAATGATTGTGTAACAATTGTTTTTCTAGTAAGTTGTTCATTATATAATCTTACCTCTTGTATCGCTGAACCTGTAGAATGTTCAATATCATTAGCTCTATTACCTCCAGGTAAGATCCTTAAGTGTGCGTTATTATCAAAAGCATTAGCTCCCTCAAAGTAAGCAGTAGCATCAAATGAACTAGTAGCTACATAGGTATTTTTATTAAAAGTGGTTTGGGTTGCAAATCCTTCTATATTGTTTCCTTCATCAGAACCGCTTTTAAGTACTAAAGATATATTCCATACTTTACCATTAAATAGGGGTACGGGATTACTTTCAAATTTTGTTTGTCCCGCAAAACTATCTGCGTCACTTCCTGTTGTTATAACTAACCTACCCATTGAAGCACTTAGACTTGTCGCAATAGTATTATCTATACTTCTACTAATATGGAGTACTAAATCATTAGTTCCAGTGAGCGCTCCTATTACAGGAATTATATCTCTGTTATTATCAGGTAATACTCTTACCTGTACAGTCCTTACGTTTCTATTTGTTCCTCCAACATGTACAAATGGATCTACTATCTTTAAAATGCCACCATCAGTGACCATTCCAATGGAATTTTTACTAGTAAGCATTCGACTTTCCTTTTGATAAGAAAAAGTTCTAAAACCTGTTTTATCTACTAAAGGACCACCATATTCTTTAACGTGGAGGACTGTTTCAGGAATACCATAACATGCAATTAGTGCTTTTAATCCACGTTCAGTACCTTTTGTTTTTAAAAGGTATGGAGTATTATGGTATAATCTTTTCCAGATTTCTTTAGATATATCACCTTTAGGGATTGATCCAGCATTTGAAGCTGATATCATCGTAGAAAAACTATCAGGGGCTTGGTATTGAAAGGTACCACTACCATCATCTCCTATAAGATATTCATATATTGAAGAATTTTCAAATTGACTATAACCTCTAATACCTCTTTCTGCTAATGCATTAAATACTAATTCTTTAGAAATACCATCATTTAATCCACTATGTGCCTGATATTTATCAGTTATACTATCTATATAAGCCCATATACCATCAAAATGTTGAGCTATCATTTCAGTAAATAATACATAACCTTCGTTTTGGGGGTTATTTTGTATATCGGGGGGTATTGTACTTACTAAATTATATGGGTTACAATCGTCAAATTTACTTGCACTTAGCATTTGCCCCCCATAAAATGCACTTTCAGATTCATCTATAGGGGCCCCAAACCAAGATGTAACTGCGGCAGAATTTACTTTTGCATTTATGTAGGGTTTACCTGTATTGGTTTTAGGCCATGCATAAGTACCCGATTCAAAATACAGATATCTTTCATAATAATCAAATCCTTGAATTATTTTATCTGTTTTATCATTAAAAATATTTTTATTTTGTATTAGGGGATTAGAAGAAGTAACTGAACCACTTACTGTGTTTAGGGCAGATAATGTAGAAGAATAACTTTCTAATAATTCTAATTTATATTTAAAGTTTTTTAATCTTTCAGTTGCAGAACTAAAATGTATAAAATTTTCAAAAGTATAACCTGATGGGGTATTGGGATTATCAAACTCTAAATCTACCGGAATACTCCCACTTAGATAGTTTTGTACATTTTGAAAGCTAGATGTTATAGCCCCATTATTTAAAATTTCATCGTATGTTCTAAATTTAGAAGGAATAGTATATTCTTGAGAAAACTGTATATCAAAGTTAGGTGCTCTTAACTCTATTCCTGTATCTTCACTAGTAGAAGAACCTAAATCAACAGTTGCTTCTAAAGGATTTATTATTTCTTCATATACTCTAAAAAGAGAATTAACACTTATTTTTGCGGTTAGTGGATCATAAAGTTTAATTAACCCCGAATTAGTATCTATTTGAGTATTAATTATTAAACCTGTTTCTCCATTAGAAAAACTTATATTTACATCTTTTACAAAAGAAGCATTATTAACATTAGCTACTAAGCCTTGTAAAGCGTTATCGAAAGTATCCTGTGTTAAAAGAGTAGATGCAAATCTAATTTCAGTTCTAGTTGGTGAAATTTCGGTTATATAAAATGGTCTGTCAAAGCCACTTACAAGTAATTTTCGTTGAAACGAAAATGTTAATTTATATCTACCATTTTCAAATCCATAATCTTTTAAAACTTGTACATAATCAATATCAATAGAATCTACTAAATTTCCTTGATTACCTCCACTATAATATGCTGTATAATCTGTAAATTGTTCATCATTAATGACAATATTACCATTAATATCACGTATAGTTAATTCTATAGAATCATTTTCTTGGCCGAATTTTCTAAAAAGTAATTTAGATTGTAAGCTATCTAAATCAGCTTGTCCTATAGTTTCTATCGTATTTAAATCTAATAACATTATATTATATTATGCATTTGCGTAATAACCTGTATTCCAGAAAAATTGTGCTGTAGTGAGGTTATTTTTCCAATAGTCTAATATCTCTATACCATCCTTCTGTCTATTTCCTGATGATCTTCTTTTATAATCTGTTACCCATTCTGTATAAGTTCTTCTGCTATTCCCTGCTCTATCTCCCCCGGGTCCTCCTTTTTCGTAAGCATCATCAAAGTCTCTAATTATTTTATCTTTATTACTAGTTTTGAAATCATAACCATTAGGTAATCCACTATAAGCAGATAATTGTTGAATAGCAAACTTTATTCCGCGAACATATTGAGTTTCTTCCCAATAGAAATCTGGATTGCTTAGGTTTCCTAATGATTCTAATGCAGCGTTTTGATCAAGTACTTCTTCTACTTCTGATTCAACTTCTTGGATTGCTAATTGTTGTAGTAAGTCTTGATTTTCTAAACTTAGTTCTTGTATTCGAGCACTTAAATTTTGTATTTCTTGGTCTTTAGGATCAATAAAATTTCTAAAATAATCAGTACTATCTATGATTAATCTTTCATGGGAAAGTTCTCCTTGTTTAGGAATATCATAAAATAATCTTCTATATTGGTCAAAAAAACCATCTAAATCTACAGTTTCCCTTTCATTAACTAATTCACTAAAATTAACATCTACTTTTCTTCTAAAACCTAGATTACTAAAAATTTGTCTTTGGAATACAATTTCTCCTTCAATATTTCTAACATTAGATACAGGAGCATCATCAACATTGCTTGTAGGAGGTGTTTCCTCGGGTCTTTGCCTTGAAGAATCAGTTTGAACCCCAGAATCTCCTCTACTAGTGTTCATTGGAGAAGTTGGGGGTGGTGTATTTCCTGTGTGATATGCCATTATGTTTTAACTACTTTAAAGTAATAATTGTCATCATAAACTTGGATACCATCATTATTTTCATGTTTGAATAATAATTTATAGTATCTTTCTTCTTGTAAACCGTTCATATATATTTTAAAGTGCATTCCTTCTGCGTCAGCGCTTAATTTTGAAGTTTCCCCAAAGGGAATTAATACTTCTTCAGTAGCATAGTCAACTAAAGAATAAAATGATCTACTAGTAAAATAATTAACGTCTAAGAAATTTGAAGTAGTAGTAAATTTTCTTGTAGGGTATAAATCTCTTACGTTAAGTCTAAATTTATATTCTTCAGAAGTTCTAAATTTTTCTTTATTATTTCTTAAAGTAACATAACATTCTCCTGTAGATTTAATTTTATCACTAGTAGCTACACTAGTATCATATTCTGAGTCATCCCAAGATATATCTAAAAATGGGGGAAATATAGTGTGGGTATCCATAGAGAAATAGTTTAATTTTCCATCATCTATAGCTGTGTGTTCTTGTGAATCACTTCTTTTAATTAAAAATCCATTATTAACTATACCATTAGGATAAGTATCAGAAAATAAACTATTACTTACATGTTTTAAAATAGGTTTAGTTATATTTAAGGATAAATCTAAATCGTCATTATACCCATATGATCTAGTTATTTCAAAGCCACTGCCTGTATACCAATTACCTCCACCTGGGGAAGCATCTATAAAACTACCTGTAACTCCAGTTGAAAAACTAGAAGTTAACCATTTGATACCTAGGGGATCATTTGATATTGCATCTGGGCTTCCATTTCTATATAACCAAGAACAACCATCGGATATGGTGGGTATATTAGTAAATCTACCAGTTCCGTTGACCCACGATCCGGATAGAGGATAAATTTCTATATTTTGATTTACGCTTAATTCTCTATGTTCAGTTTGAAATAATTTTAAACTAGCACTAAAAAAACCAGTTTTTGCTATATTTTGTACAACGTTATCTATTTCAGAC
>LULE01000243.1_pt1 | contig 18389 bp, 16 predicted proteins | sample 728231 | NCBI WGS metagenome assembly LULE01 (sample SAMN03860297, study PRJNA289734) | marine metagenome | biome: seawater column; feature: ocean; material: water; isolation source: Red Sea water column Station 192 - depth 10m | place: Saudi Arabia: Red Sea | collected 2011-10-15 | depth 10 m | reverse complement strand
TAGCATGATGACAATTGAGGTTTCAGTGTAGCTGAGTTAAACAACGTAGGAGTACTAGACATAAAATCAAACGAGGACAATAATTTATAAAATTCGATTGTTCTTGCTTCACGGTCATCTTCATTGATTGCTAGACCCATTGCTACTCTCATAAAGAAAGCCTGAGACAATTCAAATCTTGTTTCGTTATGATGAATGAAGTATCTGTCATAAAGTGTTTGAAGTCCAAGATAGGTAAACTGCATATCTCTTGTTAGGTCAATATTCTTTGCCAGTAACTCAATATCATAATTGAGCAATTCAGGATCTAGATGCTTGAGTTCAACGCCTTTTTTAATATAACTAGTAAAATATTCAGAGTATGATTTATTCATTGCATTCATACTTAGATCATTTATGTCAAGCCCAAGAAATCCATAAGCCTCTTCCGCCATAGAATTGGATAATAATCTTGCGAGGACATAAGAATAGTTAGGATCTTTTTCAATGAGTGGTCGTACAGAAATTAAAATAGAGTCAGAGAGATCAGATTTTTTTATCCCATCATAAATATTTTTATCTATTGTCTCAAAAATTAATTCCTCCGAGACATCTTTAATATCTAAACAGCTCTCAGAAATGAGATTTCTTAGTTTGGTAAAATCGATTGGTGCTGATGAGCCATCATCGAGTATCATATTTTTCGATATCGGCATGTCATCTGTTTGTTCAACGCCAAGCTTTCTTGCTTTTGCTCTGTCTTCTCTATATATAACGTATGCCCTTGCAACATCTTGGTAGCCAGCGCGCATAATTGCCAACTCAACTTGATCTTGTATATCTTCGATATGGACAACACCTCCGTTTGGAAATCTTCTTCTTATGGTTTGATCAACTTTATTAGTAAGATTTTCAACTTCATTGTGAATTCTGGATGATGCAGCAGCACTGCTGCCTTCGACACTTAAGAAAGCCTTGGTCATAGCTACAACAATCTTATGCGGATCGTAAGCTGTAACCTTTCCATTTCTTCTCATCACTCTATATCTGCCTGGCACTGGCTCAACATGCAACGGTTCATCAGCTACTGTGGCGTTTAAAGGCGTTTCTATATTAAGTTCTTCTACTTTTTTTGACATAATTTTTCTCTGGTGTGAGAGCTATGACATGATTATATCACCAAATGTAGTGGTTTAATAACAATAAAAACACTATATATTGTGTTTAAGTCTGTGATTTGGTTGTGGATAACTTGTGAATTTGTTGAATTCACTTGTATATAAGATTATTGAAATATACTAATGCTTACATTAGAAAAGTTGCAATTCCCAGTAAAGATACGAATCCGACAACATCTGTAATAGTTGTCAAGATCACACCTCCGGCGAGGGCAGGATCGATATCTAGTTTCTCTAAAATAAGTGGAAGACTCACCCCGCTGATAGCGCCAATGATAAGATTGATCATAATAGCAGCTGCAATTACACCTCCGAGGAAGACACTGTCAAACCAAAAATAGACAATGGCTGCAATAACGCCAGACCAAATTATTCCATTCAGTAATCCGATTGCAGATTCTTTAAGGATTAAAAGTTTTGAGTAGTGCTACAACTTTCTCAATCGTTGCTTCAAAAATTCCAATAGCAGCAGCTGCAAGCAGTGCTGTTAAAAAATTAGCACCGAGCCAAAGTGTACGCCTTTTAGTACTTTGTATGACTGGTGCAAATATATCATCGTCTTTTTTTAGACCCGCCATATTCAATACACTTTCATCAACCTCTTCTCTGATGACATCAACAACATCATCGACTGTGATCCTACCAAGTAAGAAGCCTTGACTATCTACTACGGCTGCTGAGACAAGATCGGCATTTTCAAATCTTCTCGATACTTCATGTTCTCCAAGATCTGGATCTATTGGGTCGTCATCCTTTTGCATGATTTGAAAAACGTATTTTGATGGATCTGCCACGAGAACATCTTTTAGAGACACAAAACCATGATACATATTAATTCTATCCGTCACAAAAATTTTATCAGTTTGATCTGGCAGGCTTTTCATACGTCTTAGATAGTGGAGAAGGACATCAACTGTGACATTACTTCTAATTGTAATTGTATCAGTATTCATTAGCCCGCCTGCTGTACCATCTTCAAAGGACAATACCTTTTCAAGCCTTTCTTGATTTTGCTTAGTTAAACTTTTTAATGCTTTTCTTGTTAAGTGATCAGGAAGCGATTGAATGATATCTGCCAAATCATCGGTATCTAATTTTTCAGCTATTTTGACAAGTCCTTCTGTTCCATCTCTATCAATAAGTTCATCAATAAGATACTCTCTTACTTCATCATTGAGCTCAGCAAGAGTCTCACCTTTATTTTCATCACTTACTAATGTCCATAGAAGATCTCTTCTATTTCTTGGCGTACTTTCAATTACATCTGCAATCTCAGATGGATAGAGAGAATTTAATAAATTTTTAGCTTGGATGACAGCACCGCTATCAAGAACTTCTGAGAGTTGATCGAGAGTGACAGTATTATCTTTGTGAATGCTTTCTGCAGGCATTTTAACTGACCTCTCTTGTTTAGTTGATTTATTACATATTCCTGCCTATAAGATACCACAAAAGGGACTAGGTTGTTAACCTGTCCCTCGGGGTTATATATATATGAGAATCAATTCTGGTAGTAGCTAGCTGAGAAAATTAATTGATTGTTAACGTCAAATTAATAGGGAGCTAGCTACCACCCATCCATTAAGGATTAGAAGTCATGTCTTAGACCAAGTATATATGTACGGTAGTCTGTATCACCTGCTGCAGATTCTCCATCGTAATCAGAAAGACCCGCATAAAGTCTACTAGTTTTAGACAGTTTGTACTGCATACCTAAACTGTATGCATCACCGCCTGCATTAGCAATTGTGTCATGATCAGATTCAGATATTGTATACATCAAGGTCATTGGTCCGGTCTTATAAGTTATTCCATACCAATCGACTTCACCATTACCGGTTGTCTTGAACATACTCGTATCAAGTTCAACATCTTCATGCATGTACCATACTTTTACCTTGTTATCACCAAGTTTGGTATTGTAAGTAAGTGTATATTTTCTGTTCATTTCATCAGCTGATTCATCATGATTATAGGCATGCACAACATCAAAACCTTTAATTAAAAAGTTTTTGTATTCGACACCATATCCGATGTCACCTTTAGAATTGACTTTTGCATCGCCATCATGAGCAGTCATACCTTTAATGACAGCAAATCTTAAGTTGCCTGATTTAAGTTCGTAGAAAGCAGAACCTCTCCAGTAACTAGAGTGAGACATAGTACCTGCTGAGATACCGTTTGTATCCCTCATTTGTGCAAGTGAATCATGCAAAATGTCATGTTTAGCCAAATATTTATATGGTGACTCCATTGATCCAAACTTAAATTGACCATAAGGGGTTAACATTCCCAGCCAACCTTGTTTCAGACTAAATGGATTTGATTTTTCAGAATTACTAACTTTAAGACCAGCAGCATCGCCATCACCAATATCTATAGCCCATTCAACTTTATAGTTGACGGCATAGCCATTTCCAATAGCGTTTTTGCCTTTAAAACCGATACGCCCCATACCTTCATCATCAAAGATTGCAGTTTGAGCATTACTTCCATCAGTCTTCTCATTACTGTACTGAGCCCAGAGTCGTCCATAAAGTTTCGCACTTGAGCCTTTTTTAAGAGCTGGAGATGCGACTGCCTCGTTTGGTTTGATGACAGAATTTGTCATAGCACCACCCGTGAAACCGACTAAAGGAACTGCAAGTAAAGCAAGTACAAGATATTTTTGTAATTGTTTCATTATTTCCTCTTGTTTAATAACGTTAATTAATGTTTCCTTAAACGGATAAGGCTGATGATACAAAACATAAGTACAAAGTTTTGATAAAGAAATATGAAAGATTTATATATGAAATATGTCAGTTTTATGAAAGTAGACTTATTTAATTTTTCTTTAATAAATCATTGAGCTTTCTTCCAATATCGTTATAGATTCGCAATAGCTCTTGTTTTCTGTCATCAAAATCATCTATATCTGCGGGGTCAGAATACCCCCAGTGAAGGATCTTGGAGCAATTCGTAAAAATAGGACAGCTGTCTTTCGCATTATCACAGACTGTGATGGCGTAATCAAAACTATGATTTTCGCAAGACATAAATGGTGTGATGCTTTTTGATTGAAGTTTACTCAATGGATAGCCAATTTCTCTCGCTATATCCAAAGCAGCATTGTTGACACTTCCGGTAGGCTTTGAGCCTGCTGAGTATCCAACGAACTTACCGCCCATCAAAATATTGGCTGCCATCTCGCCCATGATGGATCTAGCTGAATTTCCTGTACAGATGAATAAAACTTTAATCTTGCTGGATGAGCTCATCAATAACTCCTTCTCGCAAACCTCCACTAGACTTATAAACATCTGACACACCAAGATTATGGAGTATACAATCGAGTATTATAAGACATGATGGCAAAATATTGATGCGATATGGATTGATATAATTTTTCAATTCACTTTTACTCGAATCAAGTTTATCAGTATTAGATAAAATATTTGCTACATTCTCTTTTATACTTGAGCTTTCCGCATTCATTAAAATTTGACAAGCACGATATGCTGTTTTGAATGATCCAGATGTACCGTACAAAGGCTTTTTATTTTTAAATGACATTTCTGATATACCCTCTCTTTCAAGTTCTTTAGCTACATACTCTGAAGCTTTTTCATATAGGAACTTTTTGCCTTTGATAAATTTGTTTGATAGAAATACACTCCCAACCTGCAAACTGACAATTTTTGAAATTTTATCTTCACTAACTTTAATAATTTCTGTACTTGATCCTCCAATGTCGAGGATAAAGTATTTTCTTTCACCTATCTGATTGCTAGATGACACGCCTTTGAAAACAAATTCACCCTCTTGATCGGAAGAAATAATATCAATTTTATACCCAAGGATGGCCTCGGCGTTACTTACGAATGCTTTATCTTTGATTCTTCTAAAAGAGTTAGTAGCAATAACTTTTAATGCATCCGGTTTCTGAATATCAATGATACTTTTGAATTCATCGAATGTTTGAAAAAGTTCTCTCTCTTTATTTTTTTGAATATTGCCATCAGAATTAGTTGATGCAATTATGTTTATGTATTTTTTATACTTGAAAATGCTTCGAACTTCTCGGTTTTTAAAAGTAACAAACTTAATATTGAAAGTATTTGACCCAAGGTCTAAAACACCTACTTTTCTCTCAATCTTAACTTGCATTCATAACTCCGTGTATCTTGCATAATTCATCTTGTGAATGTAATCTTTTATGTCCTTTTGAGGGTGATTTTCTATAATACTTTCCGGTAGAATCTAATTTCCATAGTTTGAAATTATCTGTTTTTTGAAGATCAAATGCTTCAAAACATATTCTTTCACGATGTTCTTTATTGATAATTGGGAAAAATATTTCCACTCTGTTATGAATGTTTCTAGTCATTAGATCTGCACTGGATAAATACAATTTTGGATTATTATTATTACAAAAAAAGAACGCTCTAGAATGCTCCAAGTATCTCCCGATTGTTGAGTAAACTTTAATATTTTCTGAAAGACCCTTTATGCCTGGCATCAGTATACATTCACCGCGGACAAAAAGTTCAATCTTGACTCCTGCCTTAGACGCCTCATAGAGCTTTGAAATAATTTTACGCTCCGTTAGTTGATTCATTTTCGCTCTGATAAAAGCATCTTTGCCATTTTTTTTGTTATTGATTTCGTTTGAGACAAACTTAAAAATTTTTTTATAACTATTTAATGGTGATAAGAATAGATGCTTGTATTTCATATCTTTGTTTGATCCAGTAAGTTGTAAAAAGAATTTATGAATATCATGCCCAATCTGTTTATTTGATGAGATAAGCCCAAAATCAGTATATAGACTGGCTGTTTTCGAATTATAGTTGCCTGTTGCTAAATGGAAGTAATTAACTAATTGATTATTTTCTTTTCTGACTATAAGTAAAGCCTTAGCATGAGTCTTATATTTTCTAATTCCATAGGTCACCTGAACACCAACATCCTCAAGCTTTTTTGCGATCTTGATGTTATTCTCCTCATCAAACTTTGCCCTTAATTCTATAACTACAGTAACGGCAATATTACGCTTGGCAGCTTTGATAAGTAATTTAATTATTTCAGAATCTAGAGATGTCCTATAGATAGTTTGTTTAATGGCAACAGTATTCTTGTCAAAAACAGCTAGCTTAAGAAAATTGGTGACTATTTGGAAATCATTATAAGGGTGATGTAAAAGTATATCTCTTTTTTTTAAATCTTCAAAAAACTTGTTGCCCTTCGCCTTCTGTATACTGTTGTTATTTGGTTTATATACTGGAAATTTTAGTTCTTTCTTTTTTATGTCATCATAAATAGAATAAAATCTATTCAGATTTACTGGGCCATTTATTTTATAGATATCAATATCATTCAATTTGTATTGAGCTTTAAGAAATTTCAAAATATCTTTTGGGCAATCTTTGACAACCTCGAGTCTTACTGCTTCGTTAAATTTCCTCTCTGGTAGTAATCGTGTGAGAGACTTTTTAATATCATTTAAGTCCTCGTCATCAAAAACAAGATTACTGTTCATAGTAACCCTAAATTGATGACACCCCCAAACTTTCAGCCCAGGAAAAAGTTTCTCGACATTTTCATGTATTAGAGAAGAGAGGAAAATATAGGTATCCTTATCTTGAGAGATCTTTTTAGGAAGTTTTATATACCTCGGTAAGATCCTCGGTGCAGGCACTACGGCAAGCTTAGGTGAATTGCCAAATACATCTGACCCTTTTAACTTTACCATGAAATTCAAACTTTTATTTTGAATTTTAGGAAAGGGGTGACTTCCAATTATATCTGGAGAATTCCCTTCTAGAATCATGGGGTTAATAATTGGCAAAATATGTGTATCGAAATATTTACTTGCCCAATCTCTTTGAGCGCTATTTAATTCCCTTCTTCTTAGAAAAACTATATTTTTGGTTCTTAGAGCCCTGAAAACACTTTTTTGCAATAGATCGTATTGAAGCTTAATAATTGCATTCACTTTCCTTCTTATGTCTTTCAACAGCTGAAGATTATTCTCTCTCTCAGATAAGAAACGTTTATCTGAAAGTTTTAATTTTTTTCTTAAAAACGCTACTTTAATTTCAAAGAACTCATCTAGATTGCTATCTGCAATGCATAAGTACTTCAATCTCTCCAGAATTGGAACGGACTTATCTGAGGCTTGTTCGATGACTCTTTTGTTGAACTCCAGTAAGCTCAACTCTCTTATGAAAAAGTTGTTATCGTGCATCCAGCATATGACTCAAGTTATGAATTTGTATCTAAACTATATCCTGAAGATCGTATTGTCCTAATTACTTTACACTCTTCCGTATTACTCAAAGCTTTTCTTAATCTACGTATGTGAACATCGATAGTTCTATCGGTAACATATACATTAGTACCCCAAACATTATCTAAGATCTGTTGCCTAGAATAGACCCTTCCTGGATTTTTCATCAAAAATTCCAAAATTCTGTACTCTCTCGGGCCTAACTTTGCCTCTTCATCACAACAGTAAACCCTGTGGCTACCGGTATCCAATTTAATATTTCCGTAAGATAAAATCATTTCCTTACTGTCATCACTACTTCGTCTCAGAAGCGCTTTGATTCTTGCGATAAGTTCAGCTGGACTAAAGGGTTTGGTAATATAGTCATCACAACCCATTTCAAACCCTGACAATAGATCTTGCTCTTCCCCTTTAGCTGTTAGCATTATTATGGGTGTATTTTTCAAGTCTTTGTTACTTCTTACAAACTTACAAACTTCTGTTCCTGCAATATCCGGCAACATCCAATCAAGTAAGATTAAGTCTGGATTCGATTTTTGAAGTTTCATCATGGCATCATAGCCATTAGTGGAATGTTCAAATTTAAAACCTGATGCCTTTATATTATATTCCAGAAGCGATACAAGCGCATCTTCATCTTCGATTGAAAAAATGGTCGTCATTTATTTGATTCCTCAATAGCATGTTCAAGCTTACTGTCTTTTTTTTCATCCTTTAAATCTACATGTTCACCGGTTACTATAAAGTGTATTTCTTCTGCTACGTTTTCTATGTGATCCCCTGCTCTCTCAAGAGTTTTGATAGCAAACAACAATTTAGTGTATGTCAGCAGTCTCAGTTTGGAAACTTTACCTTTAATTACATCGACAATTTTCTCGTATATAGCATTGTATGTTTTATCAATCTCAACATCATTTTTTATCACCTCTTTTGCTTTTGTAAGATCTTTTGATACATAGGCATCAATTACTTTTTTAAGCTGTACTTGAACAAGATTGAGCAATCTAAGTATGTCATTTTTTACGCTAGTCTCAGGAATTTCTTCAAGGGTTGCAACTCTCATTGCTATGTTTTTGGCGTAATCACCAAGCCTCTCAAGATCTGTTGAAATCCTAAGAGATGTTAAAATATCTCTAAGATCTACTGCTACAGGTGATCGAAGTGTGATAAGGGTAATTACAGCATCTCTTATCTCTGCATCATAATTATCAAGTTTAGGTTCATTTTCTAGAATATCCTCTGTGGTCGCTGGAGATCCAGTATCTACCACGTGATAAAGTAATTTATATTGCTCTTCAACAAGTGTTGCCATTTGAGTAACTAAATGAATTACATTAGCTATTTCATCATCAAAGGATTTAACAATATGTTCTCTGTAATCTGTCATATTTTTTATTATAGCTTATCTGTAAATAATTATCCGATCCTTCCCGTAATATAGTCTTGAGTTTTCTGATGCTGTGGATTAGAGAAAATTGTCTTGGTTAATCCTGACTCAATCAGTTCTCCCATATGCATGTAAGCCGTTCTATCAGATACTCTAGCTGCTTGTTGCATAGAGTGAGTAACAATTACGATTGTGTATTGCTCTTTAAGCTCAGCAATCAAATCCTCAATCTTTGCAGTCGCGATTGGATCCAAAGCAGAGCATGGCTCATCCATCAAGAGAATCTCAGGATTAACTGCGAGAGCTCTTGCAATACAAAGTCTTTGTTGTTGGCCTCCAGATAAACTGGTGCCAGGATCAAACAACCGATCTTTTACCTCATCATACAATCCTGATTTACTTAGACTTTCTATCACTACATGATCAAGCTCATCCTTTGAATTGGTCATTCCATGCAACGTTGGTCCAAAAGCTACATTATCATATATTGATTTTGGAAAAGGATTAGGTTTTTGAAACACCATTCCCACTTTCATTCTCAAAAGAACTGGATCTTGTGATGCATCATTAATGTCTTTAGAATCCAATAACACTTGACCATCAGTTTTACATATTTCAACTAGGTCGTTCATTCTATTAATACATTTAAGTAATGTAGATTTTCCACATCCAGATGGACCAATTAGCGATGTAACTTCTTTTTCCATAATATTAAGATTTATATTGTATAAAGCCTGTTTATCGCCATAGAAGACGTTAAGATTCTTGATTGATAGTTTTAATTGCTCAGACATAAATATTTCACCATTTTTTTTCTAATTTTTTTCTTAAATAAATAGCTGTCAAATTGAGGAGGACGAGGAAAACTAATAAAACCATTATGGCTGCGGATGTCCTCTCCGTAAATGCCCTTTCAGGACTATCTGCCCATAAAAATATTTGTACTGGTAATGCCGTAGATGGCTCCATTGGTCCTCCCGGTATATCGACAACGAATGCTACCATTCCAATCATCAGTAGTGGCGCTGTCTCACCAATTGCCTGTGCAATTCCTATGATAGTTCCGGTCAAAATACCTGGCATTGCAAGTGGGAGAGTGAATCCAAATATAGTTTGAACCTTACTTGCACCCAATCCTATAGCCGCCTCTTCTATAGAAGGAGGTACAGATTTGATAGCTGCTCTGGATGCAATTACAATCGTAGGCAAAGTCATGAGCGCCAAGGTGAGTCCACCAACTAATGGGGCAGACCTAGGAAGATTAAAAAAGTTAAGAAATATCGCTAATCCTAAAAGGCCAAAAACGATTGATGGCACAGCCGCTAGGTTATTAATGTTTGTCTCAATAAGATCAGAAAATTTATTTTTGGATGCAATTTTTTCGAGATAAACTGCTGACAATACAGCTATTGGAAATGATACTAAAAATGCAATTAAAATTGCGTAAAGTGAGCCTATTATTGCTCCTCTAATGCCAGCCATTTCGGGTTCTCTACTGTCTGCGGCAGAAAATAGGTATTTATTGCTTTGTAATTCAACTAAATTTTTCGATTCTAGAATATCTACATACTGCATTTGCACTTCATCTAATCGTCCAGCAGTGTCTCCTTGTCTTTTTACAGTCCCTTTGATGTACATATCTAAGTCTGCTGAGGCTAAGAACCAGAAATAACCTTGTAGAGAGGAGGATTCATTATCCTCTAATAATTCTTGAAATTCATATTTTGCTCCTTTGCTCAAAAGTGATAACACTGCCTTTCTTTCATTTCTTGATTTGACCTCAGGAGGAAACATTTCAAGGAAACTTTTATTCAAATAAGATCTTGGGTTTATTGATTTTTTATCAACGGATGCAGGAATATCTAATTTGACTGCCACATAGGTTTGTTGAAAAGCTGAGATTCCAGTGGAAAATATATTATATAACAATATTACTAGAAAACTAATTGCTAGAGTAACGGCAACTTTCCCATAGAATTGAAATCTTTTCTCAGAGTGATTTCTTGAAGAGATGTTATTCATACTGCTCCCTGTATCTCTTGACTATACTAAGAGAAATCACGTTCAAAATTAATGTTATAAAGAATAGTACAAACGCCAATGCGAATGCTGAGAGTGTCTTAGGACTATCAAACTCTTGGTCACCTGTAAGAAGTCCAACAATTTGAACAGTTACCGTGCTCACACTATCAAATGGATTAAAAGTTAAATTTGCTGCAAATCCTGCAGCCATCACCACTATCATTGTTTCCCCTATCGCACGTGAGAATGCCAAAAGAAAACTTCCAACAATGCCATGAAAAGACGCTGGTATAATTACTTTCTTAGTTGTCTCAGATAGTGTAGCTCCCATTGCAAGTGAGCCTTCTTTAAGAGACTTAGGAACAGCAGTCAGGGCGTCATCTGTCAGTGACGCTACGAATGGTATTATCATGATCCCAAGGACCGATCCTGCAATCAACGCGCTTTCAGAACTCATGTTTGTAAAAGTTAAAAATGCTCCTAAATCACGGAAGAAAGGAGCAACTGTTATAACAGCAAAAAAACCATAGACTACTGTTGGAATACCAGCGAGTATCTCAATGATTGGCTTTGCATAGCTTCTAACTCTATCAGAAGCGTATTGAGATAAATATATAGCAGAATACATTCCTATTGGTCCTGCCACTGCCATCGCAATAAATGATATGAGGAGTGTTCCAGTGAATACAGGGACGGCTCCAAAACTTCCAGATGAACCAACTTGGTCAGCTCTTATCGCCATCTGGGGGCTCCAATGCAGCCCGAATAAAAAATCAAACACATTCACGGAATCAAAAAATCTTAGAGTTTCAAATAGCAGTGATAGAACAATTCCTAACGTTACAAAAATTGCAACTACTGCCGAAGCTCGCATAATAAATACAACTACTCGTTCAATGTGATCTCTTGCTTTGAATTGAACCTCAACAAACTTCATAGAATATCTAAAAAGTATCAATGCTAAAGTCAAGGTGACAATAAACTGGAGTATCGAGCTTGTTTTTTGAAGTGATTGATAGTACTCGACTGCTGGAATAAAGCCAACATGGTCGATTATTGCGTCTGTTGTGCCTTCAACATAATCAATTACACCGTTTGTGTAAAACTCAACCAATCCTGCATCTGTGATATCTGAAAAGTAATCTTTAAGGTTAGCGCCCATAATAATATTCATGATAAATGACCAAGAAATCAGTAAAATGATCGCTGGAACAATCGTTAGGAAAGCTGTGTAAAGGCCATGATAATGGGGTTGAGAGTGCAAGATATTTATTTCTGATAAAACCTTCGCTTTCTTCTTATTAAGAACAAAGCCATATAGTGCAAGTGATAGAATAGTTATTAATAGAAATTCGATCATGATTTATCTGTACTAAATCATAGGGTGTCAATGTTACAGTTATGTTAAAAATGTCTTAACTTCTGATGTATTCGTATAATTTTGTAGCTATAAAAGCTCCTATCAACTGAGAAATGATAAATTGAGGGACATTCATAAAGTAAATGCCTGTATAAGTGTCACTTAATGATCTTGCAATTGATATAGCTGGGTTGGCGAATGATGTTGATGATGTAAAAAAGTAGCCTGCACCTATATAAACTCCTACCAATACTCCCATCGAAACATCGTCTCTTTTTTGAGACATGCAGATTATAAATACTAGTAGAAAAGATGCTATAACTTCTGAGAACATGATATTTAGACCGGCCCTGTTTTTTGTACTCATCTCAATGAGAGGCATATCAAACATGGTATGAACCAAAATAACGCCTGTGATGCCAGCGATAATGTGGGTGACAACATAATTAAAAAAGTCTGTTTTATTGAGTGTTCCCTGCATGTAAAAACTAAGTGAAACAGCTGGATTAAAATGAGCTCCTGATATGCTCCTGAAAGTCATTATGATAACTATAAGAATTCCAACCGTCGCTAGAGAGTTAATTAGTAGGGTAAGACCCTCAAGGCCTTGACTGATATTTTCAGCCATGATTCCACTTCCTATTACACCCATAGTAAGAATCATCATGCCGAGAAACTCTGATATTATTTTCTTCATAATTGTAAAAAAGTATCACCTGTTTTACCAGGTGATACTCATAGTTTGTATGGAGTCAATTAACGAACAAGTTTTGCAAGTGATTTTGCATCACTTTGAAACTTAGCGCGTGTAGCAGCAGGTAGGGGTATGAGACCCTTATCGACTAAATAGCCATCATCGCCAACTGCGTCATCTTTCATAAAGAATTCCATATATTCTTGAACACCTGGTATAACGCCCACGTGGTCATTTTTGACGTAGAAGAAAAGTGAACGTGATACTTTATAGTCGCCAGATGCAATAGCATCGAATGTTGGAGCTACGCCATCTATTACAGCTCCTTTTACCTTGTCTTTGTTTTGGTCTAAGAAACTAAAACCAAAGACACCAAAGGAATCTTTATTAGATGTAAGTTTCTGAATGATAAGGTTATCATTTTCACCTGCTTCAACATATGGACCGTCTTCACGAACTGTACGGCATAGTTTTTTCCATGCTTTTTTGTCTTTCTTCTTCATTTTTTTGATCCATGGGATCTCATTGCATCCACCGCTCAAAGCTATTTCAGCAAATGCATCTCTTGTTCCAGATGTAGGTGGAGGTCCGTATACCACGATAGGTATATTTGGAAGTCCTGCCCTTACTTGGTTCCAGGTTTTGTATGGATTTGGACCAGTAACACCATCCATGATACCAATTGGCACTTCTTTAGCTAATGCTAGGTATAAGTCCTTTCTTGTAAGTTGGACTGTTGGACCGCTTTTTGCATTCGCAACAACAATGCCGTCGAAACCAATTTTCATTTCAGTTATATCTGTGATGCCGTTTTTTGCACACAGCTTTACTTCTTTCATCTTAATTCTTCTTGATGCATTGGTAATATCAGGTGTAGAAGGACCTTTACCAGCACAGAATAATTTAAGACCGCCTCCAGAACCAGTCGATTCTATAATAGGCGCTTTGAAACCATTGTCAGCTCTTCCGAATTCTTCAGCTACAACAGTCGCAAAAGGATAAACGGTTGAGGATCCAACGATCTTAATTGTATCTCTTGCCTCAACACTTGATAGACCAAATGCGGCCAAAAGTGTCAACGCTATTGAAAGATTTTTCATGTTGTCTCCATAATTGATTTAGTATTGTGATTACACAAGATAGTCATGAAGTAGAAATTAAACTTTTGTTACAGATTTATGAACTGGTGTCAAATTTTGGGATATCCACAGTAAAAGTACTTCCCTCTCCCTCGATACTTTCAATATATAGATTCCCAGCATGTCTATTGACTATATGCTTTACTATCGCAAGACCCAATCCTGAGCTGTTTTTCTTGTATGAATTTGCAAATTTCGAACGGAAAAATCTCTCAGAAACTCTAACTATATCATCTTTAGGTATTCCGTGACCTTGATCAATGATTTTAAATTCAATGCTATTTTGTTTTTCTATAAACATAATTTTGATTTGTGTATTTTTATCACTGTAGGTAATAGCGTTGTCCAATAGATTCTCAAAAATCTCAGTTATTTGATCTTCGTTACCTTTGACAACAAAACTCTCTTTTTTGTAGTCATCATCAACTAATATTTCAATTTTTTTGTTATTAGCTAAATTTATAATAGAGTCACGTGCAGCATTTGCACATCTCCATAGGTCGACCTTTTCGTTTGGGATTTGATACTCAGATTCCTCGACTCGAGTAAGTGAGAGTGTATCATTAACTAACCTTTGCATTCTCTCAGCTTCAGTTTGTATGATATTTAAAAACTTTTCTTGCTGTTTTGCATCATCTTTAGCTGGTCCATTGATTGTTTCAATAAACCCCATGATAGCTGTCAGAGGCGTTTTAAGCTCATGACTAACATTAGAGACAAAATCAGATTTTAGTTTTTCAGCAATTTTTTGAGATGTCTCATCAATCATCATTACCAATGCAAAAGTCTCTTTTTTAACCTTTAATGGAAATATTTGCGCTCGAATATATTTATGGACCTGGTCATATATCATAAAATTAATATCGCTCTTTTTTTCATTCGCCAACGCCTCATTCAATGCGGTATTGAGTTCATTTGATCTTAGACAAAGTGAAAGGTTTAGTCCGTTTGCATCTTTGCCAACATATGAGTTAAAAGCAACATTAGATAAAGTAATTGTATAGCTTTTGTCTAAAACAATCATTGGAAATGTATTTTGATTGAAGATGCTTTTATCCCTGTCTGAGAAAAAGAAGTTCTGCCTTCTCGCCTGATTATCTAACTTCACCACAAACTTTTTCTCCTCATCCTTTTTTCTCGAACCTAAAAGATACATCAAGATATAGAAAACTATGATCACTGGGAGGAGTGACATAGGAGCACCTACATAAGATGCTATCAAGATAGTTATTAGTGTAACGAATAGAAATGGAATAATCATTTATGGAATCAGAATTGTACTACAGTAATAATCAAGTTCATGATAATATTTATTTTCATAATATCAGATATATGACAGATATAATATTCCATAAATCAAGCAAATACATTGAAGATGACATTGATTATTATGCATCAGATACTCGTGATAAGCATGGTGCTGTAAAACCAAGTAAAAATATAAAAAGCTATTCGTTAGACTCATTTAACTTCGACAATCACTCGGAATTACCCTCACTATTTTATCCATTTCCTAAACATTCTCTTGATAGGATTTATCTAGGTATAAGTTTTCCTCTATATGCAAATAACTGGGGAGCAGAGTTTTTAAGATACCTGATGTACATTATTAAAAAAGATGGAGCAGTTATTTTTCCAGTCTATGCAGAAAGACAAGGTGTAGAGAAAAATTACTGGTCAAGGAGCATTCTCGAAGTAGCTTTCCAAAGTCGTCAAAAATGGTGGGGAATGAGTAACATCTGGGCAGAAAACGATGGCGTGATGTCAATGCGAATTGGGAAAAAGGAGCCCAAAGTAAGAAATAGTACATTTACTTATTTTATTGATAAGAAACTTCCTTCACTTTTTGAGACTAATGATAAAGATTTAATTGAGAGTGAAATAAATAATCAAGTTGAGAATATGAGGCTTAGTGCTGTTATTGAAAAAATTATACTTGATCATCATGGTAGGAATAAAAAAGTTCACTTAGGTGTAGTAAGTGATAGTGCTCTTCTGGGAATGGAGCTTTCTTGTAGTGATTATATGAATATAAAAAATGTAGAGGTTTACTCAGACAATCGTGTTGATAGTCCGATGTATCGCGAGTATCTTCCAAAATCGATTCCATCAGATTACAAGCAAATACTTACAGATATTAATAATTTTGATTTAAATAAATTACATAATGTTATATTGATTGATGAAAAGTATTTTGATGAAAAAATGAGTGCTCAACTTATTGATAAGTCATTAAGTGCTCTAACTGAGGATGGGTTTATTATTCTAGTTAATAGACATATAGATAATGATTATAAATCTAAGCATCACTCTCATACTGTCGGCACCCAGTTAAAAGAAGGATACGACATACCTCACTATTCGGATCTCATCTTCAAAGAACTCCAAGAAGAAAACGAAAATAGAGCTACTGCAGTTCAAGTAATTCACAAAAAAGATAATGTATGACATTTTAAATTATGTTAGTGGTTTTATTTGGGGTCCTTTTACGCTGATTTTGATTCTTGGAACAGGTATATTTTTAAGTCTTGGTCTAAAAGGTTTTACTCTCACTTATATAGCTGTTGCTTTCAAACAATTATTTTCAAAAGAGGAAGATTCATCAAGTGGGGAAATCTCCTCATTTCAATCACTCACAACCGCACTTTCTGCAACAGTTGGAACAGGTAATATTGCAGGCGTGGCAACAGCAATATTCGTCGGTGGACCAGGTGCAATTTTTTGGATGTGGGTTTCTGCAGTATTTGGAATGGCTACAAAATTTGCTGAGGCATTTCTTGCGATTAAATATAGAGAGAAAAATGAACTTGGTGAGACTATCGGTGGACCAATGTATTACATCAAGAATGGCCTGACTTCTAAATTTATGGTTTTTGCTTACCTGTTTGCTGCAGCAGGTATGATTGCGGCACTAGGAATTGGCAACGGTGTTCAAGTTAATTCTGTATCACAAGTAATCAATAATGAATTTGGTTTTTCAACGTTTTCAATTGGAATTGTTATCGCTATATTAGTAGCACTTGTAATTCTTGGTGGAATTAAATCAATTGGAAACATCACATCGAAGTTAGTACCTGTAATGTCTCTTGTCTATATTCTTGGTGGCTTGCTGATTATTATTTTAAATGCAAATCAGGTTGGATATGTATTTAATTTAATCGTAACATCGGCATTTACTACAACTGCTGCTACTGGTGGTTTTGCAGGTGCTACAGTTTGGATGGCTTTGAGATATGGTGTAGCACGTGGTGTCTTTTCAAATGAAGCTGGACTCGGCAGTTCTCCTATAGCTCATGCCGCAGCGAAAACAAATAATCCTGTTAAACAAGGAATGATATCGATGCTAGAGCCACTGATTGACACGCTCATTGTTTGCACAATAACTGCTTTTGTAATCCTGATGAGTAATCAGTGGGTTGGAGAGATTAATGGCGCAGTGTTGACAGTCGCATCTTTTGAAAATCTCCTAGCCAATGGAAAATATATTGTAATTTTTGGTTTAATACTGTTTTCCTTCAGCACAATAATCGGATGGAGTTATTATGGAGAGAAATGTGTTGAATTTTTGTTTGGATCAGGGGTTATTATTTATTATAGAATATTATGGATTGTCATTATTCCGGTGGCAGCATCTATAGAGTTAAATCTAATGTGGTTGATTGCAGACATCATGAATGGGTTAATGTCTATTCCAAATTTGATCGCATTGATTCTTTTAGCGCCCGCAATTTTCAGACAGACAAGTGAATCGATAGGAAGTTTCAAGGCCTAAATGGATAGACAGCAACACATAAAATTAGCTTTAACTGAAGATCAATATAAAAAAGATATTACGACAAAGATTTTGCAACTGGATAAGAAGTGCAAAGCCATAATCAAAGCAAAAGAATCATTTCATATATATGGTTTAAAATGGTTTTCGGATGTATTCAAATCCGTTAATAGATCTACAAAAATAAAACTTAAAGTTAAAGACGGAGATCTTGTAAGAAAAAATAAGATAATTGGTGAAATATATGGAGCGAATCATGCTCTCTTAAACTCTGAGAGGGTAGCGCTCAATTACCTTCAAACTATGTCTGGCACCTATGATAAATGTATAAGGTTTAGAAAGAAAATCTCTAATAAAAAAATACAATTACTTCACACAAGAAAAACTATACCTTTGTACCGACTTCCTTTATCAGAAGCTTGTAATGCTGCAGGATGTGCTCCTCACCGATATGATTTGTCATCGTCTATATTAATAAAAGAAAATCATTTGAAGTTGGCTTCAAAACCACTCGATTTAGTCACAAAAGCGATCAATAAAAATAAAATTGTTGTAGTTGAAGCAAAAACACTTAAGTTCGCAAAAAC
>LULE01000217.1_pt2 | contig 18462 bp, 14 predicted proteins | sample 728231 | NCBI WGS metagenome assembly LULE01 (sample SAMN03860297, study PRJNA289734) | marine metagenome | biome: seawater column; feature: ocean; material: water; isolation source: Red Sea water column Station 192 - depth 10m | place: Saudi Arabia: Red Sea | collected 2011-10-15 | depth 10 m | reverse complement strand
ACTCTATCCGGGACTCCTTTGGATCCAAATGACTGCGTGGACAGAAGAGGGGAGGTTTGGATTAAGTCCTGGGTCCAGGGAGATGATCTAGAGATCGAGAGTCATAACTTGGAACCCTCCATGGCATTCGGCATTATTGTAGCAGTCTGGAACGAATCTTCTGTTGAGTCAGATGGAGGCGTAGGAGATCCAACATTGACGATCGGGGGATCGGGAACTGGCGACTTATCTACAGGATTGAACAGCGATGATTTGGAGGACGGACGTTACATTGTTAGAATCGGGATCTTGGCTTCGGATAGTGATTCAAAAGAATGGTCCGAAGAGGAAATAGTGGAGGCGGTTGCGAGTCCCGGTAGTCTAGTTTCGTACAAGGAACTGGAAATAGAATTGCATACCACTTCTTCATCCTCCCTGTTTGGGTCCGGGGAAACTCACAGGGAGATGGAGAAGTCAGATGATGAAACTAGAGCGTGTATGACTATTCAGGATATGGGGGTATGGGGGTGGATCCTCATGGGGGCCGAGTGGGTCGGTGGCAGAGAGACAGCAATGCTAACTGGCGGTAATGCAGAGGTCCCTCCTTGGTACATGGCAACGATATCCCTTGGGATGTCGGTCTTCTTCCTATGCGTCCAGTACCCTCTTATGCACAGATTGTATCACAGGGAAACAGACGATCTTCTAACAAGCGAGCAAATGAAAAGGCTTCTTGTTCGGACGATAGAAAAAGCATCGAAAAGGCTTCACATTAAGCCAAATCTATCATCAATAAAGGTCCAGGATCGCGCTATTTCGGTAGATGTTTTCCTGCCCTACAATACCTCCAGGAAGACCATTGCCAGTCCCATCGATGTAAAAGGGACGATCATAAAGGACATCCTGAATGAGTTTCGAATTTTCGGGGAAATGAGGCCCCTCCAAATTAGGACAGTATGTACAGACTCCGATATGAAATCAGAAGGAACTATAGATTTCAGTGAATTAGGTGAAATCAGACTATCTGACGATTACAGTTCCTTCTTCTCCTCAATGGGACAGTTCGGTAAACTCGAAGAGGCATTCAGAGAGAGCATGTCCAGATGGTTCCGGAAGCACGACGTCGCCGACTATGGCTCAGCAATTTTGGCCGATGAGGATGCAGTATTCGTTAGAGTGATTTACAGGCCGGTGACTAGGTTCGCATACTTCCTGTTTAAGCCAACTTATCAGCACCTTCAAGGAGATCTAAGGAAGCATCTAGGAAGTGACCTAGAGTCCCTACTGCAAGGTCGGACACTTGTTGTGAGCGCAAGGAACGAAAAATCAACCCTGGGGGATAGGGCCGTTGCAGGCAGAGTCGAGCAGGGGACCGAGGAACACGAAGGAGAGGCGATGGTGGCAAAAAGAGGAGGAATCCCGGGGGCTCTTCTCCAAAATCCATTCATGGGAGACATCCTTTCGTCGGTGGAGTATGTTGCTCATAAGAACAGGAAAAGGATCGACAAGTACGGGTTCTGGGGGCTAATCGTTTTCGTGTGGATCCCATTCATGGCAAGCGGCGTGTTAGTAGGCGCCATGCTGGGCTTGGTTGCAAGGATGAGATTCCAGAGGGTTCTGGCTGCGTGCTTCATCGGCGGAACAGCAGCCTCTATCACATGGGCATATACGGCTAGAGGGATAATCGAGGTAATGCACAAGTATCACGCAGAGGCATTCATCCCTTTCATTCTCTTGCTAGCAGTTGGTTTCACTTGGCTCAAGATCAGGGACAACAAGAGGTACAGGAGAGAGGAACTATTCAAGGACTCAATGGCCTTTTTCGCTGGCGCTTCGGATACATAGGCCAGAAGCCATTTTCAATGTCTTCCGACTGGGATGTCTGGGTATAACATGGCACTCGTGAAAATCAGTGGGTTGGAGAGGCACTACCAAATGGCTTCAGAGACCGTCAGAGCTCTGGATGGGGTCGATTTGGAAATAAATGAAGGTGAAAGAATCATACTTCTGGGGCCGTCTGGCTCTGGAAAGACCACGCTTCTAAACTGCTTATCTGCATTGGACAGCCCGACATCCGGAGAATACCTATTCTCGGGTAACAAGGTCCCAAAGAACGAATCAGAGGCCATGACTACATTCAGAAGAGAGAACATTGGATACGTTTTCCAATTCTTCAATCTACTACAGGACCTTACTGTTTTGGAGAACCTACTGCTAATTCAGGAGTTGGCAGGAAGCAGAAACGAAGATAGGGCTCGAAATCTACTAACACTTGTGGGACTCGAAGGTGAGGTCGACCGCTTTCCAGCAGAGATCAGTGGTGGCCAACAGCAGAGAGTAGCCATTGCTAGAAGTCTAGCAAAGAGGCCCAGACTTCTTCTTGGTGACGAGTTGACGGGGAACCTTGACTCATGGACATCATCTGTTGTGATGGAAGTCCTAGTCAAGGCGTGCGACTCAGAGGGAATCACTTGTGTATTCGTCACTCATGACGAGTCTCTGGTGCAATACGCTACCAGGGTCATTAGGATCGACAGTGGCAAAATCATCTCCGATGAAAGCGGCGGAGGCAATGTCCCCTCCTCGACTCCACTACGCACAGTAGGATAGGTGTGAAAATGCTAATCCTACTGAACAAGCGTCTCGCAAGGAGCATGATGAGGTCAAAGATCAGGCTTGTTGCCGTAGTAGCAATGGTAGTAGTGGCGGTATTTGCCGGGGTATCATTCGCAGCTTACGCGCATACCGTTTCCGGGATGTATGACGAAATCTACGAGGATTCCGAGAATGCAGTTAATCTTCCAGATTTGTGGGTGGAGAACCCTAGTGGCACTTGGGATGGAGAAACCTCAGCCTCTCTTTGCGAGGACCTCGCCAGTAATTGGCCAGATTCCGATTTGGTCCTCTCCGTATGCGAGCCTAGATTGAGGCTAGATGGGACAATGTTCTACGAAACGACAGAGGCGGGGGAGCAGAAAGAGAAACTCGTCCCAGCCGTCTGGCACGGAATCGGCGAGGGATCCATAGACCGCGTTTGGATGCCTAGCCACCATTGCTGTTCCGGGAGGGTGGCCACAGAGGAATCCGAGATAGTCATCGATGCCCGTGTCGCAACCGGGATGGAGATATCAATAGGCGATTCCGTGACCATAGGTGCCGGAAACGGTAGAATGAACTTCACAGTCGTGGGTATCGGACTCCACTCAAACCATCTCTATTATGCAAAAGACGGAGATCTATTCCCTGCTGAGCCAGGCACCTTTGCTACAGGGTACCTCTCATCAGAGGGTCTGGAGAGATTGGCTAATATGAGCAGCGGCTCTTCGAATCTTCTCCTGATAGACATCTTGGGCACCCCGGATTACAATCTTCCGTCCACAGATGAGGACGATGGTCCTGAACTCACCCTCATCACTGAAGCAATGGATGAGATAATTTCAAACTCAGTAGACTCACCATCTCTGATATACGACCGCTCACAAGTTTTCTCAGTGGAAATATTACGCGCCGACGCCGAAGGAGCTATGCTGTTTTACATCCCGATTACAGGGATGATAGCTGCTATCGCTGGAATCACCCTATTTCTTAGTCTTCAGAGACTGGTCCAATCCCAGTCCCGAGAAATAGCGATTTTGAGAACACTCGGCGTTCCAAGATGGGCAATCATGCCATCCTATGTCATTATGCCACTAGGAATCGGTATCGCTGGTTCCTCGCTAGGAGCGATTCTGGGTGTTTATCTTGGTACGCCCGCCATGTTGACGTTCTACGAGGATTTCATGGGCATCCCCATTCTCCAAACAGCAGAACTAGGACAAATTGTAATGCAGATCGTCGTGGTTACAACAGCTGTCGTTCTTTTCTCGGGAATACTTCCAGCCATTCAAGCATCCAGGCTCCAGCCTCTAGAGGTAATGAGGGGAGAGCATGAAATCAGAATTTCTTCTAGGAAGATACAGAAGATTACTTCCAGACTTCCCGCAACTGCGGGTTTAACCATCAGATCTAGCATCAGGAAACCAGCAAGATTGACCTTCACATTCCTAGCAGTAGGACTTTCCATGTTGCTGTTCGGAAGCACGACTCTAATGATGTCATCAATGGAAGAAATGACCGTAGGATCAGTAGAGGATGATCAGAACTGGGACATCCAGTCCAATGTGTTGTCAGGAGGTGAGGATGAAGTAATCCAATGGGCGGACGACAAGGGTGGCTATCACGAGAGAAGCATTACCTTCCCAGCAAATCCAAGCAATGACTCACGAGTAATTTCGGCCATTGGAATGGAAGTCTTATCGACGGAAAGTAGCGCACTAATCCAACTAGACCTGAAGGAAGGCAAGCTCCCCGAAGCAGGCCTACAGACAAATCAGATTCTAATCGATGAAGGCCTGAACCACTTCTTAGGATGGGAGACAGGAGACATCCAGACTCTCGTGTTCGGGTCAACCCCCGCGCCCGTTGAGATTGTTGGAATTACTCAGGGGGAAATGAGTAGAACCGTATACTTCAACAGACCTGACCTGGCAAAGATAGTTGGGTTGGAAGCAACAGCGGTCCTGATAGACCTCCCAGAGGGAATAGTTGCAGATAGTGATCTTGGCAATATCTCACTTTTAGTGATAGAAAAGGAGGACCTGATATCTTCGTATGAGTCAATTCTAGAGCAGCAGCAGAGCTTCCTGGGCTCCATTCTGTTTCTCGGAATTTTAATTGCAATAGTGGTGCTATTCAATACCTTGATAATAAATCTCTCAGAGAGGGATAGGGAAATTGCAACGCTGAGGGTTTTGGGAGCCCCGATGAACAGACTTGGCTGGATGATGTTCGGCGAGCACTTGGCGATAGGCCTGATTGGAGGGGTTCTGGCGTTCGCGTTCACTTTGGTAGGAACTCAAGCAATGGTCTCGTCTTTTGTACAGTGGTCATTTTACATGACCGTATCGGCAGATCCGGTAGTAGCAATGCAACTAATTGGGATTGTTGTGTTCATTTCTGTCATACTGACCCCATATGGTATGAGGAGGATCAGAAAGATGGATTTAGTCGAGAAGGTCAAAGACCTATCGCAGTAGCGCATGGACATGCGAGTCGTAACTTGGAATCTGAATGGTATCCGAGCAGCCCATAGAAAGGGGCTTGATGATTTTATCAAGATGATCGATGCCGACGTAATGCTATTCCAAGAAGTTAGGGCTCTACCTGAGCAGATGCCCAAAGAATGGTCCGAGCCGGAGGGATACGAGGTGATTTGGCATCCAGCCCAGAAGAAGGGGTATTCTGGCGTAATGTCATGCTCAAGAGTCGGGATGGTCGAGATTGAGAGGGGAATAGATACGGATCTTGATTAGACTAGAGACCCCGAAGGCAGGGTACTAGTGACCAAACATGGCAATCTGAGTTGCATCAACATGTATCTTCCAAATGGATCAGCAAGACAAGAGCGCCAGGACTACAAGGATCAATGGCTCGAAGACATGCTAATCTGGAGTCAGAAATTCCTGGACTCCGATGAACCCGCTCTTCTCTGCGGAGATCTGAATATTGCGCACACGGAGGATGATATCTGGGACCCAGCCGGAAATAAGCGCACCTCGGGTTTCTTAGAGCATGAGAGGGAGTGGTTCGATAGAATGCTTGCATCTGGTTGGTCAGACCTCCTACGTATTCACGTGGGAGATGTCAAGGGCCCCTATTCGTGGTGGTCTAACTTCCGCAGGGCAAGGGAGAGGGATAGGGGTTGGAGGATTGACTACATCCTAGCAAACAAGGCCGCAAGGCCCCTGATGAAATCTGCAGAGATAATGAGGGAGGGGGGGCTTGTCGTTTCCGACCATGCCCCTGTTATTGTGGACTTGGAGATGTGACTCTAATTCGTTTTTTTGTCTCGGAAACAGGCAAATGGTACCCTTCAAGAGAGGGGAACATAGGCGATTAATTATGACTGACCTCCTTGCTAGCCGCTTGGAAACGATTCTGCCAAATGGAAGGGGGGTTTGGGTTCCAATGGACCACAGCGCATCTTCCTTCCCGGAACAGGGTCTGTTAGACTTCGATAATTCTGTAGATGCAGTCATAGAAGGAGGAGCAGATGCAATAGTAATGCAGAAGGGACCTATCTCCTATCACTCTAACAGGACGTCATGGGGCCGCTTCGTCTGCCACGCATCCTTGTCCACAATCCATGGAGGAGACCGTTCTCAAGACAAGGTCCTGGTTGCAACTCCTTCGGAGGGTCTTGATAGGGGGGCAATTGCAATGTCTGCACAAGTCAATCTCGGAGATCCGGCAGAGCCAGAGATGATACAGAGGATGGCTAGGATAACCACGGATTCTCATGAGAAATCAATCCCGGTATTGGGGATGTTCTATCCCAGGGGGGGAAACCTGATTTTGGATGATTCAGACTCAACCTCAGGGGTCGCTCATGCGGCTAGACTTGCTTGGGAGTTGGGGTGCAACGTCGTCAAGGTTCCTTGGACTGGATCCGAGGAGTCATTCAGGATAGTAACCACCTCGGTCCCGATTCCGGTACTGGTTTCTGGAGGTCCCAAGGACGATGACTTCGGTAAAGTTCTGAAATTAGTTGAGAAGTCAATCAATGCAGGGGGGTCCGGGGTTTGTATAGGGAGAAATGTATTCTCCTTTGAGGATCCAGCTTCCCGAATCAGAGCATTAAGGTCCATTGTTCACGAAGGAGCCAATGCAGAAGAGGCTTCCAGGCAGCTGAGGTGAGAGGATGCAGATATGGGTAGAGAATGAAGAGAACTTGGGCCCGAATCAACACTCTATCTCCCGCTTGTGGACTGGTTCTTCACATGATGTGGTAGAAGTTTCAATTGACGTTCCTTCTGATCAGGACGAGGCAATATCTCTCATTGGACTTGTGCCTTGGATATTGGTTAGATGCTCGGATTGGACTATGATACCCTTCGAGAATCTAATTGCATGTTCCAGAGGGACTCAGACAAGAATTGCCGCAGCAATAGACAAAGAAATAGAAATTTCCGGAGCAGCGTTTGCACTTGGAGGGGGTGTCGATGCTATCCTTATCCCAGCAAGTCTGCTAAATAAAGCAATCAAGTTTTTGGAAGACAGATGGACGAAGGAAGATCCTCCAGAGAATATAGCAATCGACCCTAGAGAGGCAAGAATCATATCTCTGGAGAGTGCAGGAGTTGGTGAGAGAGTATGTATAGACCTGACAAGAAGGATAACCGAAGGACAAGGGGCAGCGACAGGCTCTATCTCAGGAAAATTATGCCTAATACACGGTGAAACTATTTCCTCAGAATATGTTCCTAATAGGCCATTCAGGATAAATGCTGGAGCGATTCACTCTTACATCCTAATGGCAGATGGAAAAACGAAGTACATGAGCGAATTAGAAACTGGTGACGAAATAGCAATCCTGTCATCGCCGGGAAATATCGAAACTGCCGTTGTAGGACGGTTGAAAATCGAAATGCGCCCCCTTCTCGTTGTCCGATTTGAGATTTCTGGAGAAGAGGGTCAGGCAGTAGTCCAGCAAGCTGAGACCGTTAGATTTGTTTCCCCAACGGGGACAGCCGTTTCAGTGACAGATGCAAAGGCCGGGGACAAGATAACGGTATTCACAGACTATAGAGTCAGGCATATGGGAATCCCACTTGATGGGAGGATGGTGGAGAAGTGAAAGTACTAGGTGAGGGCGAATCGAACGGCGCGATATCCATCCTCCACGCTCTGGGATTGGGCAGGGGGTGCTCTATCGGCATCCAACTAACAACCAAGGTCCAGATGGTAGAATATCCGGCTGACATTGAGAATGACAGAAACGGTCTTCTCGCTGCAGTAGAGAAATGCTGGAGGGACAGGGGCCTCCCAACCCCCGACCAATTCGGATGGAAGGTGGACAGCTCAATCCCTATCGGCCAAGGGCTCAAATCGAGCTCAGCATTGTCTTGTGCAGCCCTCAGAGCCCTCAATTCATATGCTTGGACCGGTCTTTCTAACTCTGAGATTGCGGACATCGCAGCTAAATCACAACTCATTTCGAACTGTGCTAGGACTGGTAGTATGGACGATAATTGGGCGTCATTGGAACCGGGATGGAAGCTAGTTGACCCTGCTCTATCTGCATCTGAGTCAATAATCCTGCAAGGAGATGTTGAAACTAGCCTTTCAGTACTTATAATTCTAAGAGGGAAAAGATTAGTGGAAATTTCAGCTGATGCCTTTTCGCAACATGAGCAGATATTCGAGAGGTCACTGGCTTCTGTAATGAGAGGATCAATTCTAGACGCATTGTCCTCAAATGGAATGGCTGTCGCAGCAGCAACCGATGATCAAGAGGCTCTGAGAATTTGCAACTTGAGCATCGCATCAGGAGCCATTGCAGCCGGTATTAGTGGGTCCGGCCCATCAATTGCAATCGTATGCTTTCAGGAAGATTCGACATCTCTTTCCAGGCTATTTTCCGAATCTGGATTAGAGGTTATTTCAACAGGCATTTATCTGAAGGATGAGATTTCTGGGGTGCAATGATGGGGATGGGACTTGGCGAGTATCTGAAAGTCACGCTATTTGGAGAAAGTCACGGCAAGTGTGTAGGCGCGCTATTCGAGGGAATTCCTCCAGGAACAGAAATTGACTTGGATGCTCTTGTGAACGACTTATCTCTCAGAAAACCCGGAAGAAGAGGAATGTCAGCCAGATTGGAGACTGACGAATGCGAGATTTTGTCAGGAGTGCATGAGGGAAAGGCAACAGGTTGGCCTTTACTAATGATTTCTAGAAACTCAGATGCGCGGTCATCTGACTATAGTTTCCTTCCCGATCACCCACGCCCAGGCCATGCTGACATGGTTGAGGAAATAAGATCCAGTGGATCCAACGATCCCCGAGGAGGGGGGTCACAGTCTGCTAGACTCACTCTTGGTTTAGTGGCAGCCGGAAGCCAGGTTAGGAAGATGCTGGACGATGCAGGTTGGTCCTGTCATGCCCATCTAAGCAGAGTGGGGGACATTTCCGCCGAGCCATTGATTCACCTCGATACCTCCAAGCCACTCGAAGAGGGAACGGAGATGTCCAGGCTAAACTGCAGAGATCCCGACGCAGCAGTAAGAATGGGAGAATCGATAAGAAAAATCCGAAGAGAGAAGGACTCAATTGGTTCGGTGGTAGAGTTATTGATTCTCGGACTTCCCATTGGTGTAGGAGAACCATGGTTTGACGGACTGGAACCGTCTCTTGCCAGAGCACTCATGGCAATTCCTGGAGCTAGGGCAATAGAGTTCTCTAACGGCACTGAGGCATCAAGGATGAGGGGTTCAGAGAATAATGACATGTGGGCACCTGGTGTTGATGTGCCCGAGTTGGAAGGGGCTAAAACTGGAGATGCGGACGGGGCCCTAGGAGGCAGATCGACAGGGGCCCCTTTACGGGTGTTGGTGCATTTTAAACCACCTAGCAGCCTACCGAGGGAGCAATTCACGCTGCATCTTCCAAGTAACAAGAAACAGTCACTGAAGGTTGGCGGAAGGCACGATCCAGTGATTGGCCCGAGAGCAGCACCTGTTGTCGAGGCGGTGGCAATGCTGGTCGTCGCAGATCTGGGAATTGCCGGCGGATTCCTCTAGCCAGATTGACTTTCTAGATACTGCTGAATCCTCAGAGGGAGATTAATTGCAAACATTCCCGCTATCACGATGAATACCAGGATAGTTCCCAATGCGACGCCGTAAACGCTAGTCAACTCCACGCTCTCCTCGAGGCGACTTGCAGCAACTGAGTCGAAAATTCCCACGAAAAGGGGAACGAAGAAATTGATGAACAGAGTCAGTGTTGCTACCAATGCTGCGACAGCAGGGGTGTAGCCGAGTGCCCTGTTGTATCTGTCCGTGATGCTCTTGACGTTCATCACGTAGACCTCTCCGGTTCTTATCGAGGTATCGAGCATAGAGAAACGGATTACTGCGCTTGAGACCTCGATGTAAACGACTAGGAAGACTGCGTACAATATCAATAGCAACTTCTGCATTATTTCGTTCTCCGGCAAAAAGCTCAGTCCGAACTCAACCTTGCTTCCAGCGAACCTGATAGTGACCAGAATTAGCATGACGTAAGACAGCAGTATGGCCCTTTGGTCTCTCTGCCAAACCCCCCAGAAACCAGCTATCAGTCCAATAAGCATCATCAGTAGATGGAGCCATAGTCCCAGGAAGCCAAAGCCGATCATGTTTGATATCGCGAACCATGCAGTTCCGGATACTGGCGTGAGCATGAAAGTAAGGAACCCGAGGACCAAGAGCGAACCTATCGCCCCCATCTGAAGGTTCAGAACCATTTTGTTTGGTGATACGAACTCTCTATTGACCAGAATTGGGCCTCCGAAGATAGCATCTATCCAACTTGGGATGGCGACATCTGGAACCGCATCATCGGGTATACCGCTGTCTGCCTTCAGTGTTCCAGCGGCCCTTTTCCTGCTAGGGGCCGATGAGCGTACTACCTTCCCCTCGTAAAGATGAGATGTGTCTACTGGGCCCTTGCCTTCTTCCATAGTTACACCTCAGAATCCCCTTGCCCCTGCTAGGGCTGTGAATAGTAGCATATCCGGCTCCCAGTCCATCACATACGCCCCAAGTCCTCTAAGCTCGGTCATCAGAATGTCTCTCTCTGTTTTAAGAACCTCGTAGCCTGTTCTGTCTATTCTCCTCGCATCGAATTCGAACTCCAAACTGCTCGGTGAAAGTACTGTAACCTCGAAGTTCCTAGCCCTAAGGTCCCTGACAGCATCGACTATTGTCGGATCGTCCTCCAACGGTGATAGGATTATGATGGGACTGCCTCTATGAATGTGAGGCATGATTCGAGTAGTCACAATCTTCAGCGGTGTATTCCCTTTTGCCATAGCGCCCGCGAGTTTTGTCAGTATCACATACAATTGCTTCTTCCCCGTATCTCTGTCCACGGAAACAATCTCGTCCCCATAAACCACGAGCCCCACGGAGTCACGCCTGGATAGGAAGTGCTGGGTGAGGCTCGCTGCAGCTCTGGTGCTGTAAACCAGAGAGTTTCTACTCACCGGTCCAGTTTCACTCACTGCCCTACTGTCAACTAGGATAATGACGTCGCTTACAGCGTCTCTCTCAAATTCGTTAACCATCATCTTGCCATCCTGTCTGGCCGTCGCTTTCCAGTTTACTTTCCTTATCGGATCGCCTGGCAAGTACTCTCTAAGGTTGTAGAAGTTCGAACCCTCCCCGGGGTTTCTGATATTCACTGCTCCAGTGAAAATCTTTGGAACCCTACTCTTGATCATTGCATCTTTGATGTCCTCCATCTTTGGGAAAACAAGGAAATCGTCGTACAGTTGCACCTCTTTCTCATTGTGAAAGAGTCCTAACTCATCTTGAACCCTAATGCAAACCGGGCCTATGGTGTAGAAACCTCTCAAAGGGGTCTCTATTGTGTAGGAGATTTCAGTCTCCCTTTTTGGCCCTATTTCCATCAGTACGTAATTCGCACCTTTTTTGATTCTCATTACCTCAGGCACCCTATCCCTGACCTCCAAGACCTTTGCAATTGCAGATCTATTTTGGATCCTGAGGGTGACGTCTATCTCGCCATCCTCGAAAACTCTGGATGTGGAGGTCTTCCTCATGGCCACAATACTCTGGAGTTGGATTCCCTCGTCCAACACTGCTTCCTCGAGCCTCCTGCCCGAGGAGGCTACGTCCCCGTGCGCCGTCCTGAGGGCTGCCCAAGTTAGGAATGAAAGAAGAACTACTGCTACCGTTACTAACTGTTGGTTTCGAAGCACTAGTCCTAGCAGGTACATCGCAACCGAAAGAGATGCGAACATCGCAGACTTTCGGCTCCAGGCCACCTTTACACCTCAAAATCAGACTGTTGGGACATTCGCGGCATTCTTACCATGTAGGATATCTCGAATGACCTCGCCGGTCTCGAGTCCCTTAATCTGGTGCTCTGGCTTCAGAATAATCCTGTGAGCCACTGCCAGTTCTGCAATCGACTTCACGTCGTCTGGTGTCACGAAGTCTCTTCCTCGCATGGCCGCAACCGCTCTGCTGGTTTTCAGGAGGGCTTGAGAACCTCTTGGGGAAGAACCTACGAGAACTCTCGGATCTTCCCTTGTCCTTGCCACGATATCCACCATATACTCTCTGACTGACCTGTCAACATAGATTTCCTCGCATGACTTCTGCATCTTGACCACAATACTTGGGTCGGTGATACTGTTCACCTCGACATCGTCAGTCTTTCTGTTAATCCTCCTCTGTAGGATCTCGTTCTCATCTGCTCTGTCAGGGTATCCTACCATCATCTTCATCATAAAACGGTCGAGCTGTGCTTCTGGAAGCGGGTAAGTCCCCTCCTGCTCCACTGGGTTCTGAGTTGCCATGGTCAGGAAAGGAGAGGGTAGCTTGTGTGTAACTACGCCGATAGTCACCTGCTTCTCCTGCATCGCCTCTAGAAGAGCAGCCTGTGTCTTGGGAGGTGCTCTGTTTATCTCGTCAGACAGCAGGAGATTGCAGAAAATCGGACCTGGCTTGAAAGTAAACTCTCCCTTCTTAGCATCGTAAATATTAGTGCCAGTTATGTCTGCTGGAAGAAGATCTGGAGTGAATTGAACCCTCTTGAAGTCGCACCCCAGGGCATCCGCGAACGTGTTTGTCATCAAAGTCTTCGCCAATCCGGGAAAATCCTCGAACAGTAGGTTTCCATTCGAAAGAATGTCCACCATTACGTTGTCAATAACGTGTGATTTTCCTATGATTACTTTCTGTACCTCAGTACTGATTGCCTGTCCCATGGCACCTGTTGCAGCCAAAACCTCGTCTACCTTACTCGATCCACGGGCTTCCTGCGCTTTCTTGGCTAAAGCCGCGTCCTGTGTGCCAGTATTCGGCGTTTGCATCCCTTTTGGTGGTCCTGTTTCACTCATTTTTTTCACTCCATTTTATTAGTTATTTTTTCCCCATCGGCGAATAGCTTGCATCAACTTGCGCAACTCTTGCGGTGAGTACGTCCGGCTTTGGCTATAAGCCAATTCCACGAGACGTGGATCCCCGATCATCGCCTGAACTTCAGGCGGGGGAGTCATCGCCATCTGATCTCTGGTAAGGTCATGGTGTATCCTAACCTTCGTTAGCAGCGATTTCCTGACCCTGTCTCTATACGTGGCAGGGTCGAGTTTCTCCGGACGCTGGTTGAATTTGGTCAGATCAAAAACGTGCCTCCAGTTCTCTTTTTCAGGTACTACCATCATAGCAACGAGGAGGAGAAGTGTGACATTCAGAACCACAAGCCACTTCAGGAATTGATTTGAGGTAAGTAGGACGACAGTCCCCATGGTCTGGACGAATGGTTCGGATACGACTCCGGTTACGTGCCTGCTCTCGTCGAAAACGACTTGAAAGTTCGAAGGATCGCTTCGGATAGGCGCATTTAAATCTACATTGTCGAACTCCATCATATCATACACGAGTAGTCTGAAGTATCTCTCATTCCCGTCCCAATCGTTGTTGTTGAGTATCTCTTGCGTCCAACAGTTATTTCGCGTGTAATCGCCAATCGCGGAGCAGTCTTTGCTGAGCCCTTGATCCTCTGCGACTGCTAGCTCCCAAAGCATGTTCGAGAAAGCCTCATCGTCTGCTACAAACACAATACTTCCGGTGACTTCCAGCTCTCCTAAACCAGCTGAAAAGGCCCCTCTTCCTTCATCCGCCACTTTGTCCAGGACCTTTATCCCTGGGTAATCGAATCTCATCATTAGCCTCAGATCACCCGTGGCAGGGTTAGCCGGATTGGTAGGGTCACCATCTCCGGCCCTGTCAATGAATGCAGAGGGCGAAGCGGTTCCAAGTGTCATTATGTCTCTATGATTAGGATCTTCGATGTCTTTGTCCGTTGGTTCGAACATCATTCCTGTCGGGCCTCTGTACATTACTGGAAGTCTACAATCGTTCAGTCCGTCCGGATTCTGAATTTGGAATGCAGTACAACCTTGCATCAGTGCTCCAGGGGACATATCTCCAATGTCCTGATTTACCGGTGATGCGCTCCAAACATTGCCCCAGTCGACTTCCTGTTGGCCCTGTTGCGTGTATACCCAATGCTGCTTGTCGTCTAGCAAGGGTGCGTCCATGTATCTGACTCCGAATAGTATTGCCAGATTATGTGCCTGAGTATTGTCAGCGGCGACTATTACCTTTCCGCCTTTCTCAGTAACGAATCTGAAAATTTCGTCTGCCTCTGTCTGATCGATCGGTTTTTCAGGAGCAATGATCGTCAGCAGTGTTCGATGAGGATCCTTCCAGTCATTAACAAGCATTGGTGTGGACATAGTATTTGCCACGTAGTAACCAGAGTCCCTATTCTCAACATACTCTCCCTCGAAGCTATCTCTCATATCGGATAACTGGCCTAAACCATCTGTATCGTAAGCAGAGTAATTGGACGATTTTCCGACAACGAAGAACATAGGCATCACTAGGAGTAATATTGACGTAATTACCAGGGAATACAAAACGTTCCTGTTGAATCTCGTTTCACTATCCATGTCAGTTGCCATGGTTTCATATCTCCTTTTAGTTGGGCCGTAGGCCCAAGCAACATCCGTCCGACAATTAATTCACGGTTATATGTTGCTGAGCATAGTTCGCTAATCCTGTTGAAATGAAGATTGAAGGTTTTAATCTTCAATCCTATTAGTATATGCCAATGCTGCGAGCAATCCAATAGATAGCACGCCCAAACCCGGTGCAGAGAGGTTAGACTCTATCGAGTCATTTGTTTCGCTGACACCATTATCCTGCCCTCCAGAGCCCTGATCTCCAGTTGGAGGCGGTTCCACTGTAACCCTGACCTCGTCTTCCGATGTGCCTGTCGCTCCATTTCTCTTCGAAGTAACAGATACCGTGATGTCACAGTGTCTCTTTGGGTGGCTTTCAGATGCAGTAATCCTGAGGTCCGCATCCTTGGCTCTTCCAGATTCTATATTGCCGCTTAGAAGGGCATCTAGTCCACTATCGGTCGTCAAGAGCGGGCAATCATCCCTGACGTCCACCTCGGCTACCCCATCCTGTGCGTTTCCGTTGTTTCTCACTGTCACGGTTAGTATGGTTTCAGTGCCTGCGTTCATCGGCCCGAATGGCTCAGAAATGTCCACGACTAGATCAAATATCGAGGGTATCTCCAAGTCTCCCTCTCTGTTCTGAGAAGAAGATAGAGGATCAGGAATACCTTGTCTGGAAGTTATAGTCGCAGTTATTGAAAATGTCTCTTTCTTTTCCGCATCTTGGGATAGTACATCTATTCCGCTAATCTTCAGTTCAAACGTCTCGTTCGAACCGGAAGAAATGGACTCCTCCTCAGGGCCGTCATGACTTCCACCGAATGGGATATTGTATTCAAACTGCACCGTTATTTCCGTCAGTCCTGAATTTTCAACGAAGAACTCTACTTTGGTCGAACCATCATCAGACAAGACGAAAGAATTGGTTGGATCCTCTCCAGGATATTTGATTCCCAACTCCCAGGACTCTAAGTCCTGTCCCGATGTAGGAGGAACCGCCACAAGAGATGCAGCTAGAATGATCCCAATAGTCAAAGAGCGAACTCTCGGTCCCATTAACTCACCAGTAACTTCCTACACGCCCTTTTCGTTAAGACCTTCACCATCTTTCTTCTGTAAGACGGGGAGAACCAGGTGTTCTGGACAGGCTTTACTGCCTTTCTAATCGACTCTGATAGAATTTCGACGGTCTCAAGTCCGCTCCAATTCTCGAGTGCGTCCTCCGCTTCTTCTGAATGCAAGCTAGGAATAGACTCTAGGCCAGTGGTTGCTACTCTAAGACTTGATGGGACATCTCCCTCTTCTACTTTCCAGAGAACAGCTACGCCCGCTTCAGGGAAGTCCCAAGATTCACGCTGCCTTAACTTTTGATAGTCTCCGCTCCAATCTGATGCGTCTTCAGGGAGAGTGATGTGGGTGACCATTTCTCCGGGTTCGAGTATATTCCTAGTCATTCCGTCTAACTTAAAGAAATCACTTAGTGGAATGGAACGCTTTCCTTGGGGTGATGCCAGATGGATTGTGGCACCTAGGCACATCAATACAGGAGCCAAATCAGCTTGATAGGTTGCAACGCACAGCGTGTTTTGATTGGGAATAACTCTGCAATCGGCCCCAGTGCCGCAATCACATTTGTGACACCAGTCAATTGACTCCCTCCATGTTTCCGACTGATTTATCCAGTAGCACCTAGTATCCAGGCATATATTTCCTCCAACTGTCCCGGACCTCCTGATCATTACACTCGCGATTGAGTGTGCTGCCTTGGCCAACACAGGGTGGGTAGACTCGTGTTCGGCTAACTCATTGATACTGACCATAGCGCCAATACTTGCCTCGCTTATACCTCGTAACTCGGCTATAGAAGAAAGCGAGATAACGGTCCCCTTCACATTGATGTGCCACTTGTAATTTGGAAGCAGATCTGTACCTCCAGCGACCCAGTCGAACTCCTCTCCAGATTCTGAAAGTTCTTTAGACATCATTAGTGCTTCATCCAAACTCTTCGGCGAAAGTACTCGGAAGGGTGGCATCCTCATTTTTGACCCTCCGAATGCCTTCTTTCTGCATGCTTCCAAGCACTACCTGCGAGTCTAGGAGACTCCAGATATTCCTCCTTGGGAGTTACTCTCACTGACCACCTAGGGTCAACTTCATCCGGAGGGATCGTGGGGTCCAGGCCGAATAATGCACCATTGTGATAATCCGATCTGTTCTGATTAAGTCTCCTATCTTTATCCCTTATACCATGTTCGTTAGCTCTTTTTTCTAGAACTCCTTGGAGAGGTGAATGCTGAAGGGATGGGCTAGTGAGATTATTCGGATCTGATAACCCTTCCTCTCTGCAACGCTTCTCAATCATTTTGTGCACCTTCTCTGGAGACATCGGTAACTCGGAGGTCCTGATCCCTATTGCATCATAGACAGCGTTGCAAACTGAAGGAAGAATCGGGAGAAGAGGGCCCTCTCCCGCCTCTTTGGCTCCGAATGGACCCTCTGGATCGTTCGACTCCACTATTATCGGAATTACTTCCGGCATTTCGTGAACGCTTGGGATCTTGTAATCCAGGAGATCTGGATTCATTAGGTTGCCACTTCTCCCATATCTCATCTCTTCCGAAAGAACTTGTCCCATGCCCATGTGGCAAGATCCAATTATCTGCCCCTCTACAGCCAATGGGTTCAGAGCCTTTCCACAGTCGTGAGCTGCCCATACCTTGTCTACTTTGATTTGACCAGTCTCCACATCGACAGAAACTTCTGTCACATAAGCAGAGAAAGAGTACGCTGGAGCCAGTCCAGCTGCTGCTCCCTTGTGCATCTTCCCCATAGGGGGTGTCCTGTATGCCCCAGACGCAACTAAGGCTCCCCTATCTTCTTGCGATTTGTGAAGAGCTTCGAGGTAGGATACCCCAACCGCTGGATCTTTTTTTACGAATATTCTCCTATCCCCGATAATCAAGCTGCTCCTTTCCGCTCCTGTGATTTCAACCGTAGCATCTAGCAATTCCTCCCTGATTTGCATGGCCGCCGAAATAGCCGCGTTGGCGTTCATGAAGGTCACTCTGGAGGAGTAAGAGCCCAAGTCCACCGGAGAAGTATCAGAATCTCTCGATTTCACTCTGATCATGTCTAGTGGGAGCCCGAGTACCTCTGCCACGGATTGGGCTACGACCGTGTCAGAACCTTGCCCTATGTCTGCGGCTCCTGTGTGGATTGTGACCCCGCCATCCATATCGATCTTCAGATGAACGGTTGCGTGTGGGAACTTATTCGGGTCCCAGTGAATGGGTAGGCCACTTCCTGAAATGAAGAAACCACATCCAATGCCGATTCCCTTCCCAAGAGGAAGCTTGCGGAATTTTCTATCCCAGCCACTTTCTTCTCTGACCCTCTCTAGACACTCCCTCATCCCTATGCTTGTTACTCTGAACCCGGTAATTGTAGCCGAGTGTGGTGGGAGGAGATTCGCTAAACGCAATGATATCGGGTCTACGCTCAACTTCTCTGCTAGGTCATCCAGTCCTACTTCTACTGCGCATCTAGAGTTCACCGCTCCGTGGCCACGCATAGCTCCACTGGCGGGTTTGTTCGTCCAAACCCTAGCCCCTGTGTAGTGGAAAGCACCAATTTCGTAGGGAGCAGTATGGAGGACCCCGTTGTAGTATGTTGTCACGTGCCCGAAAGAGGCGAATGCTCCTCCATCTATCAGAGCATCAGTCTCAATTCCACATATTCTCCCTTCGTCATCAGCATGCAGGTTCATCTCAATTCGCGAAGGATGACGACCTCTATTTACCCAGTAAACCTCTTCTCTATCGAAAGTTATACGAACAGGTTTTCCAGACTTTCTTGCGAGAATCGCAGCACAATTAGCTACAGGTGTAAAACTATCACAA
>LULE01000814.1_pt1 | contig 18504 bp, 18 predicted proteins | sample 728231 | NCBI WGS metagenome assembly LULE01 (sample SAMN03860297, study PRJNA289734) | marine metagenome | biome: seawater column; feature: ocean; material: water; isolation source: Red Sea water column Station 192 - depth 10m | place: Saudi Arabia: Red Sea | collected 2011-10-15 | depth 10 m | reverse complement strand
GAAGAGGTTGCTGAAACTGAAGATCAAAAATCGTCTGATCAAGTCGATGAAGAGAGTTCTTCAGAAAATGAAGAAAAATAATCACACCTGTATTGGATCTGTTGGAAGGTCTAAAGGACTCAACGGTGAATTTTATTTAAATTCGTTTTGTAATCCTAAAGAGAATATTATTGATTATATAAAAGACATAGTATTTCTATCTGATAGCAAACTAGAAATTGAATATATAAAGAAAGGTGCTAACAAGCTTTTTTCAAAAATAAAAAATATAAATGATGTAGACAGTGTTAAAGAATACACTAATCAAAAACTATATCTGAACATGAGCTCTCTTCCGAAATTACCAATGAATGAATTCTATTGGAATGAGTTGATTGGTATGAAAGTAGAAGATGAAAATGAAAAAAAAATATTGGGGATAGTTAAAGCTCTAGAAAATTATGGAGCCAATGATTGTTTGGTTGTTAAACCTTTTGATGATTCAATTGATAACAAAACAAGACTTATTCCATATATAAATGAAATTTTTATAAAATCAGTTGATATAAAACAGAACATAATAAAAGTGGATTGGAGAAGCGATTATTAGATGCGAATAAACGTAATTACAATTTTTCCTGAGATATTTGATATTTTGAATGTTGGTGTAATATCTAAATCATTAAACAATAAAATTATTAAGTTAGATATTCGCGATCTTAGAAAAAATGCCACTAATAAACATAACAATATTGATTCGAAACCATATGGAGGTGGTGAAGGTATGGTTATGATGGCAGAACCAATAGTAAAAACTCTCAAACAAATTAAAAAGAAAGAGCGCGGTCCAGTTATTTTTATGTCACCACAGGGTGAAAAACTAGATCAAAAAAAAGTTAAATCTTTTTCAAAATTAAAAAACATAACAATCATATGTGGAAGGTACGAAGGTATTGATCAAAGAGTTATTGATAAATATGTAGATGAAGAAATTTCAATAGGAGATTTTATTTTGAGTGGGGGAGAGTATGCTGCAGTTTGTTTAATTGATGCAATAACAAGACACATTCCAGGTACACTTGGAAATGAAGACTCCTACTTAAAAGATACATTCTCAAATGGGCTTTTGAAAGGCGATGTTTATGCAAAGCCTGAAAGTTTTGAATCTATGAAAGTTCCAGATGTTTTGCTTTCAGGGAATCATAAAGAAATTGATTCCTGGAGAGAGCACAATTCATTACTTAAAACTTTCATAAAAAGACCAGAATTGTTAAATGATGTAAAATTAACAAAAAAACAAAAAAAACTCTTGGAAGAATGGGCATCTAAGGATATCCTATAGCCCTTTTTAGGCGATTATTATGAGTGAAAATAAAGAGAACGAAAAAAAAGGTTTTTTTTCCAGATTATTTGGTGGCTCAACTGCGTCTAAAGATACTGAAGTTGCAGCAGAGAATCCTGTAGAATCAATTGAATTGCCTACAAAATCTGCTTTAAATAAAATGAAAAAGGCAGATATTGTAGCCTTAGCTAAAGATAATGGACTCGAATTAGATATTGGTTTAACTAAACCAAATTTATTGAAGGCATGGGACGAACATTTTGCTGACACCACTGATGAAATTATTTCAAATGAGGAAGCACCAGTCGAAGAAGAAGCTGCTCCAGTCGAAGAAGAAGCTCCAGTAGAGGAAGCACCAGTCGAAGAAGAAGCTGCTCCAGTCGAAGAGGAAGCTGCTCCCGGAGAAGAAGAGGCTCCAGTAGATGAAGCACCAGTCGAAGAAGAAGCTGCTCCAGAAAAAGAGGAATCATCTGAACAAGAAAAACAGATCTCACTGAATGAGAAGTCTCCTTCACAAATAATAAGTTCTTTTGAGTCGCAACAAATGAAAACAGATATACCAGATTTTAGGCCTGGAGATACTTTGGTTGTATCTGTAAAAGTTAAAGAAGGTGAAAGAACCAGACTTCAAGCATTTGAGGGCGTAGTCATGGGTGTAAAGAAAGCAGGTTTAAACTCTTCATTCATAGTTCGAAAAATTTCAAGTGGCATTGGAGTTGAAAGGACATTTCAAACTCACAGCCCAATGATTGATTCTATAAAAGTAAAAAGAAAAGGTGATGTTCGTCAAGCTAAGCTTTTCTATCTAAGAGAGAGGTCTGGTAAGTCTGCTAGAATAAAAGAAAGACTAGACTAACATAATGTTAAATCCAGCAAATGAAGATTCTGATCTCAGATCTTTTTTTAATTATTTATTTGTTGAAAAGGGGCTCTCAAAAAACACAGTAGAAGCTTATAGAAATGATCTAAATGAGTATCTTAAGTGGATAAATCTCCAACAGATTAGTGACTATAAGTTAATTACAGAACCTCAGATAAATGATTTCATAGCAAGTCTTTTCAAAAAAAATTTAAAAAGCACTTCTGTAAATAGAAAAATCTCTTCTTTGAAAGCTTTTTATTTATTTTTAGTTAGAAAGAAAAAAATTCAAACTACTCCATTATCTGAAATTATCACGCCAAAGAAAGAACAGCATCTACCAGTATCAATGTCTGAAGATGAGGTTGAAAAGTTACTTAATAGCCCAGACACCTCTATTCACATAGAAAATAGAGATAAGGCTATGATAGAAATGCTTTATGCAACTGGTATGAGAATATCTGAGCTAGTAAATCTTAAAATTACTGATATTGATAATGAAAGGTCTGTTTTAAAGGTGTTTGGTAAAGGATCAAAAGAAAGATTAGTTCCATTTGGAGAAAAAGCCAGTGATTCATTAAATTCCTATCTTTCAGAAAGAAAAAAATCTTTATCCAAAGAAGTTTTTCTATCCAATAGAGGTACAAAAATGACAAGATCTGGTTTTTGGCAGAGAATAAAAATTTATTTATCAAGATCTGGATTAAAAAACTCTATCTCACCGCACACTTTGCGTCACGCTTTTGCAACACATTTATTGAATAGGGGAGCTGATCTTCGATCTGTTCAGTTACTTCTGGGACATAGTGACTTATCAACGACTCAAATATATACTCACATTGCAAAACACAGATTAGGTGAGGTACTAAAAAAACATCATCCTAGGGGATAAAATGAAGTTAAAATCATATTATTTATTAACAATATTATTTTCTTTGAATTTATTATCAAATGAGAAAGATATAAAAGAAAACATTGAAAAAATTCTTCCACCTGAAGCCAGGATTGAATCTATCGAGAAATCAATTTTTCCTGGAATTTACAAAGTTTTTTATGGAGATCTTCAACCATTGTATGTATCTGAGGATGGTAAATTATTTATATATGGAGATATGTTTCAGATTTCAGAAAATGAAATCTTAAATATTACTGATAAAGAAATTGCTTATAAAAGGAATGAAATTCTTAAAGAGCTGGATCAAAATACCCTCATATCTTTTCTTTCAGATAGAGAGTCTCATCGAATAACAGTATTTACTGATGTCGATTGTGGATATTGCAGAAAATTGCATGACCAGATAGGTGAGTATAATAAATTAGGAATATCAATAGATTACGCTGCGTATCCAAGATCTGGAATTGGCACTAATGCCTTCACGAAAATGGTAAGCGCATGGTGTTCTGTAAATCCACATAAAGCTTTAACCGATCTCAAAAAAGGAAAAGAAATAAACGTTAAGTTTTGTGAGAATCAACCAATTGCCAAACATTATACGATAGGAAAAAAAATTGGAATTTCTGGAACACCAGCCATAATTACATCAAGTGGCGAGCTTTTGCCTGGATATATATCTCCGGATGAATTATATAAAAGGTTAAGAGGATAATATGAGCACTCTAAAAATAGGAATCTGTGGATGGGGCAATGTTGCAACTGGACTCTACAAGATAGCAAAAAATAATATCGAATCTATAAAAAAACAGGGTAATTTGGATATAGAAATTGTTGTTATTGGAGCCAGGAGGGATAATCCCAACTGTAAACCAGAAAATGTAATCATTGAAAGAGACATTTTCAATGTAGTTAATCATGATATTGACGTGATGGTTGAATTGATTGGAGGAGTTGATGTTGCTAAAGATTTAATTCTGAAAGCTTTAAAGAAAAAGAAACATGTTGTAACTGCAAATAAAGCAGTTATCTATAATCACGGCGATGAAATTTTCGCATGCGCAAAAGAGAATGGTGTAAAAGTCTTATTTGAATCATCTGTATGCGCAGGCACACCAATAATAAAATTACTAACCGAAGAGCTATCTGCAAATAAAATTTCAAAAATTTCTGGAATGCTTAATGGCACATCAAATTTTATATTATCAAACATGGAAGATGGTGCAGAGTTTCAATCAACATTAGAACTTGCTCAAAAAGAGGGATATGCAGAGCCAGACCCTTCATTCGATATTGAAGGCATGGATGCAGCTCATAAAATAGGTATTTTATCTTCTTTAGCCCTAGGAACCCCTTTACCACCTGATGATTTTTACGTACAAGGCATAACAAATATTAAAAAGATAGATTTCAAATATGCTGATGAAATGGGATATACCATTAAACATCTAGCAGTGGCAGAACAAAACAGTAAAGAAGTTGTTTTAAGAGCACATCCTGTTCTTATCGCAAAGGACTCATATCTTGCAAATTTAAAAAGTGTTAGAAATGGCATAGAAGTAGAAACTGATTTATTGGGTACTCTTCATCTAGCTGGATCAGGAGCTGGACAAGAATCAACAGCATCTGGAATAATCTCTGATCTTGTTCACCTGGCTAATTCTTCAGAAGAGCATTTAAAAGCTGCCTCAAATGAGAAAGTTATATTAAGTGAATTCCTTAATCTTACGTTTCAATATTATTTTTATATTGAAGCTGAGGATATTCCAGGTGTAATGGCATCAATAACATCAGTATTTGCAGATAAATCAGTTGGCCTAGAGACAATTGTTCAAAAAGAGAATTTAGACGAAAATTTTGTACCAATTGTCATCATTACTGATCCTTTTAAAGAGCAAGATCACAGTAATTTGATAGAAAATCTAGAAAAATTAGATTCAATTAAAAGTGTGAGAACTATTAGAATTGAACAAGATTAAATATGTTATTCCACAGCACTAGAGGTCAAGATAAAGACAAGACTTTTGAACAAATCCTAATGCAGGGTCTTGCAGATGATGGCGGGCTTTTTATGCCTGATTATTGGCCTCAAGTGGATATTGAGTATCTTAAGAATCTTGAGAGTTTTATCGATGTTGCAAAGTATATTGTGCCTCTATACACAGGATCTTCATTTAAAAAAGAAGATGTGATCGAGCTTTTAAACAATACTTGGCATAACTTTGAAGAGCAGGATTTAATAAAAATAACTCAAATTAAACAATCAACCTCAATACTTGAGTTATACCATGGGCCTACAGCCGCATTTAAAGATTTTGGCTTACAACTTGCTGCAGCATTTTTTAACAAAACTCTTCAAACACAAAATAAAACAGCTATTGTTTTTGGAGCAACATCAGGAGATACAGGCTCAGCAGCCATCGATGCTTGTAAAGATTTCGAAGTCATTAAAAGTTTTATATTAATACCTCATGGAAATATGTCTGAAATACAAAGAAAACAAATGACAACAGTTCAGAGTCCAAATGTTCATCCAATTATTGTTGATGGAACATTTGATGATTGTCAGGATATTGTTAAAAATGGATTCAAACAAAGATCGTTTCTTAAAAAAAATCAATATCTTTTAGCAGTGAATTCAATTAATTGGGTAAGGATTATTGGCCAAATTTGCTATTATTTTTATTCAGCTATTAAAATCAATAAACTTTCTAAGCCATTAAACTTTTCTGTGCCTACTGGAAATTTTGGAAACGTCTTTGCTTGTTATGCAGCCTCAAAAATGGGCATGCCTTTGTCTAAAATAATAGTTGCAGTTAATTCAAATGACATCCTGTATAGGTTTTTCAAAAATAATGATTATTCAAAAAAAACTGTCAGTGAAACTATATCTCCAAGCATGGATATAAGTGTTGCTAGCAATTTTGAAAGATTGATTTACGATTTTTTTCTTAACAGTAATAGTGAATTATGTAACAAGCTATACAATAATTTTCCTGAGGTAAGCATCAAATTGGAAGATAGTATTTGGAAAAAATCATCTGAACTATTTTTAAGTCATAGTGTCGATGATGATGCTACTATCCAATGTATGAAATCTTTCTATGAACAACATGGATTTATAATTGATCCTCATACAGCTGTAGCTGCGCATGCTGTGAATAGACTTGAAGAAGAATTAATGAATGAAACCGTTATTTTATCTACAGCACATCCAGCTAAATTTCCAAATATTTTAAGAAATGCTGATTTAAAGCTTAAAAATATTCCTAAAAGACTTGATGAAGTTAAAAACAAGAAAGAAGTTGCTGTGAATATTCCATCATCCGATAAATTAATCTTTGAATATATTATTAAACATAATTAGCAATGGACGCTCAAGAATTAAAAGCTACTCTCTTAGATTTAAAATCAAGACTTGAAGATATAAAAGTTAATGTTTTTCAGATTTAAGATAAGAAGAAAAGACTTGAAGAAATTGAAAATGAACTTTCACAGGAAAAGGTTTGGTCTGATTTGGAGTTATCGCAAAAATTAAGTAAAGAGAAAACTAATTTACAAAAAATTATAAGTAAATACCAAACAGTTGATCAAAAAGTTTCTGATTCAGAGGTTTTAATTGATATTTCAATTGAAGAGAAAGATGATTCAGCCATTAAGGAGGTTAATCAGGAAGTGCTTGAAATTTATGAGTTAGTAGAGGATTTTGAGTTTAGTAGAATGTTTAATAAAAAAATGGATGGTTCTTCAGCCTTTATAGAAATTCAAGCTGGTTCTGGTGGAACAGAGGCTCAAGATTGGGCTGAAATGCTTATGAGAATGTATTCAAAATGGGCTGAAAGCAGAGGGTTTAATATTAAAGTAGTAGAAATATCTCACGGAGATGTGGCTGGGATAAAGTCTGCCTCTATCTATGTTGATGGAGATCATGCTTACGGATGGCTAAGAACTGAAACTGGAATTCATAGATTGGTGAGAAAATCACCATTTGACTCTGGAAATAGAAGACATACTTCGTTTGCATCAGTTTTTATATCTCCTGAAGTTGATGACTCAATAGAGATTAATATTAATAAAGCAGATATTAGAACAGATACTTATAGAGCTTCAGGTGCTGGAGGCCAACATGTAAATAAAACAGATTCTGCTGTGAGGCTTACTCATATTCCAACGGGTCTTGTAGCTCAATCGCAAAGTGATAGATCTCAGCACAAAAATAAAGAAAATGCTTTAAAACAATTAAAATCTAAGCTTTACGAGTTAGAATTACAGAAACAAAATGAAGAACAACAAATGCTTGAAGATAGTAAGTCAGATATAGGATGGGGTAGCCAAATCAGATCCTATGTATTAGATCAATCTAGAATAAAAGATTTAAGAACTAATCATGAAACAGGTAACACTCAGGCCGTTCTAAATGGAGATTTAGATGATTTTATGAAATCATCTCTTAAAGCAGGCATATAAATGGATAAAGAAAATTTAAGTGGAGAAAAAGCTCTCATAGAAGAGAGAAGAAAAAAACTTGAGCAGCTTAGAGATAAGGGAGATGCTTATGGTAATTCTTTTAAACCTAAAAACAATGCAAGTAAACTTCATGAGGAATATGGAGTTTTTTCAAAGGAAGATCTAGAAAAAAAAGACATTAAAAATATTTCAGTAGCTGGTCGAATTGTGCTTAAAAGGGTGATGGGTAATGCAAGCTTTGCAACGCTTAGAGATTCTTCAGGAGATATTCAAATATATGTAACTAAAAACAATGTTGATGAGTCAGTTTATGAGGATTTTAAGACTTGGGATCTAGGAGATATTGTTGGTGTATCAGGTTCTCTGTTTAGAACAAAAACAGATGAGTTAACCATAGATGTATGGGATCTAGAAATGATTACAAAATCATTACGGCCTATGCCTGAGAAGTTTAAAGGCCTTACTGACATAGAGGCTAGATATAGGCAAAGGTATCTTGATTTAATGACTAACAATGAAACGAAAGAAGTTTTTGTTAAAAGAACCAAAATTATTGATTCGATGAGAAAAAAAATGAATGAACACAATGCACTAGGACAAGATTTGTATTTAAGAATAGCTCCAGAACTATATTTAAAAAGACTTTTAGTAGGCGGTTTTGATAGAGTATTTGAAATTAATAGAAGTTTTAGAAATGAAGGCTTATCAACTAAACACAATCCAGAATTTACAATGATGGAGTGGTATCAAGCATATGCGAGCATGCAAGACCAAATGGATTTAACTAAAGATATTATCACAAATGCTGCAGATGCTGCTGGATGCAAATCAAAAATACAATGGGGAGATTTAGAAATAAATTTAGATAATTTCAAACAATCCACTCTTTCAGATTTAATATTAGATTTTAATACTGATCTATCAAAAGATGACTTGAGTAATCAGAAAAAGCTTGAAAAAATTCTAAAAGATAAAAAAGTAAAAATTGAAAAAAATTGGGGCATTGGAAGGATTCTTCTTGAGGTTTTTGAAGAGACAGTAGAAGACCAATTAATTGATCCAACATTTGTAACAGAGTATCCAGTAGAAGTCTCTCCATTATCAAGACGCAATGAAACTAATCCAGATTATGCTGATAGGTTTGAATTATTCATTGGAGGAAAAGAATTTGCTAATGGTTTCTGTGAATTAAATGATCCTGATGATCAGGCATCTAGATTTGAAGATCAGGTTGCTGCAAAAGACTCCGGTGATAAAGAAGCAATGGATTATGACCATGACTATATAACTGCTCTGGAACATGGAATGCCTCCAGCAGTTGGAGTTGGGATGGGAGTTGATAGATTGGTGATGCTACTCACAAATCAATCGTCAATAAGAGACGTTTTATTATTTCCTCAACTCAAATCGTAAGGAAATTATTACCATCTAAATTTATCAAAATTTTCAGGATTTGCCCAACCCTTAGGATTATTCCAAGTTCTTTTATTATTGTAAGTTTTGAGATTATATGAAAAACATTTTAATCCATTAGTCTTATCAAGCAATTCAGTCTCAAATCCAAGTTTTAACATAGTTTCATTAATTAAATTGTTATTTTTAAAATTTGTAAAGATAGCAATTTTGTGACTTATTAAATTTTTAATCATGCCAATGTAGGGTTCTGATGTCTGAATATCATCTAGAATTATGAATAGATCAAAATTTTCATTTGATATCTGCTCTATATCTGGCCCAATTTGCAGAGATTGAATATTTAATTTTTCAATTCTTTTAATAAGTTTTGAAATATCTTGTGTGGTATTTACAAAAATAGTATTAGGATTTTCATCCTCAATAATATTACTTAGGTAACTGTATAGAATTTTTTCTTTTTTTATCATTGCATAAGATGTTTCACAGCTTCTCTTTCTGAAAGAAGCTCATCTATAGATATTTGAAATTTATTTTTTGCAAATTCTGATAAAGAGATATCTCTTTTTATTTCTATTGAACCATCTTCTAAAGTCATTAAAGGATAGCCGCATATGATTCCTTTAGGCACATTATACGAACCATCACTTGCTATAGCTGCACTAAAGCAATCGCCAGGGTCTGTTGGATTCTCACAAGCAATTACAGTATCAATTGCTGCTTTTGCAGCAGATGTAGCAGAGGAGGCGCCTCTTGCATCAATTACTGCCTTTCCTCTTTGTTGAACTTTTGGAATGAAATCAGATTCCACCCAATTGATATCATTTATTACTAAACTGCCTAATTCTCCTAATATTTGAACATTTTCTGAATCTGGATACATCGTAGGACTATGATTCCCCCAAATTATCATATTTTTAATATCAGAAACATTATTATTTGTTTTCTTTGCAAGAATTGATTTTGCTCTATTAGCATCAAGCATCGTCATAGCCATCCAAAGTTGGCTATCATTATTTGCTGCATGTTTTCCAATAAATGCATTTGTATTGGCAGGATTACCAACTACTAAAATCTTAGCATTCTTCTTCCCATATCTTCCAATCGCCATACCTTGGTCAACAAAAATACCACCGTTAATACTTAAAAGATCCGATCTTTCTTCAATCTTTTTACCGTTATAAACAATTCCTCTCGGAATACTCCCTACTAATAAAAACCAATCGGCGTCTTTAGAGGCTTCTTCAAAGTTATCTGTATAAGTAACCTCACCCATGTTTGGAAAATATGAGTCTTCTAGCTCCATTACTAAACCTTCTAACTTATCAACTACTTGAGGAATTTCAACCAATGCAAGATTGACAATCTTATCTCCAAATGTCTTACCATCTACAAGTCTTGGTATTAAAGAATATGCGATTTGACCAGCTGCTCCGGTAACAACAACTTTTATAGATTTGCTCATTAATTATCCTCAAAAAAAATGATAGTACATTATATTCTTAAATTGATTTGTAATCCTCAATTTTATAACGTAGTAAATGAGTTTTTTTTTGATTAAAATAACTTCAATTCTTATTCAATGTTAGAAAAATATTTTGGAGAAAACTATGACAATTAGATTCGATGACAAGGTTGCAATCGTTACAGGTGCTGGAGGCGGTATTGGTAAAGAACATGCTCTTGAGCTTGCAAGACGTGGAGCCAAAGTTGTTGTTAACGATCTTGGCGGAACGGTAGATGGAAGTGGTGCAAGTGACGCTGCAAATGAAGTTGTTGATCTAATAAAATCTGAGGGTGGTGAAGCAATTGCTAATGGTGCAAGTGTCACAGACTTAGATGCTGTAAAAGCAATGGTGAATCAAGCTATGGATGAATGGGGGAGAATAGATATATTAGTTAATAATGCTGGTATTTTAAGAGATAAAAGCTTCCATAAAGTTACTTTAGAAGATTTTAATCTTGTAATGGATGTGCACTTTCAAGGAAGTTTAAATTGCACCCATACTGTATTTCCAATTATGCGTGAGCAAGAATATGGAAGAATTGTTTTTACTAGTTCATCAAGTGGCGTATTTGGTAATTTTGGCCAAACAAATTATGGTTCAGCAAAAATGGCAATGATAGGGCTTATGAATACTTTAAAATTAGAAGGACAAAATAAGAATGTCTTTACTAATTCAATTACGCCTGTTGCCTATACCAGAATGACAGAAGGCTTAATTCCTGAAGACTTTGGTAAAAACCTTCAACCAGAATTTGTTACACCTGCAGTAATATATTTAGCAAGTGAGAATGCTCCAAATGGAGTAATAATGGCTGCAGGTGCTGGTGTTTTTTCAAGGATATTTATTCATGAAACAATGGGTATTTCTCTTGGTATGGGAGAAGATATGACTCCAGAAAATATACAGGCCAGTTGGGATAAAATATCTGATATGGAAGACGCTCGTGCTCTTCAAAACGGAGGCGAGCAGACTCTAAAATTCTTTGAACTTATAAATAAGTAAATTTATGCTGAAAAGCTTGGTCTAGAACCAATATCATTTGTATATCTTGATAGATTTTCATAATCTTCAATATTAATTTTGTTTAATCTAACCAGAAACTGTAAAGATGTAACTGCTTGTATGTCCGCGTATGAGAACTTGTTGCATGCTATAAAGTCTTTGCCATCCATAACACTGTCATAATATTTCATTGATTTAAGAGCTAACTCTCTTTGTGCCAGACCAAATTCATTATTTTGATCTTCAAGAGCGCTCATGTGAGGGTGGGTATGCCTAAAACCGTGCATTAGAGGCATCATAAGCTCAAATGAGATACGTGAGTACCACATTTCAATCTGAGCTATTTCATCAGGATTAGTTCCAAAAAGATTTGGCTCGGGATTTAGGCACTCTAAATACCTACATATTGCAGTTGTTTCAAGTATTACTTCTCCATCGTCAAGAACCAGAGCAGGAATACGAGAATTGGGCGCAATTTCTTTGTATTCAGGAGTTTTATGCTCCATTTTTCCAATATCAAGGTTCTCAACTTCAATAGATAAGAACCTTTCTTGGACTTGGAGCAACTGGGCTTGAATATAGCTTCAAGATTTATTCCCAGTTTAGTGCGCCACCAACTTGATATTCGGTTACTCTTGTTTCAAAGAAGTTCTTCTCTTTTCGTAAATCTATAATTTCAGACATCCAAGGAAACGGGTTTGTAACACCTGTAAACTCTTCATCAAGACCTAATTGAGTTAATCTTCTATTGGCAATGAATTTAAGATATTCTTCCATCATTGCAGCGTTCATTCCAAGAACACCTCTTGGCATTGTATCCCTTGCGTACTGTATTTCTAATTCAGTACCCTCAAGGATCATTTGTGCTGCATCAGATTTCATTTGATCATCCCATAGATGAGGATTTTCTATTTTGATCTGGTTGATAACGTCAATGCCAAAGTTAACGTGCATAGACTCATCTCTTAAAATATATTGAAACTGTTCTGCTGTTCCGGTCATTTTATTCCTTCTTCCCATAGAAAGTATTTGAGTAAATCCACAATAAAAGAATATTCCTTCAAGAACACAGTAAAAAGCAATTAGATTTTTAAGAAGTTGCTTGTCTGATTCAACTGTTCCTGTCTTAAAATCTGGATCAGAAATTTCCTGTGTATATTTAAGCCCCCAGGAGGCTTTTCTAGCAACGCAAGGCACTTCTCTATACATGTTAAAGATTTCACCTTCATCCATTCCCAGAGACTCTATACAGTATTGATACGCATGGGTATGAATAGCTTCTTCAAGACTTTGTCTTAATATATATTGCCTACATTCTGGGTTAGTAATTAACCTATATAAAGCAAGAACTAAATTATTAGCAACAAGAGAGTCAGCTGTAGAGAAAAATCCAAGATTTCTTTTAACAATAACTCTTTCATCTTCTGTAAGCCCATCTTCAGATTTCCATAAGACAATATCGTTTGTCATATTAATTTCTTGCGGCATCCAATGGTTAGCACTACCGTCTAAATATTTTTGCCATGCCCAGTCGTATTTGAATGGTACAAGCTGATTAAGGTCAGCTTTGCAATTAATCATCATTTTTTGATCAACCTGAACTCTGCCAGCATTAGCCATCATTTCATCAAGCTCTTCATTGCCAGCTGTTTCATCTAACGCATTCACAGCTTTTCTCGCTGCTTCTGCTCTAGATCCTTCGCCAATGTTCGTATTGGCTTGTGGTGTTTCTTCTTTTACAGCTTGTTGAGTCACTGATTTTTCCTCAGCTACTGCTTCAGCTGTTTTCTTAACAACTTCATTGTCTATCTGAGGTGATGATTGAGGAGTTGTATTGTCCTCTTTTCCATAGTCGTCCCAATTTAACATATTATTTCTCCTTAGTTTATTGACATGCCTCGCAATCTGGATCATCCAGAGAGCAGGCTGTTGGAACTGGAGCAGGTGCTCCTAATTCTTGCGCAGCTGGCTGTGAAACTTCAGAGCTCACTGCATTTAATTTTCCCTGTTGTACGGTTGATTTTTCTGTTGATGTAGCTGCTATCGATCTTAGATAATAGGTTGTTTTTAGACCAGAATACCATGCCATTCTATAAGTAATATCTAGCTTTTTACCATCAGCATTTCCAATATATAAGTTTAATGATTGAGCTTGATCAATCCATTTTTGTCTTCTGCTTGCAGATTCTACGATGTATTTTGGCTCAACTTCGAAAGCTGTTGAAAATAATTTCTTAACATCATCAGGTATTCTGGATATTTCTGAGAGACTGCCTTCAAAATATTTCAGATCATTAATCATTACGTCATCCCATAAATCAAGTTCTTTTAGCTTTCTTACTAAATGGGGATTAACAATAGTGAATTCTCCTGATAAGTTCGATTTAACGTATAAGTTTTGGTAAGTTGGCTCAATCGATTGAGTTACTCCAGTAATGTTAGATATTGTAGCTGTTGGAGCAATAGCCATGACGTTTGAATTTCTCATTCCATCTTTGATTACTTTTTTTCGAAGTGTTTCCCAATCTAGCGTCTCAGATCTATCAACGTTAAGGTATTCACTACCTCTGTTTTCTGAAAGTATGTCGATAGAGTCTTTAGGTAATATTCCTTTACTCCAGAGAGAGCCTTCGAATGACTCGTATGCTCCTCTTTCCTTTGCAAGTTCAGTAGATGCATATATTGCACTATAACTTATAAGCTCCATGCTTCTATCTGCAAATTCTACTGCCTCATCACTGCAGTATGGAATATCTTGGAGGTAAAGTGCGTCTTGAAAGCCCATTAGGCCTAAACCTATTGGTCTGTGTTTAAAATTCGAGTTTTTAGCAGTATCTACTGAGTAATAGTTAATGTTAATTACATTATCTAGCATTCTTATTGCTGTAGAGACAGTTTGTTTACAGCAATTTCTTTATCAGCACTTGTGTTCAAAGTAATTTCTGTACAAAGATTAGACGAATGAACAACACCTGAATGTTGCTGAGGCGACCTTAAATTACATGAATCCTTAAAAGTTATCCATGGGTGGCCAGTTTCAAAAAGCATTGTGAGCATTTTTCTCCACAACTCTTTTGCTGGAATTGATTTGAATTGCTTCATTTCTCCTTTTTTTGCTTTATCTTCGTATTCTTCATACTTTTCTTCAAAAGCTTTTCCAACCAAATCATGAAGTTCTGGTGCCTCACCAGGAGAAAATAAAGTCCAGTTTTCGTCTTGTTCGACTCTTTTCATAAATAAATATGGCACCCAGTTTGCTGTATTCATGTCATGTGTTCTTCTTCTTTCATCTCCAGTATTTTTTCTGAGCTCAAGAAATTCCTCTATGTCTAAGTGCCATGTTTCAAGGTAGCCACACATTGCACCTTTTCTTTTACCGCCTTGATTTACTGCAACAGCTGTGTCATTTGCTACTTTAAGGAATGGAACAACGCCTTGACTCTTTCCATTAGTTCCTTTTATATATGAATTCATTGCTCTTACAGGAGTCCAGTCATTTCCGAGTCCACCAGCCCATTTTGAAAGCAATGCATTATCTTTCATGGCTGAAAATATTCCGTCTAAGTCATCAGGAATAGTTGTGAGGTAACAGGATGATAGTTGAGGTCTTTTAGTTCCAGAATTGAAAAGAGTAGGCGTTGAACTCATATAGTCAAAACTTGATAAAAGTCTATAAAATTCTATCGCTCTATCTTCTCTATTTTCTTCTTCCAATGCCAAACCCATTGAAACTCTCATGAAAAATACTTGAGGTAGCTCATACCTAACATCATCGCAGTGAATAAAATATCGATCGTATAGAGTCTGGAGACCAAGATATGTGAATTGGTTGTCTCTTGTGTGGTCAATCGCTTGTGATAGCTTGTCTAGATCAAAAGTTTTTAGCTCAGGATTAAGAATATCTAACTCAATTCCTTTATCGATATATGCTTTAAATGCTTCTGGATAGTATTTCTCCATTTCTTGATATGTTGACTCTTCAGCAATATTTAAAAAATTAAGCGCCTCACTTCTTATTTGGTCCATAAGTATTCTTGCAGTTACGTAGGAATAATTAGGTTCTTTTTCAACTTTGGTTCTCGCTGACATGACAAGACTTGTTCTCATGTCGGCTATAGATACGCCGTCATATAGATTTTTTAGCGCTTCGTCCAAAACCTCATTTATTGATACTTCATCAAGATTTTCACATGCATCGCTTATAAGTCCTGCAACTTTTTCAACATCAAGTGGGACGACTGTTCCATCGCTCTTTGTTATATTAATACTTGGTGTATCGGGCAGCTCAATCTCAAGTTTTTCTTTTTTTCTTTCCTGAGTTCTTTCAGCTCTGTATAAAATGTAGGATTTTGCTACATCTAATTCTTCTGATCTCATTAATTGAAGCTCTACCTGATCTTGTATTTCTTCTATATGCAATGTTCCGCCTGACGGCATCCTTCTTTGAAAAACTTCAACGACATTTTCAGTAAGCTGATTAACTTTTTTATGAATTCTTTCACTTGCAGCAGCATTACCAGACTCAGTGGCCAAAAATGCTTTTGTTATTGCAACTTTTATTTTATCGTCTTCAAATGCAACGACTTTACCATTTCTTTTAATTACTCTTAACTTGCCTGGTGCTGTTGTTTCAATATCTTTGATATTTTGTTGATTATTCTCAACTTGTTTTTCTTGTTGTTGTACTTCCATTTCTTACTTCTTGCCCACTAATACATAAACTAACATGAGTTTTTACTTTAATTTCATCTGGAAAAATTTAAGTGTGTCTGCAGTAACGGTAACTTTTTTCTCCTAAAGAGTAATATACTAGTTGTGGACAAAGAATCAAGTAAAAAAACACAATATATTGTGACAATTTCATTTTTTTCCACTATATAGTGTATATATCGTGTTTTTTTGCTGTTGGAAATAAGTGTATAAATTGTGGATAATTATTAACTTGGAGTATTAATATGAAAAATTATTTGTCTATTGATCAAGGAACAACAAGCTCAAGATCAATAATATTTAATTCAAACTTAGAAAAACAAATAGACTCTCAGTTAGAATACAAATTAGACTATCCTGATGACGGTTGGGTAGAGTTACGTCCAGACGATGTAGTTAATACTGTTAAAAAAACCATAGCAAATGTTTTAGACAATTTTAATGGTTCAATTGAAGCATGCGGGATAACTAATCAGAGAGAGACTACGATAGTTTGGTCAAGAGATACAGGAGAGCCAATATATCCAGGAATAGTATGGCAAGACAGAAGAACGAACGAATATTGCAAAGAACTAAAATCGAATGGATATGAGAAGAAAGTAAGTGAAAAGACAGGTCTGGTTCTTGATCCATATTTTTCAGCTACAAAGGTTAAATGGATACTTGATAATGTTGAGGGCGCTAAAGAACGTGCTCAAAAAGGTGAACTAGCCTTTGGAACAGTCGATTCGTACTTGATATTTAAATTGACTAAGGAAAAGAATCATTTAACAGATGTAACCAATGCCTCTAGAACAATGCTTTTTAATATTCACAACAAAGAGTGGGACCAAGAATTGCTGGATATTTTTGAAATACCAAATTCTATGCTTCCAGAAGTACTATTTTGTGATGGTGATTATGGAACTATCGTTCATTCAGATAAGAAAATACCAATCAGAGGCGTTATAGGTGATCAACAAGGTGCTTTAGTTGGACAAGATTGCTATGAATATGGAGATATGAAATCAACATATGGTACCGGTTGTTTTTTAATGGTGAACACAAAAGATGAGGCAGTTAAGAGTGATCAAGGCCTTTTAACGACAATTGCATATGGTTTAAATGGAAATATTTCATATGCATTAGAAGGGAGCATTTACTCGAGTGGAAATATTATTCAATGGCTTAGAGATAAGATGAAATTTTTTGACGATGCAAAAGAAAGTGAGAAATACATAAATGCATCTGGAAATTCCAATAACGTACTTTTTTTACCAGCTTTTAATGGATTAGGAGCTCCATTTTGGGACTCAAATATAAGGGCAGGATTTAAAGGAATTACTCAAGATACCTCAATAAACGATATTGTGACTGCTGCATTTCATTCAATAGCATTCCAAACAAAAGAAATTACAAAAGTATTAGAAACTAATAACATTAATATTAATAAACTTTTAGTTGATGGTGGAATGGTGGCAAATGAATCTTTTTGTCAGATGCTTGCTGATACTTTACAAAAAAATATAAAAAGGCCTGCAAATGTTGAATCTACAGCTCTTGGAGCATGTAAAGTGGCAATGATGGCATCTGGAGAAAATATCTCAGAAATTAAAAGTAATTCATCAAACTTCGAACCAAATAAATCATTAGAGAATATTTATTCAATTAATTACAACAATTGGAAAGAGTATATAAATAAAAATCTTTCAAAAAGTTAATTAAGAATAATATTTTCAGATATGTTTATTTCTTCAAACATATCAGTATCATGGCTAACTATTAAGCAAGGTATCTTTTGTGAAGATACATATTCCTTTAATAGTAATTTAACTTTCTCTGAGTTTTGTGCATCTAAGTTTGAGCATGGCTCATCTAATAGAAGAAGATCTGGCTTCATTAAAAGAGCTCTTGCAATTGCAACCCGTTGTTTCAAGCCACCTGAGAGTTGGTGAGGCTTTTTTAGCAAATGACTTTCTAATTTAAGTTCACTAATAACTTCAAAATATAAATCATTTTCAGTTGCTGTCTCACTGAATAGTATATTTTTAGATACATTAATGTGAGGAAACAGTGCAAAATCTTGAAAAACGAATCCAATCTTTCTTTTTTCAGGAGGCAGGAAAGTAGTCTCATTACTCAAAACTTTTTTATTTAAGATTACTTCACCAAAATCTGGTTTATTCAATCCAGCAATATTATTAAGCAGGGTAGATTTGCCTATTCCACTCTCTCCAGATACTAGACCAAAATTTCCATTTGTAATTGTAAAAGATACTTCGTTAAACAATATTTTATTATCTATTGAACTAGAAAGTTTGTTTATAACGAGGCTCATATTATAGTTTTATAC
>LULE01000237.1_pt1 | contig 18647 bp, 29 predicted proteins | sample 728231 | NCBI WGS metagenome assembly LULE01 (sample SAMN03860297, study PRJNA289734) | marine metagenome | biome: seawater column; feature: ocean; material: water; isolation source: Red Sea water column Station 192 - depth 10m | place: Saudi Arabia: Red Sea | collected 2011-10-15 | depth 10 m | reverse complement strand
GATATAACACCCCTTACAAGGCCAGTCTGGTGGTCGTGATCCACTACCCAGTCATCTGTTTTTATGTCCAGTATAGGACAACTGATTGGCTTGTGAGCCTCTCTGTATTCCTTGATTTTATTCTGGGGCAGGTAAGTCATTTGCGTTTGTATCTAGGTAACTTGAGTAGCCTTCTCCATTTGCTATAGCTTGAGGTAGATATTCCGTACTTCTCACAAGCGTCAGGCATTTTCATACCTTGATCTCTGTAATAGTTCACTCCGTTTATTGCTTTTGTTTTGTCATCCTCAGTGTACAATCTAGCAAATACTGAGTCAGGCTGATAGTTTTTAACACCAGTCTCCTCTTCAATCTTTTCATTCTCTTCAACTTCACGAGCTATGCGTTCGGAAGCCCAGCGTATAAAACTACTTATGGATTCGGATGATGTTTCTTGCATTACTTTACGTTAATTTGTACTAATTTTTTTATTGAAATTATTTTGCCAGTACCGCCTCGTTTGAATACACAAGTGCCGTCCTTTTCAGGTCTTTTTTTAAGGATATAGTCAAAAGCCTCCTTTTCATTGTGCGCCCATTTAAATGTCTTACCAGTGTAGTTCTCAGGCATATCGTCACGCTTGTATTCAATGCAGTATTCAGTCATTTAGTCATTAAATATCTGATTAATTAAAGTTACAAATGCTTTGGCAGCTGTCTGATTTACTACGCCATTCCCAAGTAATCTTAATCGGTCCACTCGGTTGGTAATTGCGTCCACCCTACTGGTAGTCCCATCAGTTGTTCTACCCAATTGGGATTCAGTCTGCTGCCTACTGATTCTTTCCCTTGTTGCTCCTCTAGATTGCCCATTTGTCGATTGACCAAGTTCTCTGTTATTCTGGCTGACATTGCCTGAGAAGTTCTTGGTGTTCCCCACGACTCTTGGCTCTTCCCATTCATATTGGGCTTGGCTTGGTCTTGAAGGCCAATTTGTTTTGGTAAAGATATCTGATGATTCTTTATACTCTTCCAATTTTTGATGTCCCCCGTATCCTTCCAATCCCTTGTTGTTGGTGTCTGCCAGTTTTGGGGTTGCATTACTTCCTCTCTGAGGTTCTTGCACCCGCCCTTCTTGGCTTTTGCGCTCCTCTCTGACGGCATCCGTACATCTGTCCTCGTATCCGTTACTTGAGGCGTAGCCCAATTCTTCTCCTCGTGATGTATTACTGCGTCCCTTAACTTCGCTCCGTAGCTCGTCCCATTCTCCCTCGTGGCTTTGAATCCACTTGGGGTCATCTCTACGTCCTTCGCTACTCCTCCTTCCACGCATCCTGTTACGCTCGCTGTTGGCCAGCCCAAGGATGAAGACTCGTTTTCTTTGGTGAGGAGCGCCAACTTCTTCCGCTGAGAATATTCCTGCCGTTGCTTGGTAACCCATTTGTTCCAACTCTCTGAGGACATATTGGAGAACTGGTTCTCCGTCTGCTGTTTTGCAACTAAGGATTCCTTGTACGTTTTCGAGAAACAAAATTCGAGGTTGGCACTTTCGGATTCCTTCAGCAATGAATGGGAACAAGTGTCTTGGGTCATCAGTTGCTTTACGCTTTCCAGCAGAGCTGAATGGCTGACAAGGGAATCCGCCTGAGAGTCTTCGGAGTCCAAGCCCAATCCCTTCGTATCCTGAACATAGGCTGAGGTGTGTAATTGTTTTGGTAGTATCCACATTTTATCCTTTCTTTGGTTTTTTAATATTCATATTACATTCTAAGTAGCCAATAAAGTTCAGCACATTTCTTTGCGACCCTGATGCCCTTCTGCATCTCATCGGCTGTCCATTCTTTGTGGTAGTGCTTGCGTGTGTCGCAGTCCACGATGACTGACCTGCAAGCAGGTAGGTATTCTAAATTGTGTTCCTTCATCAGCATAAAGGATTCAATGGCTAACTGTTGGCAGTCCTTGTCATAGGTCTTAGCCTTGCCGTTTGTATTAGTACGGCATTTGTAATCCGCCAGAAATAATTTGCCGTCACTGTCGTGTCCTATGAAGTCCACGCTACCTGCAATCTTAATTCTGTTGTTGGCAATGATTCTCTCACAAGCTATTGGCCTTACTCCCTGCGCTTGTATCCATTCGATGAATGGTATTGACCACTCGTCCCATACGCTTGGCTTGGGTCGTTCGTCAGCACCCAAGAATCCGTACTTAACGTGATCCTCGATGACCTTGTGAACAGTTGTGCCGAACTCAGAGGATTCGATTGTGTCCCCCGTAATAGGATGCTCACGTGTACCATAGGTCAGCCTCTCGATGTCCTGCCAATCTAGCTGTGGGTATTCCCTAGCTAGTGAGGTTATCATCCTGGGCTTATATATGCTGTCCAAAAATGCGTCCTTTACTATGCCGAGGACAGTTGTGACTGATGGGTAAACCTTTCGCTTCTTGCGAGCTTGTGCAGGTGTTGTCACCTTTGGCTCAAACTCTGGGTCACTTATGTAGGTGCAGTTGTAGAAGTGAGCCATAGAAATAAAAAAAGGGTGAATCACCTTTATGGCAACTCACCCTTGCTGTGTCAAACTTTTATGAATTATAATTCATCTTGATCCATAATATGTTCAATAGCTTGTACTAAACTTGTGAAGCAGTCCCCATTGAATGGATACCTTACAAGTGGATCGAACTTACCTTCTTGGTGAATCTCAACGTAGTCCAACTTACCATCGAGGTCACCTGACCAAGTGTGAGTCAGCCCATTTGTTGCAAAGTATTGCATCACGTCCGAGATTTTGCGAGCAGGTAGTTTAACCTGCGGTGGTATGGCATATTGATCGCCATCTCTTAGACCCTCTCCTGCTTGTTGCAGGACAAAGTCACCTCGGTCGTTGATCCGCAGGATCTGGTCATAGGGGTCAAGATGATCAGCACGACCATCAGGATAGGTATGTATTTTTATGTTCATAGTTAGTTTGATTTATTTGAGAAGTGCAGGTCATATTTATTCTTTGACCACGCCTCCTTTGTGATTGTTATTGAATCAAAGTCATCACATATCTTGCTGACTGTGTGAAGTTGATTTGGTTTAAGGTAGCTTACTGATTTATTAGTATCAGTAGCTGTTACGTTATATATTATTTTCATTGTATTTATTGATCGAATATTTCGTCTTGGCACTGCTGACATAGACCAGAGATTTGGTACTCCCTGGCTGATAGGGCATCCTTGAACTCCTTGGCCTCGCATCCGCACTTAACGCACACCTGCGCTTGTATTGCTTTGGAGTGAGCTATGCCGAAGTAGTCCATTGACATTGTGTCCAAGAAACTTTGGAGGTTTGTGTTGAGTTTAATCATTCATAGCCCTCCTAACTTTTGACCAATAGAGGTCAAGTCTTTCAGCGACTGCACCCTGCTTACGCCAAGCGAACGGACCACCATTCCAGATCTTGGCACAGACCTCTTGTGTAAGTGGTTGTCCCGTAATCTTAGTGTAGTGCTGTCCCCAATGGGCTATGTACCTAGTGCATATCGCTACGCTTGCTTGTGGGTCAAGGCGGTCATCGAGCGTATAGCTTGTGCCGTAGACTCGGTTCACGTCCTGAATAACGCACTCGTGGATCTGGAGTAGCCCTACGGCATCTCCATTGTCCCCGACTGCGGATGGGTTGAAACTGCTTTCAACCATTGCTAACGCTAGTATTAGTGCCTTCATAATTAGTCATCGATTACAAGGATTTCATCACCCTCCATCCAAGAATTTTCGGTAATGATGTAACCTAATCTATTTACAGTGTGAATGCCATTCATAATGATTGGCTCTAAACCATCCCCTAAGTCACCTACGACTGCTGTCCAGATGTGATAAATGCCATCTGGTTTGGCTAGTTGGTCTTTGTACTCCTTGTCGGTGTACCAAAGGTAATCTTGGTCCAGGTTCAGTGGCTTGTAATGCTTGCACCACAAGTCGTCACTTAGCGTTGATACTTCTGTTATAGTTACTTGTTCCATAATTTTACTTTCTGTTGATTGTTAGTTAATTAACTGATGCCAATGGTTATTGAACTGCCACTTACCATCTACTTTTTCATAGACTCCAATGTGTCTTTTCATTTTAGGTTATTCTAATGCATCTAATGCATCTAATCTTCTGTAAAGATCAGCTATTAATAGCATCAAATCATCGTGTTCTAATTCGCCAGCATCTTCATATGCTAATTCCATATAGTTTTTATTTTCCATAATATTTATTTGTTGATTGTTAATTACAAGCAGGATGCTTGCACCCAAAAAGCCCACACCGATTAAGGTGCAGGCTGTGGGCTTTAAACGCTGCCGTGGATCACGTCAGCTATCTTGTCTTCGACTGTACGTCTATCTTCTGGTAGAAGGGACGATATTGGTATTTGTTTGAACTGATCGGAGTCAGTCCAATAGTCCACTCGTAGTATGTCTATACTTTCGATTTGGACTTCCTCCCACCGCTCAGTGCAGTAAGGATTATCACCGACCTCTGAGGTGCATTCCGAAGTTATTACCTCGTAGTCGACCTCGGCCTCAATGTCGAATGTCTGGCCTCGCAGCTCGACCTCTATGTTTATTGATTCCTGCATAATTCTTTTGGGTGTAAATGTTTTATGGCATCGGTTATTGCATTGTGAATGCTATCAAATACTTGGTCATTAGTCACAAGCATTGTTAATATAAATGATATAGATTCTTCATCTATATTGTAATGAGATTTAATATAATCTTCATCTATGATTAGCTTTGGTGTGTTTACTTTTTTATCCATAATAATATTTATTTGATTGTTGATTGATTGTTGCAAGCGGTATGCTTACACCCAAAAAGCCCCATAGCGAATAGCTATGGAGCTGTGAGTTGCTTTGTTTTCTGCTGGGTTAGCAGTTTAGTGCTTCTGCAATACTTTGAGATATTGTCCTACCATCCGAATCGTCTTCAACCCCTAGTCGAGTTAGTTCGTTTCTATAGTGCGACAATGCTTTGTATAAGGAACTAAACAAGTAAGGCGGTTCAGTCCATTCATCTTGGTAATTGCGACTGTATACACAAATACCAACTGCGTATTGGTAAGCTGTTTCATTTACTATGCTAGGCATATCAAAAGCACCTAGCACAAGATTAACAGTTTCGCCTTCTGAGTCGTGGTCATAACTTGTCCAAGTATCTGAGAATTTTATTTCGTTAGTTAGATTTAACATAATATTTCCTTTATTTGATTGTTGATTGTCGTAAGCAGTGTGCTTACACCGAAAAAGCCCGTAGCGGTTAGGCTACGAGCTGTGTGGATTACTCCGAGTGAAACACTTTTCTTTGTATATCCTTGGCAGAAGCTTTCCAAGCATCCCAATCGATCGTATAACCGCAACCCTTGTCCCAACCTTCTGGTTGGTCTTTATGGTTGGCGATTTGATTACAGTATTTTTCAATAGCTGTAAGAATTACGATTTGATTTAGTGGTGAACCGAAATCCATTGCATCAGTTACCTTTTCTACATTTGTTTTTACCATAATATTTATTAGTTGATTGTTAATTTGACGGCGTATCCGTCTACCCAAAAAGCCCTCACCCCGAGGAGTGAGAGCTGTTGGTTTGCATTAGATTAGGTTGTCTTTTTTATCTTGCTCAATTATTGCAAGGAAAGAGTTAAGCTCCACTGCGCGTGCCTCGTGGCGTGCATCGAAATCTGAAAGGAATTTGCTGTGCTTGCGTCGCTCGCTTGTGATTTTTAAGATGCAAGCTGTGACGAGAAGAACAAGAGCTGTGATTTGTAATATTAATGTAATTTCCATAATTTTTATTAATTGTTGATTGTTGATTGGACTCCTCATTGCAGGGCTTGTCACCTTCACGTCGTGTGGCTGAGTTACAATCCTATGTTTCCCTTACTACGTCATCAAGTGTGCTGTGCATCACGCTTCTCCACTTCCAGAGAAGCCACCTAGAGTATCACCCCAGAGCAGGTAGCGGTAAAACTGTCAAAGAACAATTACCACAATGCATATGCCTCAAAACACGTCAAGCACTATTTTTAAAAAACTTTCAAATAGTTTTCAAATGCTAGTGTTTATGCGGTCTAGAGGGCAAAACTTTTTTCATTAGCCCCCAAATCATCCCCTAATTAGAATGATTCTAAATAGTCATTTGAGTAGCAGCCAAGCTAGGACTGAATGGTGGACTGAATGGTGGCTAATGGTAAACCAATACATCTCGTCCTCACAGAAAAGAAAAACCCCTCATATATAGCGAAAATTACGCACAATGTGTATTATGTCTAGTAAGTTTTGTTGATTACCAACAACTTACATAATATATGCACGCTAGTATGGGGTGGAGGGGGTCAATGCGTGCGTTTGCGCTAGCTAGATGTATCTTCAGACGGGCCTTAAAAAAATAGTCCCCTCATAGGCCCTTGACCCTTAGAAGCAATTAGCGAAGCTAACCGTCCTTTTGGCTTCCTGTGTTCCTTAAGGAACCCAAGCCCTAGTTACCTCAATGAATCCTTATGGCTAGGAACTTTTGGAATGGAAGCCTTATGACCAGGAACTCTTAGCAAGGGTTCGCTACGCTTGTTTTATTTCTTATGGCTTGGTCACCTTAAGGTACACATATTGTACCATATGGGTAAACAGCGTCAAGTCTTTTTTTAGAGGTACAGTAAATTGACAGAGGTATGATAGGATACTAGTTTGATAATTATGGAAGACAAGGCAGAACTGATGAAACAGATTTCTGAGGCTATTCAGAAGGTAGCTAGGGAAAAAGAAGTCCTTCAGGTTAGGAGCATAAGTAGACATAATCCTGACAAGGTAGCTGAGATTCTGTATCTGTCCAGTGTAGGTAACAGCCAGACTAGGATAGTCAAGAAGTACGGATTCGATAGGAGTACAGTAATAAGTATCCTTACTGACTACGCTGACCACATAGGTAAGTTCAGGGAACTTAGTGGCAGGCTAGCTGCCAAGAACTATTTGAACCTCTCCAGCCTAGAAGAGGATCTTATTGATAAGGTCCGTGACAGAATGGAGAATGACCCAGAAATGGAGGTAGGTTTCAGGGATCTCAAGGAGCTATCAATAGCCAAGGCTAATGCTTCTAGAGAAGCTCTAACAGCTAGAGGCGAAGCCACCCAGATTACTGAGGACAGAAAGGTATATACACAGGATGAATACGAGGCCACCATCAAGGCAGCTAAGGAAAGAATACAGAAGGCAAAGGTAATAGAAGCGGAGGTCCAGGATGCCTAGATCAATACTAGATGACAGCTATGATCCAATCTATGATCAGATAACTGGAATACTAGGTGAACACTTTGAGCATTGGTGCTTCATAGTAATGAATGAAGAGGGAGAAGTTTTCTTTGATTACGACCACCTTCCCAGTGGCAGGATGCTGATTAATGAAATGCACCAAGAGGTTAAGTTAGATAACAATAACTTTGAACTTGACTGGGGAGAGGATGAAGAGGACGAAGATGGAACTACAGTTCACTAAGCATCCAATCCTTCAACCACCATCGGATGAAGAGATAGTAGCCCTTGGTGAGATTGATCCAAAGCTACTGGCTAATCTGCACGAAGCTCACGAGGGCAGGATCCGAGCAGCTGAAAGTGATCCACTACGTCACGGCTTTGATCTACCTGGTTGGGATAGGATGCGTGAAGCTATTGAAAAGTACGATGAAGTAATTACATTCGGTGGCAACAGAAGTGGTAAAACTACTGGCTGTGCAAAGATGCTGATGCAGGCAGTTACACAGAACCAAGATGGACACGTTGTGTGCTTCAGCCAGAATGCGGATACATCCGTAAAGGTACAGCAGGCTGCGGTCTGGGAGATGATGCCAAAGGAGTTCAGAAAGAAGACCAAGAGTATAGAGGGATACATTAACTTCAGTATGCAGAATGGTTTTACTGGCAGTAGCTTTATCTTTCCTGATACCAGAACTAGGGTGGACTTCAAGACCTATACACAGTTCAGCAATAACCAGACTATCTTGGAGGGCTTTGAGTTCGGCTTCAAACAATCCAATAGTCTAAATCTAGGTGCTTGGCTGGACGAGTACCTGGGTGATGCTGCCCTAGTAAATACATTAAGATTTAGATTAGCTACAAGGAACAGCAAGATGATCCTAGGGTTTACTCCTATTGATGGTTATACACCGTTTGTTTCCGAGTACCTAAAGGGAGCTGAGACATTAGAGACACGTCACGCAGATCTTCTAGGTAAAGACGTACCAGTAAAACAATACAGCCCAGAAAGAGATGCTGGTATTGTGTACCTGCACTCGGATGAGAATCCATTTGGTGGTTATGACCGAATAGCTAAGGATCTAAGGAACGAACACGAGGATAAGATAATGGTTCGTGCCTATGGGCTACCTACGAAGTCAATGACTTCTTTGATTCCTAACTTTTCACCTGAGTTAAATGTTCTCAGCGAGGAACCCAATAAGCACGGAATAGTATTCCCAGCCTTGAATACAATGACCTGGTATCAGGTTGTTGACCCAGCATTTGCTAGGAATTATGTAGCTCTGTGGGCTGGTGTAACAGAACAAGGTGAAATATATATACGCAGAGAGTGGCCTGATAGGGACACCTATGGTGAGTGGGCATTATTCGGTGATCCCAAGTGGAGATATGGTCCAGCATCTAAAAAGATTGGAATGGATGTCGAGAGTTATGTTGAACTCTTTGAGGAGATTGAAGACGAACTAGGCATAGAAGTAATGGAGAGGGTAGGTGACTCTCGTTTCTTTGCAAAAGAAAATGAAAACAATGTTGATTTATTTACCACGTTCTATGACTACGGAATGAGTTTCATACCATCCGATGGTCAAACAGAACAGATTGGTTGTACCGCACTTGATGAGTGGTTCAGCTATAACCCCAACTACGAAGTGGACGAAGCCAATCGGCCTCGCTGTTATGTACATCATAGCTGCGGTAACCTGATTGAAAGTATAATTAACTATAACTCAGCTGGTAAATCAGATGAGGCCCTGAAGGACTTCTTTGATGTACTCAGATATTTGAGGATGTCAAACGGTGGATACGGACCTGATTATTTTGCATCAAGCGAAATGGAGGCAACAGCTAGAGCAACAGGAGGATATTAATGAAAGTACGATTAAGTAAATTAGCAGAAGAACAAGAGGTTGATTTTGAAGAAGCTTTTAGAATAGCTACAGAAAAATTACCAGAGGGTAGCCTTACAGGCAAAGGTAAAAACACTTGGGTCAACGAACAAGGGGCTGAGATACTCAGCAAGTCCCTAATGATTGATGAAATCATACCCAAGCACTACGAAGGTATAGTAATATCAGAATGCCCTAACCCTAGATATAATTATGTTGTAAACAAAGAAATAGGTAAAAAGGTAGCAATGATGGTTCCCAGAACAAAGAAGGGAATGCTGGTAGGAAAGAAGGTCACCTTTGAAGCCATTGAGGACATTAAGGGTGTCAGTTATCGTTATGTGCAAAAACCCAGATACTCTTGATAGGGAATGGTGCAGAGAACAAGTGGATCGTTTTGCATCCTGGGAAATCTTTAGACGTACCGTTCTTCACGAAACAAGAGTCCCTATGACTAATGCAGAGCTATGTGATACAATAGGCGTTTCATCAACCTATACTGTAAGGTTACTTAAATCCATACAGAAACGACTATTTCTAGAAGATGCTGAATGATTCAATCTCTGAGTCCTTGACATACGTTCAGGACGAACCCGACATCAAGACTCTCCGTTATGCTTATGACCAAACGGTTACTGAGCTGGAGTCCTACTTTGACCTCTGCCGTACCAGCTACGATGACCGCAGAAACTTCTGGCCAGGCAAAAGCAGAGATCACCGCAAACACGGTTCTGATGCTTTTCCTTGGGAGGGTGCATCCGATATGGAGTGCCATCTTATTGATGAAAGGATAACTCGTTTAGTATCACTGTTTATGTCCGCACTAAATCGTGCTAACGTACGTGCCTTCCCAGTAGAAAGTGGTGACATAGCTAGAAGCAAGATAGTATCAGGTTTTCTCAAGTGGATGGTAAGTTCAGGTTACATACCTCGCTTTCATAGAGAAATGGAACTAGCAGCTAACTATATGTTGGAGAGAGGTATAATTATTTCTTATGTAGGATGGCAGAGGGAAGACCGCAGGTTTATACAAGAACTAGATATTGAGCAGATTAGTCAAATGAGTCCAGAGATAGCAATGGCTATCCAACAAGGTAACTCGGATGAAGAGCTAATACTTTTACTTCAAAATGTTTTTGAGGGTGTTACAGAAAAAAGAGCAAAGAAGGCACTAAAGGATCTACGCAAAAAGGGAACCGCTGAGTTGCCTGTAGTCCAAAGACAAATCAATGCGCCTGACGTTAAGACGTTAGCCCCTGACGGAGACTTCTTCTTTCCTACTTATGTGACTGATCCTCAGCGAGCGCCTTACTGCTTCTGGCGTACTTACTATACCCCGCAAGAACTAGAAAACAAAGTTGTCACCGATGGATGGGATGAGGACTTCGTTGAATACGTTATTGATAAATATCGTGGTGTAAACGTAGATAGTATAGAACGTGAACAGGAAGGTCGCCGTAGCTTAAGCCTAACGGACAATGCCTACGAAGCTGAAGAGTTAATTGAACTCTGCTACGGCTATCAAAGGCTAATAGATGAAGAGGATGGAGCAGAGGGCATTTATTGTACTGTCTTCCACCGTGAGTTCGATGGCAATGAACTAGCACCTGGATATGCTAAGTTCGAGTTACTTAATGGATACGAGGACTATCCCGTGGTTGTGACAAAGTTGTCCGAGGACAGCAAGCGCCTATATGATACAACAACCATCCCTTCGGTGCTGAGGGGTATCCAGAATCAAGTAAAGGTAGAAAGGGATTCACGTGTTGACAGAAACAGCTTAGCTACACTGCCTCCTATCCTGCATCCAGTAGGACAAGCTCCAACTGATTGGGGTCCAGGTAGAATGATTCCATATCGCCGTAAGGGTGATCTGGACTTTGCACCAGCACCATCGTACAACACTGGTTCAGCCGAAATGGAAACTACACTTACTACACTAGCTGACAGGTTAGTAGGACTAGATGATTCAGCTATAAGCCAAGTGCGTAAACAATTCCTAGTTGATAAGTTCCTTAGCCATACAGCGGAGGTTCTACGTATGGCGTACAAGTGCTTCCAACGCTTTGGACCCGATGAGGTCTTCTTCCGAGTAACAGGTATCCCTGACCCACAGATTTTAAACAAAGGTAATCCAAATGAAAATTTTGATATTCTTATTAATTACGATGTTCTTAATACGGACCCTGAAACAGTTCAATCCAAGTTACAGCAATTTGTTGCTCTTAACCAGCTCAACGCTAATGGTCGTCTTAATGTGGATGCTTTACTCGATGTCGCTGCTGCAAGCATTGACCCAGTGATGGCTGACGCTGTTCTTCAACCAGTTGAGAATGCACAGCAACAAGTAATAAAAGATGTTACCGATGATTTGACAAAGATATTCGCAGGTATTGAAATGCCAGCTAGACCAGCAGGAGCGCAGATTGCATTGCAAACAATACAACAGTACACACAGCAACCAGACATTGCACAGAGACTTCAAGGTGATGAAGCCTTCCGTGCAAGAATGGAGAAATACGCAGGGCAGTACACATTCCAGATGCAACAAGCGCAGAATGCACAGATAGGTCGAGTAGGTACAGCACCCGCACAGATGGGTGACATTCAAACCCAGAATATGTAATGCAGATACAAGAAGATATTAAGACGCTTTATAACTATGAGGCGTTTGCTAGATTTATTAAATTAATACACAACCTCAGAGAAGAAGCAATAGAAGAACTTCACGAGGCCAGTAACGAAACCATACAACAGGTATCAGGTCGTATCATTACCTATGATCAGGTACTACAATTAGTTAACTGGGAAGAGTTAGTAAAGAGGCATTCTGATTATATGTAAACCTCTGTGTTATAATCCGCTTATCGCCATCGCTCGGCGTTAATGAGTGGACAATATTATGACAGACGAAATCGCAACTGCCAACGCTGAGGCAGATAAAGTATCAGTGGAAAAGACAAATATATCCGTCACGGATTTTGCTCAACGGCGAATTGGTGAGATGATGCCCAAGGAAGAACCAAAGGCAGAGGCTCAACAAGAAACCGAAGAACCAAAAGCCGAGGAGGTCGAAACCGAGGAAGTCGAACAAGAAGAAGTCCAAGAGACTACTGCTGATGAGACAACTAAGGCAGAGGAATCCGAAGACGTTCTTTCACAGTTGGACCTCGACGATATGTCAGAGGAGGATTTACGGGAACTATCTGAGAAACTTGGAAGCCGTGCTGTAGCTCGATTCGGTGAATTGACTGCTAAACGCAAAGCTGCTGAAGAGAGACTCGCTCAGTTAGAATCACGTTTAAGAGAAAAACCTAATCCATTACAAAACAATAAGGTAGAAAATAATCCTTTTAGTAATCTCGATACGATTGAGAAGCTACAGGATAAAGCCAAAGAAGTAGATAGTATTGTAGAATGGGCAGAAGATATTCTTTTTGAAAGTGATAACTATGCTGCGGATGATGTAGTAACCGAAATAGAAGGCAAGGAGCTAACAAAGGCTGATGTGCGAAAGTCCCTATTACAGGCACGTAAAGCACAGAAGACTTTCTTACCTGACCAGCTTAATACCTTACAAGTACGAGAACAAGGCGCTCAAATGACTGAGGCCTTTGATAAACGTGCTAAGGAAGAGTTAAGTTGGCTTGAGGGTGAGGACAACGATCTACGTAAACAGTATGAGGCAACTATTGGTGACGAAAGGTTCAAGAAACTCAAAGAGGTTTTGAACAAAGAGGCACCTGAGATTGCACCACAGATTGATTACTGGTTCGCTCACGCAACTAACAGCATCTACGGAAGAAAACCTGTAGTGGAAACAAAGGCATCGCCTAAGTTGAACCCACCAAGAACAGGTAATCCAGCCTCAGCCAAATCAGAAAAGTCCCAAGGAAGAACGGCAAAAGCTCTGAAAGAACTTGAAGCAAGATTTAAACAGACGGGTAACGCTAAAGATTTCGCCGAACTTAGAAAACTCAAAATGAGCGCTCGCTCATAACTTAACTTAATACTCATTATCATTATTTAAAATGGCATTCTCAAATACATTCGATACAACTAACACAGGATCGGCTGTTTCTAATCGTGAGGACTTGACTGATGTCTTGACTATCCTTGCACCTGAGGAAACACCTATCTTATCGATGGCTAATAAAGAAAGCGCATCTGCAACTAATGTTGAGTGGACTGTCGACAGCCTTGCTGACCCAGTAACTACTGGTATATCCGAAGGTGCTGACGTAACAGCTTTCACTGACAAGTTCGCATCACGTGCTCGTTTAGCTAATCGCATTCAAAAATTCCGCCGTGACTATATGGTTTCTGACTTGCAAGAAGCAGTTGATTCCGTTGGTCCAGCTAAGATCGCTCAAGCAGAAGCTAAAGCTATCCGTGAACTAAAGCGTGACGTTGAAGCAACTATCGCATCCAACAATGACCGTGCTACTGAAGACGGTGCTGGCACAGCCAACGCACTTCGTGGTCTTGGTGACTGGTTGGACAGTGCTGGTCCTTCTGACGTTCCTGCTGCCTATCGCACACCTGCTGCTAGCATCGAAGATGTTGGTTCTGGTCCTTTCCTTGAATCAGAGTTGAACTCAATCATCTCTTCTGTATTCACTGTAACAGGTAACACAAACAACCTTATGCTTGTTGCTGACGTTGCACTTCGTAACGACATCAGCGAGTTCGCTCGTTTAGACGCAGCTGGTGCAGCTGGTGCTAACGTAGGTGTCCGTTCTGTTAACTATGACGGCAACAGCGGTACAATCAAACTATCAGTTGACCTTTACCAAAGTGATCACGGTGTGGTTTCTATAGTAAACGCTAACCCTGATTGTATGCCAACTACTGCCCCAGTTAACTACACAGGTTACCTTCTTAACCCTGAGTACTACGGTGTTCACGAACTGATCCCTATGGGTTCAACTCGTTTACCTAACCTTGGTGGTGGTGAGCGTGGTTTTGTTGATTGCGCTCTTACTCTTGGTATGTACCACCCTGGTGCGCACGGTAAGATTACTAGCTAACCCCTAACAAAGGAGATATAATATTATGGCTATCGAATTAAAAAAAGTTCAAAGCATTCAGACATTAGCTCTAGGGTTTAACTATGAAGCAGTCGTTGACTTAACTGCCGACCTTGGTGCAACAGCTGGTTCTGCAACCGCAGTTGACATTCAAGTAGGTGGTGCTGCAATGGCTGGCACAGTTACCGATGCAGCAGTTATTGTTGACGAGTACGTTACAGCAGCAGTTACAGATGGCGGTTCAGCTATCACTGATGCTACTATCGCACTTGGTGACGATGGTGACGCTGATGGGTTTGTTGATGAAGTTGATGTGTTCTCTGACAGTGGCAATATCGGAAAGATATTCCGCACTAACGGAGCGTTAACTCAAGCTGGAAACCACTTGGTTTCAGCAGTTGACTTAACATACAACTTCACTGGCAACGCACCAAACGATGCAGCTCAAGGTAAAATTAGAATACTATTCAATTATTACCCAACAGCTGGAGCATCGTTCTCTAGCTAATTGCTAATTAAATTCTGGTCGGGGGGCGAAAGCCCCCCACCTTTTTTAATATGGATATAATTGTCCCTAACTTCAAGCGTTACTCAGATGGCGAGATTGATCGTGCATTTATGAAAGAAATCAAAACTGGGTTTAAACTTGAACGAGACACAGAACACAAGAGGGTTGAACAAGCCCGCAAAGAAGCACAGGAGCTAAAGGGTAAGACGCATCCAACATTAGGTAAACCTGTTGCTACAATACCTGCACGTGAGTTTTTTAGACTTACAAAAAAGTACGGTCATCAAACCGTGCATTCCAAAGAATTTTTAAAATATTACAATAAAAAGTTTCCTGAACTAAGCCCTAATAAAATCTAATGCAGACCAGAACTTACGGTGATCTTTTTAAGTTAATTCAATCCCTGGCTGGGGTTGGATCATTTGCTGAATCAGAACGAGATGATATTGCTAACCTTATTAACCGCAGGTTTCTTCAAGCATTTAATGAAAGCCCTATATGGCCTAGATACATTGTTTCGTCAGAGAAGCGAGATATACTAGCGCTTACTCTTTCAGGAGCTACAGCAAGTACAAGTACTACAGTTAACCAGAACTATAAGTTATTGGGTGCTAACACAACTGGTGGTTTAAATGTTTATCAAGGCGTTACCACTACTACAGTAATAATTTATAACACAGGTACAGCTTGGCGTGTTGACACAGGTGCATCAGCAGCTCCACAAGATAGTGGAACATTTACTGTAACTTCTGGAACCCAACAATTTATTGAGGCTGATACAATTAAAAAAGATCAGGTGACTGATGTAGAAACTTTTACTGGACGTGATAGCTCTACTGACTCATTATTAGTAGAGGGCAAGAACTTAATTCCTTATGCACAGACAGGAAAAACAACTATTGGTTCCTTTAATCGCATTCACAGAAAACAAGCATTCCTAAATAACTCAGCAATTGAATATGACTTCTTTGTGGACTTCACTGGTGCTAATATTCTTAATATTACTTCTACTACTGATAACTCAGCATTTGTAACATACAAAGAACAATTTACTCCATTTGATGTAACATCTAATTACACTACAAGTACAGTAGAAGTACCAGCTGAGTTTTTTCCTTATATAGCTCACTCAACCTATGCTGACTTCCTACGTATGGATGGACAGACTGAAAAAGCATTTGCCGAGGAAGAAAGAGCTAGTATAGCACTAGCACTTGAACTAGAAAAAATTGATCTAATCTCTAACAACAATACTGTAAACAAACGGTTCTCTACTTATGTAAACCGCCAATCAAGATAACCCTGTGATATAATACGCATTATGCCTAATTCATTAGTAACCAATCTTTATCCAAAACCTACTCCTGGGGTAAATGACCAAACGCTTACAGTTGATAGTACAGCTGGAGGAGTTCAGTTCAGTGCTTTCAATGCCCTTACAAAGTTTGTTGTACTGGACGTACAAGTAGCTGATGTTCGTGTAACCTATGATGGTTCTGCTCCTACTACCACAAATGGTCACATACTGTTTGCTGGACGTAGCTATACTTGGAGTAAAGCAGCAGCTGAAGCAGCTAAGTTCATTGAGGATACCACAACTGACGCAACTATACACGCATCTGAGTTCACTGTCTAATGTCCTCCGAGCTTCTAGCTTCTGGCGTTGATAACCTCAAGGGTCATCTTGCGGGTGCATTCAATGTACTGACTGGTTCTTCAGGGGACTACACCGATCTAGGTATTGGGCGTAAGTTCGGTGGAGCAGCAGCAGCGTATTCCCTTCGGGATATAGGGGCTATGAACGGACCAGTTGTCCGTGTACGCAGGGATAGTGATAACAGTGAGCAGGACTTCTCAGCCCTTGCAGTTCCTTTTATTCCTGATTGGTGCAACCGCCAGGTAGTAAAGCCACTTGATGTACAGGCATTGCAGTCCGATGGCCGTACTGGTGACTTCGTTATAGCCAAGGCAGCTTACTCCTTACGTAGTCTAGGAGATCGTCAGGCTACTGTAGCTGCGACTGGAGATACAGTTGCTAGAGCAAATGGCAAGTACGTCGTACAAGTAAGACGCTCATCTGATGATACCATTAAGTCCTTCACGGCTGATGAGGTAACAGATGGTACTCTTGTAGCTTTTGTTGGTTCAGGCAATGACGGATTCGTTCGTACTTGGTACGACCAAAGTGTAAGTGACCAAGCTGGAAGTACAGCAAATGCTCATCACGCTATACAATCTACTGCCGCTAATCAGCCAAAGGTTGTTAGTAGTGGTTCTTTGGTAGCTGATAATGGAATTGATTTTGATGATGCTTCTGAGCATTTTTTAGTTGCTACTTCTGTCTCTGGTATGGAAGCAAAACTTTCAGTTTTTGCCACAAGTGTAAGAGATTCAACAGGCTATACTGTATCCTTATCAAATAGTTCTAATTCTTCAAAATATTTTGCAATTCAAGAAGGTGGTTCTAATTCTACCCTCAACACAAGAAACACAACAAGTGTAACTGCCTCTCCTTCAGTTAGTGGCAATACTAGATTAACTTTTGGTCTTACTACTGGAGATACTGTAACTAGTGCAGGTGCATTGGGTGGTGCTTTAACTACCGATACTACAGACTACGGAGATGCTTTTGGTTCAGGGGATTTGGATCAAATAGTAATAGGCACTTTAAGAACTGTCAGCCCATCTGCTACTCATTTCTTTGAAGGACGTATTCAAGAAATACTTGTGTACGCTAGTTCAGCTACTGGTGACCAAACAGACAACCGAGGTGCATTTGAAGCCAATATAGCTTTACACTTCGCCATATCTGGAATACCTGCTGAGGACAGTGAAGTAAACGGATTCGTTGAGACTTGGTATGACCAATCAGGTAATGGCAATGATGCAGTACAAGCTACTGCTGGTAGTCAGCCAATTATTGTTAGTTCTGGAGTTTTGGAAGATGGGATTAAGTTTGCTGCAAGTAACGATGGTTCAAGTCCAGATATTTTACAAGTTGCCACAAGATTAGGTACAACTACTGATCACTTCGTAACTACAGTAATTAGTAAATACCAAACAGCTGCAACAGCTTTTGGTGGTATTATTAGCACAAGAAAAAGTAGTGCTGGATTTGCTTATGGAATATCTGGTTCATCAAAGGTTCAATCATTTTTTTATGCCAGTAGTGGAAACGCTAACTCTAGTGCAACGGCTGCATTAGCAAATAATTGTCCAAGAACCTTAGTTTCATTCGACAAGGATGGAGATACACTTACTGGATTTACTAATGGTGCAACCAATGGTATTTCTATTAGTCAAGGTTTTAATACTCCTAGTACAACACTCACAAACATTGGTGTAGCTGGGTCTGTGGATTCACCCTCTAGCACTGGACTGCAATGCAATATTGATGAGCTTATTGTTTATGAAACTGACCAAGCAACCAATCAAAGTAACATTGAATCCAACATTGCCAATCATTACGGCATAACCCTATCCTAAATATGCTGTACTTAATATATACAACTGAAGAGGATGCCAACGCTCGTGCTGACCAAGAAGGTACATTATTAAATTTTGCTCATTGGACTCAAGGCAGGGGAACACGCTGGCTTACAGCACCTCAGCCTACACTAGAAGGCAACTACGCCTTGGACGTTACTAACTACGAACTGTCGGATGTTGAGAAGACGGAGACAGTACCATCCTATAACCCAGTACCTGACGAATAACAATGGATACAGTAATACGAGGTGCAATTGCTCCAGCAGGTTTCTTTGCTTGCATTGGACTCCAAAGCATTAACGGCTTCATCAGCCTAGCAGTTGGATTAGCGACCTTAGTATTTCTTGGTTTATCAATCTACAAACTAATAAGGGAACTTAAATGACTACTGAACTCATAGCTATGTTAGGTGGAGGAGCCTCTGGTTTCTTTTTTAAGTTGATTGGTACAATGGTTACTGCTCAACAAAAAAATGTAACTAGCCT